>ENA-UOOE01000071-UOOE01000071.1-fermentation-metagenome-genome-assembly--contig:-NODE-71-length-101038-cov-16.027856_pt1 | contig 101038 bp, 57 predicted proteins | sample MGYA00245776_ERZ724021 | MGnify/ENA primary metagenome ERZ724021 (study PRJEB28704, sample SAMN03018321) | fermentation metagenome | biome: anthropogenic terrestrial biome; feature: soil... | reverse complement strand
ACTCCATTTACATGCGTTATAATAAGTTCGGCATGGATTTCTACCTGATCGATACTGCCGGCATCCGTAAAAAAGGAAAAGTGACGGAAGATCTGGAGTATTTCTCGGTTATTCGTTCTATTAGAGTCATCGAAAATGCCGATGTCTGTATCCTGATGCTTGATGCTACCCGGGGTATTGAGAGCCAGGACCTGAATATTTTCTCACTCATCCAGAAAAATCGTAAAGGATTGGTCGTTTTTGTGAATAAGTGGGATACGGTGGAAGAAAAAAACAATGTGGTGATCAAAACATTCGAGAATGCCATCCGTCAGCGCTTGGCTCCCTTTACCGATTTCCCGATTATCTTCGGGTCGGCGCTAACCAAACAACGCATCCTCAAAGTAATGGATGTAGCTAAGGAGGTTTATACGAACCGGAAGCGGAAGGTATCCACCAGTAAGCTCAACGAGATCATGTTGCCCATTATCGAAAAAACGCCCCCACCTGCCAACAAAGGGAAGTATATAAAGGTGAAGTATATCACTCAGTTGCCAAATACTCAGATTCCTTCCTTTGCTTTCTTTTGCAATCTTCCCCAATGGATCAAAGAACCCTACAAACGGTTTATCGAAAACAGAATGCGTGAGAATTGGAATTTTTCGGGCACTCCCATTAATATCTTCTTTCGGGAAAAATAAATTTCGGACAATCGTTGTCGGCAAACGCAAAAAAGTGTGCAATTTTAACTGAAATAAATAATTTCAGAGATAGCCCAACGCTTCCGTGAAAAATATTTTTTTATTTTGCATATTGCGAAATAAATAGCAAAAACCGATGAAATACCAAAAATATTGCGTTAATTTGTATAACTTTTGGCAGGATAGGAGGGTGATAAAAACTGCTATCGTGTTTTAAAAAAATAAAAAATGAATGGCAACACCCCGGTCGTCAGACTGGGATAAACGAAGGGGACTACTGATGAATACGAAAAACAATCCTGAAAACGAAAAACTACCCGTTAACGACGAACAAACAACAAAAGAACTGCAAGACGCAACGAAGGAGATACCATCGCCGGTAGATAATTCGCTACCGCTTGATGTTCCCAACGAGGAGCCAGTACCGGAACCGGGTGTTGCAGTTGCGGCGGAAGAGAATGAGACCGGTTCTGTTCCGGATGATGTTGTCCCTGAGGAAGAACCGGTGAGTGAGGTCGCATCTGTTAATCCCGTAGTCGATGATAAGGTCGCTCAGAAGGAAAAGGATGTAGATACAGAGGAACCTGTATCTATTGATTATGAGCTTGAAGATGCCCGTGAGGAGGAAGAAGCCGATGAGGAAGAAACCGATGATGAAGAAGAGCATGATCCGGAGGCCGATGCTTCCCTGGACGAGTCCAGCGTCTCGTTGCTCCCCATAGAAGAGATTGTACAGCATCTCCGCAATTTGTTACAGTCGGATAACCCGAAGCGGAAAGATGTTGATGAATATAAAAATCAATTTTACCGATCGTTGCGGAACGAAACGGAAGGGCAAAAGCAGGCTTTTCTGGCAAACGGAGGTGAAGAAATTGATTTCATTTCCAACGAACCGGCGCTCTTCACCGAAGGCAAAGAGCTGCTTCAGAAAATCAAGGAAAAACGCTCAGTTATTGCTGCAAGGGAAGAGGCAGAGAAAGAGAAAAACGTGGCCCGGAAGCTGGCAATCATCGAACAGATAAAACTCCTGACAGAAACGCAAGGACAGGAAGATTTCAATAAATCCTATCAGGAATTCAAATCACTTCAGCAAGAGTGGAACGAAATCAAGCAGGTTCCACAGGCAAAAGTGAATGAGTTGTGGAAATCGTACCAGCGCTACGTGGAGAAGTTCTATGATCTGGTACGTATCAACAACGAGTTCAGAGAATATGATTTTAAGAAAAATCTGGAACTGAAGACTGATCTGTGCGAAGCAGCGGAAAGACTCGATGAAGAAACGGATGTGATCTCTGCATTTCATCAGCTGCAGAACCTGCATCAGGAATGGAGGGAAATAGGACCTGTTTCCAGGAAGGATAGAGAAGAGATATGGAATAGGTTTAAAGAAGCTTCTACTAATATCAACAAAAAGTATCAGGCTCATTTCGAGGAGTTAAGAGGCAAGGAGGACGAAAATCTTGAATTGAAGACAGCACTCTGCGAGAAGCTTGAGGCAATCGACTACAGCAGGCTCACAACCGTGAGGGAGTGGAACAACAAAGTGAAGGAAGTGCTCGATATTCAGTCGCAATGGCGCCAGATAGGCTATGTTCCGAGAAAATGGAACACGAAGATTTATAAACGCTATCGCGCTGCCTGCGATCTTTTTTTCAAAACCAAGAACGATTTCTATAAATCTCTTCGCGGTGAGATGGAAGAGAACCTCAGAAAAAAGATCGAACTGTGTGAACGTGCCGAGGCAATGAAAGAGAGCCACGACTGGAAAAAAACAACCCAGGAGATGATCGACATCCAGAAAGCGTGGAAGAGCATCGGTGTAGTACCTCATAAGTATGTGGACAGCATCTGGAAACGATTTATTACTGCGTGTGATTATTTCTTTGAGCAGAAAAAGATCCATATTTCATCACAATACGACGAGGAGGCCAAAAACCTGGAAGCCAAGAAGGCAGTGGTCGAACGAATCACAAAGCTGGATACCTCTCTGGAGACTGACGAGGCTTTGTCTCAGTTACATGCACTAATGGACGAGTGGTATGCCATCGGTCACGTACCTTATAAATTAAAGGATCGGGTATATCGTGACTTTTATGAGGCTACGGAGGCACAGTTCGATCGGTTGAATATTGATAAGGCTGACCGGAAGCTTGAAAGCTTTAAAACCAACCTCTCCGATATGGCCAAATCCAGTAATGCCAAAAACCAAATGCTGCGTGAACGAGAGAAGTTGATGCGCCAGTACGAACGGATGAAAGGCGAACTGCAGACCTACGAAAATAATATTGGATTTCTTTCGGTTTCTTCCAAAAAAGGAAATTATCTTCTGGATGATATGAACCAGAAGATGGAAAAAATTAAATCGGAGCTGCAGCTGATCGTGAAAAAGATCGGAGTCATTGATACGGAGTTATAATGATGTATTGATGCACTAGATAATAGTCTGGCGACCGGATAGATCCGGTCGCTTTTTTGTGCTCATCATAGTAGTTTTTATTAACAAAATGTTTTCACATATTGTTAATATTCATTATTTTAGTGGTGTATTAAAATGTTTGAGATGTTTATGAAATCTGACGATCTATGGAATTTTCTACTACTAAATGAAAGCCAACCATTCGAATAGCATCAAAAATGAGATTTACGGATATAACACCCAAATGTAAAAATCAATTAATTGTATGAGAACAAATCTGATTGTATCCTTCTTTTTGTTAGCAACAAGCTCTCTATTTGCCCAGTGGCGGCCAGCGGGAGATAAAATTAAAACCAGGTGGGCATCGGAGATCGATGTGAATAATGTGCTCCCCGAATATCCGAGACCTATTATGGAACGGACCGAATGGCAAAATCTGAACGGACTGTGGAACTATGCAATTGTACCTGTTGGAAAACAAAAGCCTGCCAGTTTCGACGGGGAGATCCTGGTCCCTTTTGCTGTAGAATCAAGCCTTTCGGGCGTGCAGAAAAGAGTAGGAAAGGACAACGAGCTGTGGTATTGCCGGGAATTCACGGTACCTTCCAGATGGAAAAATAACAATGTATTGCTTCATTTCGGTGCCGTGGACTGGAAAGCCGATGTGTGGGTCAACGGTGTAAAAGTAGGACAGCACACTGGTGGTTATACCCCGTTTTCGTTTGACATCACACCATCCCTGACCAGTGGAAAAAATTTCCTCGTCGTAAAAGTATGGGACCCCTCGGATCAGGGGCATCAGCCCCGAGGAAAACAGGTGAACAAACCCGAAGGCATCTGGTACACTCCGGTGACTGGCATCTGGCAGACTGTATGGCTCGAACCAGTACCCCGAAATTATATCAAGAATGTAAAAATTACACCCGACATCGACGTGAACATCCTCACTATTGAAGTTGCAGCAAGTTTGGGGTCAGTGGCGAACAGAGTGGAGGTAAAGGTGATGGAAGGTGCCCGTGAGGTGGCTATCGGCCAATCTATCAATAATCTTCCCGTTGAGGTAAGCATGCCCCAAAATGCCAGGTTGTGGTCGCCCGGCGATCCTTTTCTTTATGATTTGGAAATTACGCTTTTTGATGGTTTAAAACAACTCGACAAGGTGAAAAGCTATGCCGCCATGCGTAAATATTCTACGAAAAGGGATGACAAGGGAATCGTAAGATTGCAACTTAACAACAAAAACCTGTTTCATTTCGGACCGCTCGACCAAGGATGGTGGCCCGACGGGCTCTATACTGCTCCCACAGACGAAGCGTTGGAGTACGATATCATTAAAACCAGAGACTTTGGTTTCAATATGATTCGCAAACACGTGAAAGTGGAGCCGGCACGCTGGTACACCCATTGTGACCGTCATGGCATTATCGTTTGGCAGGATATGCCCAATGGTGATAGGGGTCCGGAATGGCAAATGCATCAGTATTTCACCGGTACGGAACGCATACGTTCAGCCGAGTCGGAAGACAATTTTCGGAAAGAATGGAAAGAGATTATCGACTATCTTTACTCTTATCCTTCTGTCGGAGTGTGGGTGCCTTTTAACGAGGCGTGGGGACAATTCAAAACAGAAGAGATTACCAAATGGACAAAAAAATATGATCCTTCCCGCCTCGTGAATCCAGCGAGCGGAGGTAACCATTACACAATTGGCGATATGCTCGACTTACATAATTATCCGACCCCTCGGATGTATCTTTACGATGCACAGCGAGCAACCGTACTGGGTGAGTATGGAGGAATAGGATGGGCCAACAAGGAGCATCTCTGGGAACCCAACCGTAATTGGGGATACGTTCAGTTCAACAGTGAAAAAGAGGTGACCGACGAATATATGAAGTATGCTGAACAGCTCAAGCAGCTGATCAGTGCTGGTTTGTCTGCTGCTGTCTATACCCAGACCACCGATGTTGAGGTGGAGGTGAACGGGTTGATGACGTACGACAGGAAAATGGTGAAGGTGGACGAGGCACGGGTGAAAAAAGTAAACCGGGAAATTTGCAATCTGTTAAACGATTAGCTCTTTCTCCTTCATAGCTAAATACATCCATTTTTTGCCGTTAATATTCATAGCCGTATTCTTCCTGTCTTGCAAAGCACGGGAGATCCCGACAGAGAAGCTTGTTGATAAGGGGGATACCTATATTAATCCTGTTGTCGACTACGGTTTGCCAGATCCCACAATCATCAAGGCCGCAGATGGTTGTTTTTAACTGTTTGTGTGTTTTTTAAAAAAAATCATGTAAATTTGTGAGTGGATGAAGATCCGGAGAAATTAAATTAATATAAATGAAAAAATGATGAGACTTAATCGAATGATCTGGCTATTGGCATTAATTGCCGTAGTTGGATGTACCAGCAAGCAAAAAGAGACCCCCGCAGAGCAGGCAACCCTCTCGGGACTGAAAAAAAGCAATTTCCAGTCAGTGGTAAACGGAGATTCCACCAATCTGTATGTACTAACAAACGCAAATGGCGTTGAGGTAACCCTGACGAACTATGGCGGACGCATAGTCTCCGTAATGGTGCCCGACAGAGAGGGTAACTTGAAGGATGTGGTCCTTGGATTCGACAACATCGATGATTATGTCAATATTGATAATAATTTCGGAGCCACCATTGGCCGTTACGGCAATCGAATTGCAAACGGCAAGATCACGGTGGCGGGAGTAGAGTATCAGTTGCCACAGAACAACTTCGGACATACGCTCCACGGCGGGCCGGAAGGATTTCACAAGAAGGTGTTTCAGGTCGAACAACCCGATGGACAGACTGTGGTGTTTTCATACCTGTCTGCAGACGGCGAAGCCGGTTTCCCCGGAAATCTTGATGTGAAAGTGACCATGACTCTTACCGATGACAATGCCATCGACCTGCAGTATGAGGCTACTACCGACAAGGAGACTGTGGTGAATCTCACCAATCACTCCTATTTCAACCTGAACGGCGACGGTAACAAAACTATTCTAGACGATTCGCTCACCATCCATGCTGATGCATTCACTCCAGTGGATAATACCTTTATGACCACAGGAGAAATAAGCCCGGTGGAGGGAACACCCATGGATTTCAGAACTCCTACCGTTATTGGTGAACGGATCGATAACTACGATTATGTACAATTAAAGAATGGCGACGGATATGACCATAACTGGGTGTTGAACACGAAAGGCGATGTGAATCAGGTGGCTGCCACAGTGTACTCACCCGAGACCGGCATTCAGCTCGATGTCTATACCGATGAACCGGGGGTGCAGGTCTATACCGGTAACTTCCTCGATGGTACCGTGACCGGTAAAAATGGCGCCCTGTATGCCAAAAGGAATGCTATCTGCCTGGAGACACAGAAGTTCCCCGATTCGCCCAACAAAGCCGATTGGCCCTCACCTTACCTGAAGCCGGGAGAGAAATATACCAGCCGCTGTATTTATAAGTTTTCGGTAAAAAAATAATCATTCTATACGATTACGGAGTATGGAAAGCTTGTCCAATCTGCCTCTCTGGCTGATCATACTGGGTGTCATCCTGGTTTTGTTTGATTCGGTTATGAAACTGATTGCACTCTGGAAATCGGCCCGGAACAATCAACTGGCCTGGTTTATCTGCCTGGCAATCTTTAATACCGTGGGTATCCTACCCATCGTATACCTGGTGCTGAATAAGCAAAAAGCATTTCCACAGGATGACTAACGGTCATTCTGCGATCTTAACAAGAGGATGCATCACACCTACAGGGCTATGCATCCTCTTGTTTTTCTACAACCTGGTATTCTCGCAAATGGGGGCATAAAAGCGGACATATTTAAGGCGCATTATTATAGAGGAACTGAATGTTATAGCGCGGCACCGTTTTTTTGATAATATCGGCACCACTCCCTGAGTCCGCAGATCCCGCATTTTGGCTTTCGGGCAACACAGATGTACCGCCCATGAAGAATGAGCCAGTGATGTGCTGTTGAAAGCAACTCTTCCGGAATATATTTTACCAGCTCGCGTTCGGTCTCGAGAGGTGATTTGGAGTTATCCGTCAGGCCGATTCGATTAGCCACCCGAAACACATGGGTATCGACCGGCATGGCGGGTTTGTTGAAAGCAACGGCAAGGATTACGTTGGCCGTTTTGCGGCCTACTCCGGGTATGGTAAGCAACGAGTCTATATCGGTAGGCACTTCCCCTTCAAAATCGGAAACCAGTTTCCTGGCCATTCCGGTCAGGTTTTTTGCCTTATTATTGGGGTAGGAGCAGGAGCGGATATACTCAAACAGGTTGTCGGGAGAAGCAGCGGCCATTACCTCCGGCGTGGGAAAAGCTTCAAACAATGCAGGGGTAATCATGTTTACCCGCTTATCCGTGCATTGAGCAGATAAAATCACCGCGACCAGCAATTGGAAGTTATTTGCGTAATGCAACTCTGTTTCGGCCGATTCCGCATTGGCTTCAAACCAACCGATCACATTTTTGTAACGCTCTTTTTTTGTCATATCTTGGTTTTTTCCCGAATCATTCAATGATAAAAGATTATTCATTTATCGGAAGTGATTAATACATGATCTCGTCAGACAGAGGGATAAACTGTGCGCTTAAGTCGGGATCCCTCATGCCAGGGTCGAGAGGATACATGGGGCGGTTGATTCGCTTGTAAGGCAACCGTAGTAAATCCTGGTCCACACCACCCGGTGTGAGCGCCATAAGCCAGTCGCCCCGCATATCATACAGCTCAGGCACCAGGTATCCGATTTTCACCACAAGGATATCTGCCTCACGGGGTTTGAGTCCCAGGTCAATGAGCTGTTTCTCATAGTGGTAGGCATTCCGTTTTTCCGTGACGATGGTGTAGATATTACCGCTTTTCACCACCACTTCTGTGTTGGCCGTATCCTCCTTGATGGCTGTGACCACACCCTTTAGGCGGATAGGAGGTGCAAAACGACTGTCTACTTCAGCTCCGGCGGTGGCATCTACTTCTCCACCCACACCTGCCTCAACTGCTTTTTTTACAAATTCTGTTCCCGGAATGGAGGCATAGATCAGCGTTTTACCGCTGCTCTGCAAGGCCGTATCTTTGAAGAGCTCGTGCAGCGTCCAGGTCACATCGCCCGCACCGCCGGCAGTAGGATTGTCGCCCATGTCGCTGATGATAAACGGTTTTTTGTCGCTGGCTAACGCTTTTTTTAGTGCTTCGTCAAGATAAGTGGTCGGTGCCACGAAGTCAAATTCTTTTCGTACATCCCAGAAATGGCGGGCCAGTTTCTCGGCTGCTTTGGCGACAGCCTCTTTGTCGTCGCCATAAGCCATCACCACACCGTGGTTGCGCGGTTCATCGGCCCAGGGATAAGACATCCAGATGGCTGCATCGATTACATTATCATCGTCCAGCATGCCTGGAATGGCGGCGTAGAGGCTTTTTCCCGGTTCAATACGGGTACTTGTCTTTTCCCCGGGAAGAAGAACGGGAACAGGGATCCAGATTTTATAAGACGGTTTTCCCTTGCCTGTTTCCAGTCGGCTCAGCAAATTTGTGACCGCGCGTTTTTTGGATTCGATTGCATCCTCGTGTGGTGCAAGCCGGTAACAGGTAATCATATCGGTGTTTTGCGCCAGGCGCGGTGATACATTGCCGTGCAGGTCCATCGATGTGGAGATCAACACATCGGTGCCTACCAGCTCGCGGATGCGTACGAGGAAGTCCCCTTCGGGATCGTCCAGTCCCTGTACGCTCATCGCACCATGAATGTCGAAGAAGAGTCCGTCAAGAGGCAATATTTCCCTCAACATATTCAGAGTTTTTGTTACCAGTGACTCATAAGCTTCGCGGGTGACGATGCCTCCCGGCATGGCATGACCGCGTAGGGTGGGAAGCCACACGGCACGGTTGATGATGCCCGAATCGGGTGACATAAACGGATAATAGGTGAAAACTTCGTCGCCTGTTCTCGCTCTGAAGGCATCCTCGTGCGATACCGCAGGAGAGAAGGTACTCGATTCAATAGCAATGCCGGCAATGGCAATGCGGGGCAGCTCTTTTTGCGCTCTGCCGGTGTTACAACCTGTGGAGATGATTATCAGCAGGATAGGAATAGAAAAAAGTACTTTTTTCATAGCGAAAACTTATATTTGGTTGTTGATGATGTGAATTGTGTGAGTGGCCGCAAGACAGGCTGTTTCGGTACGGAGCCTGGTCTCACCGAGGCTTACGGGCTCAAAACCGTTTGCTATGGCACTGTGGATTTCCTCTTCGCTAAAATCACCTTCGGGTCCGATGAGAATCAGTGCATTTTCTCCTTTCCTGTATGTTTGTGCAAGTGGCTTTTTGGGCAGATTATAGCAGTGAGCGATAAACTTTCTCCCTTCGAAAGGGCGGGTTACAAATTTTACAAACTGAACCATCTCTTCGATTCCGGGCAGGAAGGCTTGTTGTGACTGTTTCATGGCCGAAACGGCAATCTTTTCCAGTCGTTCTTTTTTCAAATCCCTACGTTCGGAGTAATTACTCAAAAGAGGGATAAACCGGTCAATACCTATTTCAACAGCCTTTTCCACAAACCATTCGTTTCTCTCCATCTGCTTGGTAGGAGCAAAAGCTACCTGAAGCAGGAAATCTCTGTTCCTTGCAATCGATATCCGATGCTGAATGTGTACACTACAATGTTTCGGGTGCGCTTCCGCAAGCAGGCATTCATAGAAAAAACCCTGTCCGTCGGTCACAGTCAATTTGTCGCCTTCCCGCATTCGGAGTACCTTAACACAGTGTTGTGATTCCTGTATCGGCAGTTGGGGATGCCGAGAGATATCGGGGCAATAAAAGAGCGTATCTGGCATATAGCTTTCGTTCACGATTTGTTCTCTCTCCGGTTGATCTCGTCGCGTAAACGGGTTGCCAGCTCATAATTCTCCTCATTTACGGCATCCTTTAGGCGATTCTTGAGGATATCCAGCTTAAGGTCCGTTAATTCTTCTTCCTCCTCCTGCTCTCCTTCCTCCTGATAAAATTGCTCGGAAGAATTTGCTGGAGATTGTTCATCGAAAACGATGGCCATTTTTTGCATAATCTCCTCCGTGGTATAGATGGGTGAATGCGTACGTATTGCCAAAGCCACCGCATCGGATGTGCGGGAGTCGATGTGATACTCCTTGCCGTTTTGCTGCAACTTAAGTTCCGCAAAAAATGCGCCGTCTTCAAATTTATAAATCAACACCTCTATCAATTCAATGCTGAGTTCTTTCCAGATGGAACAGATCAGATCGTGTGATAAAGGCCTGGGAGGGGTAATGCCTTCCATGACGATGGCGATCGATTGAGCCTCGGGAGTTCCTATGACGATTGGAAGACGGCGTATGCCGGCCTCTTCGGCAAATATAAGTGCGTATGCCCCTGCCTGTACCTGACTGAAGGAGATCCCCAATATGGATAGTTTTATTTTTTTTGACACGATGAAATATTTTTTGTCCGTAACAACTTCAAAAATAATGAAAAATCCTCGGGCAAGTCAATCTGGTTTGAGCATGTCCGGGGCACATGTTTTATTTTGTAAATATACTATTTTTTATGTAGATGGAGCCCCGGGAAACATTTTTTTTAAAAAATCGGATTAATTATGATGGGAAGTAATAAAAAATTCCTATCTTTGCACCCGATTACAATACGGTGGTTGTAGCTCAGTTGGTTAGAGCGTCGGATTGTGGTTCCGAAGGTCGCGGGTTCGAGCCCCGTTTTCCACCCACATCTCATTTGAATGAGATTTTTATTCTCTTTAGATTTGTTTTAGGCGATCACCTGTTTTCAAAATAGGTGATTTTTTTTGTCCTTACCCATCGCCTTTTTTCGCGATGTCATTCCTTATGGGAGAAAATTATTTTCAAAGTTTTCTCCTACGGAATTCAGAACAGACGATGGCCGTGGCTGCTGCTACATTCAATGATTCGGAGGTCGTGCGGCTTAAAGGAAAGTTGGGAATGAAAAGTCTCCGGCTGATACTTTCTGCAGCTTCTTTTCTGATGCCTTTGCCCTCGCTTCCCATGACAATCAGACCATAGTCCGACAGCTCCTCGTGGTAGATGTTTTTGCCATCTAAAAAAGTTCCATAGATGGGCAGGTGGCTATACTTGCGTAAAAAAACTCCAATATCGGTATAGCTGACCCGTATACGGGCAATAGCTCCCATTGTGGCCTGCACCGTTTTGGGGTTAAACAGATCGGCCGTATCGGGAGAACATACCACATGATCAATGCCAAACCAGTCGGCAATACGGATTATGGTGCCCACATTGCCCGGATCCTGAATGCCGTCGAGTACAAGACTTAATTTTTCGCCAAATTGGTACTTCTCCACATCCTGTTCGGGCTGATAAAAAATTGCAATAATCTGAGGGGCGGTAGCCAGCAATGTTGCCTTCTTCAGTTCGCTTGCACTTGCTACCACAATTTCTTCTGCCCTGATATCGGGATGAGCAGCCAGTGTTTCCGGTAAAGCAGCGACCAGCTGACAGCGGCATGTTTCCAGCAAATCAAATACAAGCTTTGTCCCTTCTGCCACAAATGTGTGGTGTTCGCTTCGGAGTTTTTTCTCCTTGAGCGACCGTATGTATTTTATTTTGTTGTTACTTAAACTCATAATTATCAGTGTTCAACACTCGGTGTTCTGTTCTCAGCTTACGGTATCTCAATCCTGCTTCCTTTCGTGAGCACCTGGTCTTTTTTTTTCGATTCCTTTGAAATAATCATTCAATCCATGTCGGCCGGTGTCCCATTTCTGGATTCTTCCGGAGTGTAAAAGTAGCACTTTTATTGCTCTTTCTCTTCGGAAACAGCAATTGTATGGTGGAATTTGAAAAAATCCTGTCAAAAAAAACAGCAAACATATCATTCGTGTAAGGCTGATAGTTTCAAAAAATGGTTATCTTTGCGGTTATTCAGTTCTTACGGCGTTAACTTACAACTGAATTCAATTTACAACATACTAATAATCATATTTCATGTTATTTATGAACGAAAAAGCAATCATGAACAAGGCAGCCGATAATATCCGGATTCTTTCGGCTTCGATGGTGGAAGAGGCAAAATCGGGACACCCCGGTGGCGCCATGGGTGGAGCAGATTTTATCAATGTCCTGTTCTCCGAATTTTTAGAGTATGATCCCGAAGATCCTACATGGGAATCCAGAGACCGGTTTTTTCTTGATCCGGGACACATGTCGCCCATGCTCTATTCCGTCCTTTGTCTTAGTGGTAAATTTTCGTTGGATGAATTAAAGAAATTCCGGCAGTGGGGTAGTCCCACACCTGGACATCCGGAAATCGATTTAAGCAGAGGCATCGAGAACACTTCCGGACCACTGGGCCAAGGTCATGCATTTGCAGCCGGAGCAGCTGTGGCTGCCCGTTTCCTGCAGGCAAGGTTGGGAGATGTTGTGGATCACACAATCTACACATTTATTTCGGATGGAGGTATCCAGGAAGAGATTTCTCAGGGTGTTGGGCGGATAGCCGGCCACCTTGGCTTGAGCAATCTGATTATGTTTTATGATTCAAACTCTATTCAGCTTTCCACCACCACCCATGAGGTAACCAGCGAAAATGTAGCGAAGAAATACGAGGCCTGGAACTGGAAAGTGATTACCATCGACGGCAATAACGTGGACGAGATCCGCAAGGCACTCACCGAGGCGAAAGCTGAAAAGGAAAAACCAACCCTCATTATTGGCAACACCATCATGGGACGTGGTGCAATAGCAGCCGACGGCAGTTCGTTCGAACAAAAGGTTTCTACTCACGGACAGCCTTTGAGTGCAGCTGGAGCCGACTTTGGTCAAACGGTCAAAAATCTGGGCGGGGATCCGGAAAATCCCTTTGTGATCTTCCCCGAAGCAAAAGAACTCTACGAAAAAAGAATCGAGGAGCTGAAAGTCATTGCATCGGCCAAAAAGGCTAAAGAGAAGGAATGGGAAAAGCAAAATCCCGAACTGGCTGAAAAGAAGCGTAAATGGTTTTCGCGTGAACTACCGGTAATCGACTGGTCTGCCATTCAGCAAAAACCGGGTAATGCCACCCGTGCCGCATCGGCTACCGTGCTGGGTGTATTGGCACAGCAGGTGGAAAACATGGTGGTTGCTTCTGCCGATCTCTCAAACTCCGATAAGACAGATGGGTTTCTAAAATTCACCAAAGCTTTTACACGGGATGACTTCTCGGGTGCCTTCCTGCAGATGGGAGTCTCTGAATTTACCATGTCGTGCCTCTGCATCGGAATGAGCCTGCATGGCGGTGTAATTCCAGCTTGCGGTACCTTTTTCGCCTTCTCCGACTACATGAAACCCTCCATTCGCGTGGCAGCATTGATGGAAACACCGGTTATTTTTATCTGGACACACGATGCATTTCGCGTGGGTGAAGATGGACCCACACACCAGCCCGTGGAACAGGAAGCACAGATCCGCCTGCTGGAGAAATTGCAAAATCACCACGGACAAAACTCCATGCTCGTGCTCCGTCCGGCCGATGCCAACGAAACCACCGTGGCGTGGAAGATGGCACTTGAAAACAAAGAAACGCCAACCGGGTTGATTCTCTCCCGTCAAAACATAAAAGATCTTCCCGCACGGGAATCCCGTTTTGCGGAAGCGCAACAGGCGAAGAAGGGTGCTTATATTGTACAGGATGAAGAGAACTACGATGTGATATTGTTGGCTTCGGGATCAGAAGTTGCCACCCTTGTGGAGGGAGCTGATTTACTTCGGACCGACGGGGTGAAAGTACGCATCGTTTCGGTTCCCTCGGAAGGATTATTCCGCTCCCAGCCGGCCGAATATCAGGAGTCTGTATTGCCGAAAGGGAAAAGGAAATTTGGTATGACCGCCGGTCTGCCCGTCACACTCGAAGGACTTGTGGGTGCCGACGGGTCGGTCTGGGGAATGAACTCATTCGGGTTTTCAGCGCCCTATCAGATCCTGGATGAAAAACTGGGATATACCGGCAGGAATGTATATGAACAGGTAAAAAAAATGTTGTAATCACTAAAACCGATTGATATGTCGTTATTTGCTAATTCAGAAAAGCCTATCGGGATAGGATCAGACCATGCCGGCTTCGACAGAAAGCAGCATTTGATTAAAATGTTTGAGGAACAGGGTATCCCGTACAAAGATTTTGGCACCTATTCTTCAGAAAGTACTGATTATCCAGACTATGCACATCCTCTTGCCTTGGCTGTTGAGAATGGCGAATGTTATCCGGGGGTCGCTATCTGCGCCTCCGGAAACGGCATCAACATGACCGTGAACAAGCACCAGGGTGTGCGCGGTGCTTTGTGCTGGACCCCTGAAATAGCTTATTATGCCAGGGCACATAATAACGCTAACATTCTCTCTCTCCCAGGTCGTTTTCTGAACGACGAGGAGATTTACGAGATACTGGTTACTTTCCTGAATACGCCCTTTGAAGGTGGGCGTCACGAAAGGAGAGTCAATAAGATTCCTTGCGGATAATATGAATTATCCGTTCTCTCTTAACTTATATTCCCGATATAATACGGGGAATGATTATTTTTGATCGTATGATGTGGAAGAAACAATCCGGTTTGATTCTGTTGCTATTTCTTTTCTTGCAAAGCTGCGAGATAACGGATATGCAATTCGACAACCACCCCAGAGGAAATTTTGATGCTTTGTGGACCATTCTCGACCGGAATTACTGTTTCTTTGAATACAAGGAGATCGACTGGGATGCAATCTATAAGGAATATAGTGCCCGTATTACATCGGATATGAGCAACGATGCCTTGTTTAAACTTATGGGAGAGATGCTCGCAAACCTGAAAGACGGGCATGTTAACCTGGCTGCATCTCATGACATGACCCGTTACTGGCAATGGCAGGACGATTATCCGGCCAACTTCGACCCAACTATCCAGAAACATTATCTGGGAACCGATTTCGGCATAGCTGCCGGCATGCGGTATAAGATACTGGAAGATAATGTGGGCTATATCTATTATGGTAGTTTTTCGAACGATATAGGAGAGGGGAGCCTTGATCAGGTATTGAACAGGATGGCTCTTTGCCATGGTATTATTATCGATGTACGAAACAATGGAGGAGGAAGCCTTACCAACGTGGAGAGAATTACCGGCCGTTTTTTCAATGAACGCAAACATATTGGTTATATCTCTCATAAAGTTGGTCCGGGACATAATGATTTCTCTCCGCTCTATCCCAAATATGCGGAAAGTTCCAACAGGGTACGTTACCAGAAGCCAGTGGTTGTGATCACCAACAGGGGATGTTACAGTGCTACCAACGAGTTTGTCAGCATCATGAAATATGCACCCAATGTGACGGTGATCGGCGATAAAACTGGCGGAGGAAGTGGATTGCCTTTCACGTCAGAATTACCAAACGGGTGGTCCATCCGATTCTCGGCTTCCCCCATGTTCAATGCCGAAAAAGAACACATTGAATTTGGTGTGGAACCGGATATCAAGGTAGAAATGCTCAAAAGCGACATGGATAAAAACCGGGATACCATAATTGAGGAAGCGCGCAAATGGATTAAAAAGAGTAATTGAATCGGTTTTTTTTAAAGAGTGTTTAGTAAAGAGATCTATACAGAAAGAAGAAAAAAACTGAAAGAAACATTTCAGACCGGAAGTCTGTTGTTCCTCGGAAATGGCGAATGTGGAATCAATTATGCCGATAATACCTACTATTTTCGTCAGGATAGTACCTTTCTCTATTTTTTTGGTATTAGTAAGCCCGACTTGATTGCCTGGATCGATATCGATGCTGATAAAGACTATATTTTTGGAGATGATCCAACCATCGATTCCATCGTATGGACAGGTTCTCAACCCACAATTAGTGAGGTGGCGCAACAAGCAGGGATCCAATTTACGGGGAGCCTGTCTGACTTCAAAAAGATGATAACTCGTGCCAATCCACATCATGTCCGGTACTTACCTCCCTACAGAGGAGAGCATCTCCTTAAGCTTTCCGCATATATGGGCTGTACTCCCAATGAGGTAACCGAGAAGAGCAGCAGGGAGTTTATTATTGCCGTAGCAAGACAGCGAAATATAAAATCAGATGAGGAGATTGCCGAGATTGAGAAGGCGGTGAACGTAACAGTCGATATGCATCTGGCAGCCATGCACCATGCCCGTGCAGGAATGATCGAGGCGGAAGTTACAGCGAGAGTGCACGAAGTGGCAATTGCTGCAGGCGGTAATTTATCCTTTCCGATTATCGGCACCATCAACGGACAGTTTTTGCACAACCATTATCACGGAAATCGCCTCAGAGAAGGAAATCTTTTTTTGCTCGATGCAGGATACGAAACCCCGATGGGGTATGCCGGGGATATGAGCAGCACTTTCCCTGTTTCCGAGAAGTTTACCAGTCGCCAGAAGGAGATTTACCAGATAACCCTGGAAGCCCATAATAAAGCAATAGAGCTTTCTTTGCCGGGAGCGAACTTCAAAGATGTACATCTGAAGGTTGGGGAGATCATATTTGATGGGCTCAAAACTCTGGGATTAACCAAAGGAGATACGAAAGAAGCAGTATCCAATGGGGCTCATGCTCTTTTCTTCCCTTGCGGAACAGGGCACTTAATGGGACTGGACGTGCATGATATGGAAAATCTCGGTGAGCAAATTGTCGGTTACGACGATGCTCCGAAAAGTACGCAATTTGGTTTAAAATCGTTGCGTTTGGGTAGAGTGCTTAACCCTGGTTTTGTACTAACCATTGAACCGGGGATTTATTTTATTCCTGAACTGATAGACCATTGGGAAAGTAATAAAATAAACTCAGATTTTATTAACTTCAACGAAGTCAATCGATACCGCGATTTCGGGGGTATCCGTAATGAAGAAAATATTCTTATAACCGAAGCGGGGAATCGGATCCTCGGGAAGCCCCTTGCTAAAAGTATCGAGGATGTTGAGCAAGAGAGGCTAAAGGCTTTTCAATAGATGAAGCGAATTGATTATATTTGTCCTGTTAATAAAGAAATAAATGTACACTGGTAAACATATTGTAACGCTTTATCATAATAACGGGAAGCGGTTGTTTTCCTGTTGGATGTGTTGATTTCCCCCCTGTTCTCTTTTTGTCATAACCTTTATCTCTCTGTCCATTTTTATGGATACTTTCTTTATTTTCTATTTTAAAAAACTCCAAATATGTTCGAAGAATTTAATACAATAAACGATGTTACCGACCAGATACCTGCACGACCGGGTATGAATGACCGGATACGTGCGCTCAGGGAAGAGAGCGTTTCTACCCCGACAACGCTATCCATAGAACGGGCTCTGATCGAAACCTCCTTCTATAAACTGAATGAAGGGAAATACTCTATTCCGATGATGCGTGCAATGAACTTTATGGAGATTTGTGAAAAGAAGCAGATATATATCGGAGAACAGGAATTAATTGTGGGTGAAAGGGGAGAAAAGCCCAAGGCAGTGTATACATTTCCTGAGTTAACCTGCCATTCTGAAGAGGATCTGAATGTGTTGAACACCCGTGAAAAGCAACGTTATCTGATAAGTGATGAGGATATTGAAGCTTACCAGCGTGAGGTGATTCCATATTGGACGGGGCGCTCGCAGCGTGACCGGATTTTCAGTCGTGTTCCCGGTGAGTGGAAGGTTGCGTATGAGTCAGGGCTCTTCACAGAATTTATGGAGCAGCGTGCACCAGGACATACCTGCCTGGACGGTAAAATCTATAAAAAAGGGATGTTGGATTTCAAAAAAGAGATCGAGGAGTCTATAGGCAAACTTGATTATTTTAATGACCCCGAAGCAACCGACAAGGAGGAACAGTTGCGTGCCATGAGTCTCTCTTGCGACGCGCTTATCCGTCTGGGTGAACGTCATGCCGAAAAGGCAGAAGAGATGGCAAAGCAAGAGAAAAATCCCGAAAGAGTGCAAGAGCTGATTCGGATAGCTGAGGTTTGCAGATGGGTGCCGGCTCATGCTCCCCGAAATTTTCGGGAAGCCATACAGATGTACTGGTTTGTACACCTGGCCGTGATAACCGAGCTTAACGGGTGGGATTCCTTTAATCCGGGACACTTTGATCAGCATTTGGCTCCATTTTATGAGGCAGATATTAAAAATGGTTTATTGACAAGAGAAGAAGCGAAGGAACTGCTTTGTTGCTTCTGGATAAAGGTGAACAACCAGCCGGCACCTCCTAAAGTTGGAATTACTGCGAACGAAAGCGGTACCTATAATGATTTTACCAACATCAATATCGGCGGAGTCAGAGCTGACGGCTCTGACGGAGTCAACGAAGTCTCCTATATAATGCTTGAAGTAATTGAGGAGTTGCATATTCTGCAACCGGGGAATTCCGTACACATATCTTCCGTGACGCCAAACCGGTTTCTGCACGCAGCCATCAACGTGATTCGAAAGGGACACGGCTATCCATCGCTGTTTAATCCTGATGTGTATATCCAGGAAATGCTTCGTTCCGGCAAATCCCTTCAGGATGCCAGAGAAGGAGGCTGCAGCGGATGTATTGAGGTAGGGGCTTTTGGAAAAGAGGCTTACCTGCTGACAGGCTACCTGAATGTTCCCAAGATTCTGGAAGTAACGCTCTTCAATGGAATAGATCCTGTCACCGGGAGAAAAGTGGGTATTGAGACGGGGGACCCGCGACATTTTACTTCCTACGATAAGCTTTACGAAGCTTTTTACCGACAGCTGGAATACATCATCAACCTGAAGATAAAAGTGAATCATTATATCGACAGAATGTATGCCCGCTATTTTCCGGCAACCTTTCTTTCTGTAATCACAGACGACTGTATAAAAAAAGGACGTGACTACTACAATGGCGGGCCGCGCTATAACACCACGTATATCCAATGTACGGGACTTGGAACCATTACCGACGCTCTCTCTTCCATAAAGACACATGTTTATGAAAACAAATCAGTTTCCATGGATCTGATGTTGCATGCAATTTCTGACAACTTCAAGGGGGAGGAGGTGTTGCGTCAACGCATCCTGAATTATACGCCTTTCTTTGGGAACGATGACAATAAGGCCGATGATATTGCCGTAAGAGTGTATAATGACCTGTTTGCTCTGATTGATGGGCGTCCTAATGGAAAAGAGGGAGGTAAATATCACTTGAATATGCTCTCCACAACTTGTCATAACTATTTCGGCAATGTAATGGGTGCGTCTGCGAACGGGCGACTAGCAGGAAAAGCCATCTCCGATGGAACATCTCCATCTCATGGGGCTGACACACAGGGTCCCACTGCCGTAATTCGTTCGCTTGGAAAACTCGACCAGGTTAAATCTGGGGGTACGTTGCTTAATCTGCGTTTCTTGCCCGGCTTGCTCCGAGGCGATGAAAATGTGGCGAAACTGGGTAGTTTGATACGTAGCTATTTTGCACTGGGTGGCCATCATGTACAGTTCAATATCGTGGATAATGCCACGCTGCTTGCCGCGCGTAAAAATCCCGAAGACTACAGGGATCTTCTGGTTCGTGTGGCAGGTTACAGCGATTATTTCAACGATCTTCACGAAAATTTGAAGCAGGAGATTATTGACAGGACAGAAAACAGCGCATTTTAAAAGTATTATTGATGGCTTTTCTCTTTGATATAAAACGATACTCCATCAACGATGGCCCGGGGGTGAGAATTACGGTTTTCTTCAAAGGTTGCCCGCTCTCATGCCGCTGGTGTCATAATCCCGAAAGTATCTCTTGCCGTACCGAAAAACTTTACAATAAAAACAAATGTATAGGTTGCGGCAACTGTATTGCTGAGTGCCCGGAACATGCACTCACGTTATCAGCTGGAGAAGGTGTCGTGACAGATTTCTCAGCATGTGTTTTGTGCGGACAGTGCGTCGAAGTATGTCCTGCAAAAGCGGTTGAAATGAGTGGCCGATGCTTTACTGAAGAGGAGATAATGGATACGATACTGAAAGAGACTCATATCATGGACAACTCAGGCGGTGGAGTGACCTTCTCGGGCGGTGAGCCGCTCATGCATCAAAAGGAACTGAAACAGCTTCTGATTCGTTGTGGTAAATCCGGTGTACATCGTGCGGTGGATACGTCTGGATATGTTCAATGCACCATCATGGAAGAGATCTTGCATTATGCCGATCTTTTCCTTTATGATTTGAAACACATGAACAGTGAGAAACATCGTTATTGGACCGGAGTAAACAACGATTTGATCTTGAAAAATCTCCGACTGATATCAGATCATGATAAAGAATACCAAATAAGAATTCCTTTGATAGAAGGAGTGAACTGCGACGATAATAATATCCGGGAAACACTCTTTTTTCTGGATGGATTGAAAAACAGGCCGACAGTAGTGGGATTGTTGCCCTATCACAATATCGCTGTAAAAAAGTTTGAGAAATTAGGAAAAAGGTATCTTGAAAATGGCATGCAAAAGCCATCCGAAGACAGAGTCGGACGCATTTGTGATCTTTTTAAACAGAATGGGTTTAATGTGAATATCGGCGGATGATATTAAGAGATATCTTCCAGTTCGGTGCCAAAATATTTTGGCAGTTTCCCGAACTGTTTCTGAAAGCATTTTGCAAAATAAGATGGATTATTGAATCCCACAATGTAACACACTTCATTCACCCTGTACTTACCTTCGCCCAGCAGTTCTGCTGCTTTTTTCAGCCTCATAGACTGAATTAGCTTATTCGGTGTCACGCCTGAAATTTTCTTTATTTTTGAAAATAAGCCCGAACTGCTTATGCCCATCTCGGTGGCCAGATCATTAATGGAGAAGTCAGAGTTTTCTAAATTACTTTCTATTACACCATTGAGCTTCATTAGAAACTCTTCATCTGCTTCATTCCCTGCCATACTCTTTAGTGATGCATAAGGTGTTTGCGTGAATTTCTGAAACAATAATTTGCGTGACTCAAGCAGATTGCGAACACGTGTCACCAGATAGGATATGTTAAAAGGTTTTTCGAGATAAGCGTCGGCCCCCATGTCAAATGCTTCGACTTTACTTACCACACTTGTTTTGGCAGTTAGCATGATTACCGGTATATGGTTCCACATAAAATTGTTTTTTACCACTTTGCAGAAAGAAATTCCATCCATTTTTGGCATCATCAAATCAGTGATAATCAGATCAACTTCCTGTTTTTTTAATATTTTCAGCCCCTCCTCTCCATCCTGAGCAGTATAAATAATATAATCATCCTTTAATTGTTTGCGAATAAATGACAGCATATCAGAATCGTCCTCTACAAGCAGAATTGTCTGTTTTTCGTCCTCATCCGAGTCGACACAGCAGGGTATAGGCTGAGCACACTCTGCTGATGTGACATTTATCAATCTGGTTTGCAACGTCTTTTCCTGTTGAATTTCCGATGAAACAGAAACAGCCTTTTTAGGTAGTATCAGTGAAATGGAAAGACCGCAGCCAGGTTCGTTGTTAATTTCAATTTTTCCCTCTAGTGCCCATACAATTGATTTCACCAGAAAAAGGCCCAGTCCGGTTCCCGATTTGTGTTGTCCTGCAATCTGATAAAAAGGGTTGAAGATATTTTCCATTTCAGGTTCAGGTAGTCCGGGTCCATTATCCTTTACCGTTATTTGATAATATTGTGTGGAAAAATTTGCTCGAAGAATCAAAGCGATATAGTCGGTCGTATACTTCGAGGCGTTGCTTAACAGGTTGCTGACTGCTTTTGTCAGGTTCTCCTGATCGGTCATCGTTTCAAGGCTCAGGTCATCGCTGAGGTATTCAAATGTAATATTATTTTGTTCAATAAGTGGTTCAAACCGTTGATAGACTGATGTTAGTATGGAATGAATATTTTGGTTTGACAGCGTAACCTGAACGCCTCCTTTTTCAACTTTCGAGAAATCGAGCAATTGATTAACCAGTGTTAATAACCGCATACTGTTGCATCTCATGATGTTTAAATTATCCTTGGTGGAATCAGGCATATTATTAGAATTTTCAATCACCTGTTCAAGAGGGGCAATGATAAGACTCAGCGGGGTCCTTATTTCATGGGACACATTTGTGAAAAATTCTATTTGTGATTTATATATCTCTTTTTCCCTTTCATTTTTGATCTTAACGATCTCTTCTTCGTTTTTTCTTCTGTCCTTTTCTCGCAGCCAATAGAATAGATAGATAATACCTGAAATAATTAATAAAACGTATAAAGTGATAGACCATACGTTCCACCATAAAGGAGGTTTAATAACAACTCTCAGAATGTAATCTTTGTCGCTCCACACACCATCGTTGTTCGATGCCTTCACTCTGAACAGGTAGTCACCGGGCGGAATATTTGTGTAGGTCGCCCGTCTGTTATTGCCTGCATCGTTCCACTCTTTGTCAAATCCTTCCAGCATAAATGAATACCTGTTTTTTTCGGGTGCAAAAAAACTGAGAGCCGTAAATTCAAAACTGAAAGAATTATTGTTGTGAGCAAGAGTAAGTGCGGGCCGGTATTGTTTGTCACTTATGACAAAGTTATCCATATTCGCCACTTTATTGAATAGTTGAAAATCAGTAACTTCAATGGGCGGATTGTATTCGTTTCTAATCAGCTGCCTGGGGTGAAATACATTAAACCCGTAAGGGGTGCCAAGATAAATTTTTCCGTCAGATGATTTGAATCCTGAATTAGGTGTAAACAGATCGCTCAATAAACCATCACTTTGCGTAAATTGCCTGAACTGATGCGAGGAGGTATCATAGCAGATAAGCCCCTTTAGCGTACTTATCCACAGATTGTCATTTTCGGCAAATATCTTACAGATATAGTTGCTTTGAAATTCCATACCTTCATCAATAAAATTGTCCTCTTCCGCATTATATCGACATACCCCCTGATTAGTGCCGATCCAGAGTTGTTGCCGTTCGTCCACGCAAAGCGTAATCACATCGTTGCTGATCAATGAGTTCTTGTCGGCAGGATCGAACGTGTATCCCTTCCATTCCTTTGTTTTTTTGTCATATCGTTGTAATCCCCTGTTAATGGTTGCAAACCAGATATGCTCCCCAAGTTCTGTTATATCCATTACAAATTCATTCAGGTTTCGTACACGGGTGAAGTCATCTGTCTGTGAATTATACAGATTAATACCTGACGTGGTCCCTATCCAGATGTTATTATCCGAATCATTATAAATGGAGTAGATGTTGTTTGCATCCAGTGTCTTTGCATTTGCATTATCAGAATAATAGTGCTTAATATTCTTCGAGAAGAGATCCATTACGTATAATCCTCCTGAATAGGTTCCTATCCACAGTTTGTTGCGAATATTGCAGAGTGCATGTATATTGTTTGAAGAGAAGTTGTTCTGATTTTCCAAATGATTGTAGGAGATGAAATTTCCATTTTTGATGTTCAGCTCGTTCAGTCCTCCATCCTCCGTGCCTACCCATAGATTGCCCTTTTCATCTTCACAGAAACAGCTTACCACATTTCCGGTGATGGAGTTCTCGTGTTTGATGTGCGAGAATCCGGTAAAATAATTCCTGTTTGGTGATGCATAGTTTATACCTCCATAGTATGTTCCGATCCAGAGCCCGCCTTCCACATCTTTATAGATAGGGTAGACAAACCGGTTGGATAGCTTGGGCTCACGAAAGTGTTGATCCATTCTGTTGCCGGCTACCGGCGATAGTTTGAAGGAGGTTAACCCGTCGTTAGAACCAATCAGCAGGGTTCCGGGATCATATTCCGTAATCTGATGGATGTGCTGAATACGGTCTATGCCCGGCGTGTTCAAATATCTTCCCTTGATGACTCCTTCTTGTTTATCGACAGCAATCAATCCGTTTATCCACGTGCCAAACCAAAGTGTTCCGAAGGCATCTTCCAGCATGCTGTATGCTCGCAGCTCTCTTTGTTCTTTATTAGTCATGCCGGGAAATGCCGGAATAAATTCTTCGGTTCTTTTATTAAATTTATAAATCTGGTGTTCTGTATTTTCTACCGATACCCAAATAACATTCTCCTTGTCTTTATAAATTGTATTCACCCAAATTGATTTATGCTGATCCACGATGAATTTCTCAAAAGAGTACAGCAATATGTTTTCTTCTTTTTTTACGAAAACTCCCTGAGTAGCCGAAGCAATCCATATCTTTCCATCGTCGTAGATCAGGTTTTGAATTCTGCCTAAGACGGGAGTGCCGGTTTCTGTTGTCAGCGAGAAAGACGAGAATTTTTTTTCGTTCAGATCGAATGTGGATACCCCTCTTTCGGTTCCGATCCAAAGTACCTCCTGTTCGTCTTCAACGAGGGCATAGACATAGTTATTTATCAACGAGTTTTCATTTCTGGGAATATTGCGATAGACGGTAAATTTGTATCCGTCGAAGCGATTCAGTCCGTTCTCGGTTCCAAACCACATGAATCCTTTTGAATCTTGCAGGACTGTATGTACTGTGTTAGAAGAGAGTCCATCCTCTGCCTTGTAAAACTTGAAATTTAATTCAATGGAAAAAGAAGTCAAGTAAATTAAGAGAAAATAAACAGTAATACAAAGCTTCAAAATGATATGTTGCATAAATTTCGTTTTTGAGTACTGATTTTAGTTAATAATGCAAATATACTTATAAATTTAAAAAAAATGTTTGCTTTGAAGATTTCAACGATAAATCGTGAATGTTTTGAAATTTTAAAAATATCCTTTTAGTAGTATTTTACCATTAATTTGTATTTTATTTATATATTTTCGTTTATGTAGAGTTAATTTTGCAAAAGAAAGATTATGCTTTTTCTTTAATTCTATAGAAAACGAAGATTAATCTTAAAGTTTTTCACTGAATAATTCATACTAGACGGTCTATTCAGATTTGTGAAAACAATTTATTGTGGATAGTTGATTTGACAATCTAATAATAACCAATAAAATAAATAAAACATTTTGCATATGGGGTACATTCTACTGAGATTTATTTGTTAAAATAAGTGTAAATTGATGGTAAAATAATGTATGGTATCAATAAATTTTTTTTTTATGAATAATCAAGTTTTCGCCTCTACTCGGATAATTCAGAGTAGATTTAAGGAAGTTTTAAAGAGGTTTTTTTTAATGACCTTTTTATTTCTCTTAACTGCTTTTAGTTTTGCTCAGCAGCAAAATGTGACAGGAACTGTAAAATATTCAGATGGAGAGGGAATTATTGGAGCAACGGTACAAATAAAAGGGACTGTAAGAGGTACAATTACTGATGTTTCAGGAAAATACAATATAAATGCTGAACCTGGTCAAGTATTGGTATTTTCTTATGTGGGCATGATTACACAAGAGGTACCTGTCGGCAACCAAAGAGTTTTAGATATTATTCTAGAACCAGATGTTGAAGTATTGGACGAGGTTGTTGTCATAGCATATGGAATGCAGGAAAAAGCTTCAGTTGTTGGTGCTATCTCCCAGGTTTCCGGAGATATTATTCGTAAAGTGAATACCGGAGGTAGTGTTGAAAATACGTTACAAGGTAGAATTCCCGGACTCAATATTATTGGGCGAAATGCTACACCCGGTGAAGAAGCAATAAGTTATTACGGTGCAGAAGGATTACAGATGAGCATTCGAGGAATGACAGCGATGGGCAGCAATGCCCCTCTTTTAATAGTTGACGGAGTGGAACGACCTTTTTCTAACCTAGATCCCAATGAAGTTGCAGACATTTCAGTATTAAAAGATGCCTCTGCTACAGCCGTATATGGTGTAAAGGGTGCAAACGGTGTTATTATTGTCACAACCAAACGAGGGCGTTCGGGTGCAATACAGCTGGAATTTTCGTCTCAATTATCGGTTAAAACTCCTACTATTTTACCAACATACCTTGATGCATATGAGACGTTGTCGTTACGCAATATTGCAAGTAAAAATGATCAGAAGTGGGATTTTATTGTTCCAGACGATATTCTTCAAAAATATAGAGATCAGTCAGAACCTTATCTATACCGCAACTTCGATTGGATGGATTTTTATTTTAAACCCGGTTTTGATCAGACATACAATATTAATGCCAGAGGAGGAACAAATTTTGTACGATATTTCGTGTCATTGGGTTATTTGCAAGAAGGAGATGTATTTACAACTGGTCATCGATTACCGTATTCCTACGATAAACATAACGGATCTTATTATCATAACAGATATACTTTCAGAAATAATCTGGATTTTACCTTGACCCCTTCTACAACACTGGCAGTGAATCTTGGAGGTAATGTTAGAGAATATGGTAAGCCTATCGATACTTTCACCCAGGAAAGATGGTTTCAATCTGTAACCGACTTTCCTTATTATCCGGTGGAAGCTTTGGAGCAATATCCGGATAATAAGATTCCCTGGGATCAAGGTGTACGAAGACCGTTTGTTGATCCTAATACTGTCCCTGCTACTGGAAGGTTAATATGGGAAGGAGGTCTTGGGTTCTGGCGGCATAAAGCAAACGAAACCAGTGTAGATTTAAATTTGCAGCAAAAACTGGATTTTATCACAGAAGGGCTTGCCATTTCCGGTCTCTTTTCATATAATAACTCTGCAATATACAGACAGGAATATTCTGTACCTTCATTTTATGCTTATTATTTAAATCCGGAAACAAAGGAATGGACTCGTCATCACAGCGAGGGAGAGCTTGATTATAACACCCCTCCTCCTATTATGCGGGTTTTAAACGACAATATATTCATGTCTTCAAGAAGTTTTTATTATCAAGCCAGACTAAATTATCAATGGACTTTTAGTGATAAGCACTCAGTTTCAGCTATGGGACTCTTTAGTAGAAGGAAGTCTCAGGGTGTTTCTGATTTTCCACATTATGAGGAAAATTGGGTTGGTCGTGCAACCTATGATTATGATGGTCGATATTTATTAGAAGCTAGTGTTTCGCACACAGGTTCGGAAAAGTTTGCTCCTAAACTTAGATTCGGAACTTTTCCCTCTTTTGCGGGAGGATGGAATGTTTCAAACGAAAGTTTTTTTAAACCGGTGAAAGATATCATCAATAATCTCAAGTTAAGATATTCTTGGGGAAAAGTTGGAAATGATGGAGGCATAGCCCGTTGGTTATATAGAACTGAATATACAGAGACTGGCGGAAATGCCGTATTTGGGTATCCCACCCAAAGTTATCCTTATATATCAGAAGGTCCGATACCAGTTACAAACGCAACATGGGAGAAGGCTACCCTTCGGGATTTTGGAATAGAAATGGGTTTCTTTAATAATTTAATTAAACTTGAGGTTGATCTTTTTGATGAATATCGTTCCGACATGTTGCAAAGTAGGAACAGGGTCCCTTCCTGGGTTGGTGTTTCTTCTATCCAAAGTAACATCGGTGAGGCAAAGAGTCACGGTGTTGAAATTGTTTTGGGATTACAGCATCAGTTTCCAAATGATTTGTATCTCTATTTTGATGGAAGTTTTTCGGGTACGGAAAGTAGAGTTGTATATTGGGATGAGTCTGAATTTATTCCCGATCACTTAAAGGCAGAAGGCAAGCCTGTCTCATTGGCAAGAAGGATGTGGAGCCGTGGAGTGATGGATGATGGTTACTATAGCAATTTTGATGAGTTGTTTTTGTATCCTCAACGAGTGGATAAAAAACCCATGGTGGGCGACCTGAAATATCTGGATTTTGATGGCAACGGTAAAATTGATTCTCAGGATGGAGTGGTAGGAGACTATCCGTGGGAGCCTGAGCGTTATTATAATGCAACTTTTGGAGGGAGCTATAAAAATTGGTCTCTGGAATTCAGTTTTTATGGTATCAGCAATACCCAAAGGATGGTGAGAGGGGGTGGAGAATTCTTTTTATTCCCTTTTACGCAGCATAGAAATAATGCTTACGTGGCTCACTCTGATTATTGGAGGCCGGACAATACATCCCCCTTGTTCCCAACTCCTCATTATGAGGCAAATAATCACTATAATTATTTTAACTCTCAGTTTGCAATGCTTGATGGGCAGTATATGCGATTGAAACATGTCAGGCTTGGTTATAACTTTGAGGATTTGTTTTCAAGGTTTGGAATCAGCAATGTGGAAGTAGCCCTCATTGGAAATAATCTTTATACTTGGCAGAAAAGAAAATGGGGAGGTGATCCGGAAGGATTTAATTTTGGTGAGGATTTTGGATCGTATCCGCATCTGAAAAGATATTCACTCGAAATTCGTGTTGGATTTTAACCTGCTAAAAAAATAAATAGTTATGAAATATTTTATAGTATTACTATCAATAGTCTTCCTCTTTTCAAGTTGTGAGTCATATCTTGATAAAGCTCCAGAAGCGGATGGAATGTCAGAAGCGGAGGTGTTTGGGAACTATCAAAATTTCCGAAAATATGCGGATAGAATGTATCAAGACAGACACAATTATTTGACTCAGGGTGATTATACACATATCGCTTCGTTATCGGATGAAGGGACTGCCGTATCCGGATGGCCATCGCTGGCAGAGGCTCAAAATGGAAATTGGATAGGCCTTGTAGAAAGTGATTATCCCACTTCAGGGCTCTTTGGAGGAGTGTGGCGTTCGTGGAGGAGTATTCGCATTGCGAACAAAACTCTGGAGAATATAGACATGCTCAGCAATGATCCAAACGTCACAAAAGATCAAATTGATCAATTGAAAGGTCAGGCCCATTTTATGAGGGCATGGTATTATTATGAGTATTTAAGACGTCAAGGCGGGATGCCCTATATTCAACATGCATTCAATGCAAGTGATAATTTTGCATTACCAAGACTCACGAGACAGGAAACTGCCGAAAAGATTGCTGCAGATTGCGATACCGCTTTCCAGTTTTTACCTCAGAGATGGCCGGACAACCACATAGGCCGTCCCGAAAAGGGATCCGCCTTGGCGCTTAAGGCTGCGGCTTTACTGATTCCGGCCAGTCCAAAATACAATACAGGTAACGATAAAACCAGGTGGGAACATGTTGCACAAGCGGCATGGGATGCCATTGACTATGCAACCACGACTCGACGTTACAGATTACTACCCTCTAACTCTCTTGATACCATCACGTATAAAACTCCCGGAGGAATAAAAATGATCGAATATGCGAGTGGGTTTGATAGTATATTTATGTATTTGCCTTACAACGAAGAAATTATGTGGGAGCACTTTGGCGCGATAAATGACAATATGTATAATTTGTTCGGTGTTCCTTCGATTACATCTTCAGGAATTTTAAAAGGATATAGTGTTTCTGCTAACATGGTTGAGCGATTTGAAACAAAAAACGGCTTAGCAATTGAAGATGATAAAAGTTTTGATCCACAGAATCCGTACATCAACCGCGATCCTCGTTTCTATCACTCCATCCTGTTTAATCAGATCAGATGGACAAGTGAAAGTGGAAGATATTTAGAGTTATGGAATGGAGGAAGCGAGAGAGTCTCTGAAAATTTTTATAATAGATCGGGATATCTTGCAAGAAAGTTTTGGGCTCCGAATAGGGATCAATTTTCAGGAAGAACGAATGAAAATAATCATGCAATATATTTTCGGTTATCTGAAATGTATTTGATCTATGCAGAAGCGGCGAATGAACTTGGAGGCCCACTTTATAAAATAACCGGATCGGACATGAATGCTGTAGATGCTGTTAATATTGTAAGGGAAAGAGTGAAGATGCCTCCGGTTCATGCAATGTATTTAGGCAATCAGAGTGATTTCAGAGAAAGAATACGCAATGAAAGGGCGGTAGAGTTTTTTCTGGAAGGTAAACGTCTTTTTGATTTGATGAGATGGGGAGTTGCACATGAACCGGAATATAAAAATTTGTATGCTCATAATCTGGTGAAAGATGATAGTAAGGCAACGGGATTTATTATTTCTCGATCAGAATTGCCATTCCATAGCAATGTGTTTGAAGAGCGTCAATATAGTTGGCCGGTCCCAATGAGGGATGGATTCATGTTTAAAGAATTTAAGCAAAATCCCGGTTGGTAATATATTAGAATTCAAATCTATCTTACAAATATTCATTACGATAGAGTAATTTTTTATTATTTACAATCAGCATGTTCATATTTGTAAGATGTCTTACATCAGAAAAACATATAAATATGAAAAAAAATAGTTTCAACAATTTGTTTCTCCTGTATTTTGTTGTGATGGTATTCGGTATTTTTCAACTAGGTGCGCAGGAAAAAGAGGAAGAAACAAAAATTATTTCCGGGAGGTTAATCGATGATTCCGGTTCGCCTGTTGCCGGTTCGGTTATTTCCAATTCACTAGAAGAAGTTGTTACGGATAGGAATGGGGCTTATTCCATTAATGTACCAGTAACGTCTGATGATCAGATTGTAGTGGAAGAGACTGGTTATCAGCCTAGAATCGTGAAAATTTATAATGGGATATTGTCAGAGAGCGATATTGTTCTTCAGAAACATAAACCTGTAGATGGAAACAGGACTGTCTCCTTACCATTTCAGAATTTTGAATCTTACCGATCTGTTTCGGCATCAAATATCATTTATGGTGAAGAACTCTCTTCATATCCTGCAACTACGATCCTTGAGGCGCTTTCCGGCAGAATTCCAGGTGTAGTTGTGCATAAAGGTAATTCGCAACCTGGCTTTGAGTCAGTCAATGTAACAATTAGGGGAGAGGTAGCTTTGATATTTATCGATGGAATTATGCGTGATGCTTCGGATCTCGTGGTGGATGAAGTAGAAAAAGTAGAAGTATTCAAAGATTTTGGAGGACGTGCTGTGTTTGGAATTGCTGCCTCTAATCCGATCATATTTATCACGACAAAAAGTGGTAAACCCCACAAAACAGTAATTAATGCCATTATTCAAAGTGGGTTCAGAAATGCGACCGTTTTGCCCAATTATCTTGATGCTTTTGATTATGCAACATTATTCGATGAAGCAAGAAAGAATGATGGACGAGATCCTTTCTACTCTAATGAAAAATTGGAAGGATATAAAAGTGGAGAAAATCCACTCAGATATCCAAATATAAACTATTATGACAAATTTGTAAAAAAATCAACTCATTTCAGGAGCGTTAATGTGAATGCGACAGGAGGCAGTGACAAAGTACAATATTTTTCAACCTTGGATTATATGGGTTCTGGAGGTCTTGAAGCGATTGGACAGCAATCTGTTTTCGACCGTTACAAAATACGTGCAAATATTGATTTAAAATTCAATGATGTTATTTCGATGAATGCAAATCTATCTGGGACGTATGGTGAGTCAAGATATCCAAATAATGATGGCGGGGCTGCTCCTTATGATATGTTTAATGATGTATTATCCCGTTACCCGTCCAATGCTCACGCATTGGAATATGATGGTAAGTTGTTTGTCAGCGACAATTATCCGAAAAATTTAATTAATGAATTGAAATATGGTGGTTACGCGAAGAAAATCGACCTGAATACACAAAATTCAACCACTGTTAATTTAGATTTTGATAAATATATTCAAGGATTGAGTCTATACGGGAAAGTAGCTTTTGATGTTAATAACTCTCTTACAGATAACATGGGAGGGTCTGAAGCACTTTATCGGCATACTATTGTTGAAGGTGATGATCAATTCCAAAGAATAAGGGAAAAAGAGGTCGTTACAACTTTAACTACCGGTGCCGATTTTTTTCTTCGCAGAACAACTTTAAACGGAGTTATAGACTATACCCGAGAAATTGAAAAGCATGAACTTACTCTGAATGGTATTTATTCTCAAATGCTGGAAGAGGTGAAAGTACAATCCGCATCGTATCAGCCACGAAAAAGTCAAGATCTCTCCTTTAGGGCTAATTATGCATATAATAAAAAATATGTATTACAAACGGAGTTAAACTATTCCGGCATGATGAAATTACCCCCAGGAAAACGATTTAATCTTTTTTCAACTGTCGGAGCAGGTTGGGTAGTAAGTAATGAAGATTTCCTGAAAAACAATAAAACAATTAATTATCTAAAATTATTTTCTACGTTTGGAGTGATGGGTGTTGATAATTTCTATATTGAAGGATACGACCCTTTTTATTTGCATGAAACTTTGTGGAGAAATATCGGTACATGGCGACCCGGAATAGAAGGTAATTTTGCAGATTATGTAAATATCTATGAAATTGTACAACAAGGAAGTTCCAACTATGAAATTCCCAAAAGGAATTATTTTAATATTGGTTTGGAAAGCCTCTTTCTTAGAAAGAGTTTGAGTGCCTCATTCAACTATTTCCGTATTAAGGATTATGATATGCTTTCACTTATGGAAAGTAGGGTGCCTTCTCTGTTTGGAACCGGAGGATTCCTTCCCGCAACCAATTTTGGAGTCAACGAGAGATGGGGAATTGACGGTGGATTACAATATTCCAATAAGTTCGGTGAGATTGATTTGGGTGTCGGGTTTAATGCATCTTACACGAGAGGTAAATATATTGATGTAGACGAGCCCATGGCCTTGGATGAGCATCGTAAACTTGCAGGTAAAGATATGGACCTTATTTGGGGATTCGAAACCGACGGATTGTTTCAGTCAGCCTCAGAGGTAAATGAATATAAAAACAATACTTCATGGGGTAGTATGCAACCGGGTGACATCCGATATGTTGATTATAATGGTGATGATGTGATTGATGCAAAAGATATTCATGCTCTAAAAGCCCATTTACCAAGAATCAATTATGGGGTGAACTTATCAGTTGTATATCAGGGATTTCGCCTTTTAATTATAGGAAAGGGCGTTGGAGATGGTAAAACAATGCTTACCAATTCAAGATATTTTTGGATAAACAGTGAAAACCAGAATTTTAGTCAGCCAATGCTTGATCGTTGGCCAATTTCGAATGATTATCCAAGGTTAACAACTTCGTCTCCTCATAATTATCAGGTATCTTCTTATTGGCTTCGGAATGCGTCTTATTTTTCATTGAGTAATGTAGAACTTAGTTATACATTACCCAGGAGTTTTTCACTAAATATGCGTATGAAAGACACCCGAATTTTCTTTAGAGGGAGTAATTTATTCCATTTTTCAGGCTTAACTTCATATGGATTGAATCCTGAAGATGGTTCTGCGGGCATTCAATATTATCCTCAAATGAGAACCATTACGTTTGGATTTTCTGCTAAGTTTTAATGTACATAGATATGAAACGAATAATAATTTTAGTTTTACCATTGGTCTTACTTTTTGCATGTGATTTCATTGATCCAAGACCATTGGTGGATCAGACAACGGATAAGGTATGGACACATGCTACATATGGTGAAGGTGTGTTGACTCAAGGTTATGCTCAGTTACAACCAGGGTATCCCTTATGGATGGAGTATCTTACCGATAATGCAATTCCTCAGAATGTTAATGAAAATATTCTGGCTCTCGGAGGATGGACACTTGAGGGAAATCCGATAGGGAGTTGGAACAGATGTTTTAATGTGATAAAATATATCAACATATTTCTTGAGAATGAAGCTGAAATGCCTTATCGGATAGAGGATGTCAAAAGAGATTCAATTACGAGGGTGCATCGTAGAGGTGAGGCTTATTTTTTGAGAGGTTGGTATCAATGGGAGTTATTACGCGATTATGGAGGAATTGCCAATGACGAATATCTTGGTTTTCCCATTGTAACAACAGTATTATCATCATCTGATGATTTGGATTTACCTCGAAATTCATACGAAGAATGTGTAGCACAAATTGTCAAAGATTTGGATAAGGCGATTGAGTTACTTCCGTTGCATTATCAAGGAGAAGGTTTACACACAGGTAATCAAAACAGAGGAAGAGGATCCGGACTTGCAGCTAAAGCTCTAAAAGCAAGAGTATATCTGTTTGCGGCAAGTCCCGCATATGGGGATTCTTCACATGAAAAGTGGGTGCGTGCTGCTGAAGCAGCTGCAGATGCTATCAATTCTTCCGGTGGGTTAACTGATCTTGTAGCTTATGGCAATTTTAATGATCCTGAAAACAACGATTATTTTTGGATCCAACCTACGCACAGAGGAAATTATACGGAATCAGATAACTATCCGCCCACATTATTCGGAAGTGGAAAAACCAATCCGTCTCAGAATCTGATTGATGCTTTTCCTGCCGTTGATGGTTATCCTACGGACAAAAGCATGCTCTATGATCCTTCGAAACCATACGAAAATAGAGATCCCAGGTTTGAAAAATTTATTTTTTACAATGGAGATAACTATAATGGTACTTATATTGCTACATTTGAGGGTGGAGATGATGCTCCCGGAGGCTTAAAACAAGAAGGTACGCGTACCGGATATTTTATGAAGAAATTGAGTAGTAGAAGAGTTACACTTGAGCCAAATAACGTCACGTCTGATATTAAGTTCTATACGTATCTTCATAAAACAGAATTGTATTTGAATTTTGCAGAGGCTGCCAACGAGGCTTTTGGGCCAACCGATAAATCTTTGGGTTTCTCAGCTTTGGATGTAATGGAAAAAATAAGAAAAAGAGGCAATCCCAAACTTGCAGAATCTGATGGCTATTTGTCGGAACAGTCTTCTTCTAAAGAGTCTTTTGGAAATCTCATACACAACGAAAGAAGAATAGAGCTTTCGTTTGAAGGATTCCGATTCTGGGATTTAAGAAGGAGCAATCAAGATCTTAATCACACAATAAGAGGTGTCAAGATTACGATGTCAGTGAGTGACAATGCTTCCGGGAGTGATGAAAATATTGCGTTAAACTCAACTCCTTACACAGATTATGTTTCCAGTTGGGAAACATTAAGTGCCGTAAACAATGGAGATTATAACATCACCAGCTCACGGGATGCGGTTCCAAAATATGGTAACTGGAATAGTAAAGGATTATGGCGGTATGTGCAATATGATTTGCCTGCTTATTTGGTTGGTAAAGAAAGTCGCGATTACATTGTCAGTCAGAGCGATATTTACTGGTGGGCTGATGGAGGAGGAATTCTGATTCCGGACAGTGTTTACATTGAAGTCATAGAGCAGGGTGAATGGAAAGAGGTTTGGCATAACTGGACTGGTGAAAAAGCTGATCAATGGAATGTTGCAAGCTTTAATCCGGTCACAACCAGTAAAGTCAGAATTAATTTCAAATCTGTAGATGCTTCATGTGGAATTATCGAATGGCGAGTATGGGGGCGACAAGCTAAGGTCGCAAATTATGAATATAACTATCTCGATGTTGAAAAGCATACATTCAAAGATTATATGAGATATGCACCGTTACCTTACAGAGAAACTCTCATCATGAATAATCTGAAGCAAAATGATGGATGGAAATAACGAAGATAATATTTTCTCAAAATATAATAAAGAGGTTATGAAAAAAGTATTTCTATTGACAATAGTAGTTGGCTTGTTTGCCAGTTGTTATGATAATTATATAAAGGATTATTCCCACACAACAGTTGCATTTTCCAATGCAACCGGGGGGGCCACTACCCCCAACACACTGTTTAGAACTGTTGTGGTTGGTGAGGGGTTAAGGCTTGATGCAGGAGTCTATTTAGCCGGGGTTCGTCATAACGATAAGGATCGATGGGTAGATTTCAAGATTGATCCAACTTTACTTGATGATGAAAAGTATAAAGACTACGAACTTATGCCACAAAGTTACTACTCCTTATCCGAGAAGAGCAGATTTGTAATTCCCAAAGGTGAATTTATTGGTAAAACTACTATTGAATTAGACTCCGTGCTGTTTACAAATGACAATAACTCCTCCAAGCATCGTTATGCAATTCCTATAAAACTTATTGCAACATCTGAAGACTCAATATTATCTACACAAAATTTTCAGATCCTTGTAATTAAATATATAAATTCTTATGAGGGATATTATGAGCAGACGGGGACATTTAAAACCATATCTCCTTCTGGAGAAGAATTGAATGCCGGATCTATTAAAAATGATCTCTATTTGAGTACAGTTGGCGGTGACACTGTTCGAACCAATGGGATGATAGCTTCAAAGGGAGCTGAGTATATGATGACATTGCTGAATGAGGGTAATAAAATATTTATGGAATACTTTCCCAATCCCAATCCGGTAGAACCTTCCAATATTGCTTTAGGCGCTAAACCTTCTACCAGCTATGTATCTCCCTGGGAGAAATTGGACGCCATAAATAATGGCTATTCCAATCCAAGTAGTTCTTCAGACCGTAGTCAGGGTATTTATGGTAATTGGTGGAGCAGTAATACCTGGAGGTACGTCCAATATGACTTTGATGGATATTTCATGATCAATCAATCCAATGTGTATTGGTTTACAGATGGGGGAGGACTCCTCATGCCAACAGATAATTATCTTGAATATTGGGATTTTCAGAATGAAAAGTGGGAAAAAGTCACCAATTCGGTAGGCAATGGTGCTATTGAGAATCAGTGGAATACCACAACTTTTGATCCGATTGTGACCGATAAAATAAGGTTGAATATGATCAACGAAAAAGAATCTGTGGGGATTATCCAATGGCAAGTCTGGGGTGTTCCTGCTGCGGTTGGACTGGAAGAGGTTGCTATAGAAAAAATAACGCCTCTTGATGACAATTCTTTCGATAAAGTTTCAGAGACATTTAAGCTTAACTACCGGGTTGATTATCTTCTCAATGATTATCACACAGATGTGTCCGTAACCCTTAAATGGAGAAACCGGATAAGAGATGGAGTCAATGAGTGGCAAAGATAAAACAGAGCTTTGTTGAGTATCAAATAAAGACTGATTGATCTTTTTTTAGTCAGTCTTTATTTTCTTCCATGTGGGTTGTCTTTTTATGTTTCATTCTTACAAAAACCATGAAGTATATATTTTTTCGTGTATTCTAAAATTCAAAAGTAAATGGAGGAGGGGATATGAACAAATACCAATGGAACATTCTTTTGCAACACCTATTGTTGATTGCCTTATTCAGTATATCTGTATCCTCATATTCACAATCCCAAGATCTGTTTTTTGAGGGAAAGGAAATGTTGATGGAGTTTAATAAGTTGGGTATTAAATCAATCATATCTCAGAAAGATCAATTCAGAGCAAACCCTATTAGAACCGGAAATATATGGGGAAACGTTCATGTAATGTATCGGGTTGGTACGGGTGCTTGGTTAAATATTTATACTGGAAATACGGTCATAGATAGAGTTTCACCCAAAAAGATTGTTTACAAAAATACGAATCAAGGAACAACAATGAATTTGTTCCGTACTTTTGAAAAGATAGATGACGATAAAATACTCTTTACTGCGAGAGTGGAGAATAGGATCCCCTTTCCCTTAACAATTGGAGATTTTTATTTTTCATTTCCTGCAAATCATCCACAGAATTTTTTATTACCGGATGAGATCTTTGAGCAGGGCTATATAAGACACCAGTATATTGGAGGTGAAGGTTCTTTTTTATTCTATACCCGTGGAGCAGGCCAACCTCCCTTTTTGGTTGTTACCCCTGTTAAGGGTACCGGTTTTGAGTATTTTGAAGGAGATAATATATACATTCATTCACACCTTTCCGCAAACAAGCTTCCAAAAGGCTCCTGGAGACAGGGCAATACGGAGAAGATACTTTCACCAAAAGGTGAAGAGGGAAGTATTATAGAGTATGGATATATTTTGCAGTGGGCAGATAGTTATGACGAAATTAGGGATATTCTTTATGAGGATGGATTATTTGATGTGAGAATTATCCCGGGGATGACAATACCTCAAGATTTGAATTGTAAAATATCTCTTCGGACAACAAACCATATAGACTCAATCGTAGCAGAATATCCGGACCAGACAAAAATTACATATCTTAAAACTGTTCCCGGAAACAACCATATTTATGAAATTAATTTCAGACAATTAGGAGAAAACCTGATTACTGTTCACTATAACGGAGAAGAAAAAACCATCCTTGAATTTTTTTCAACTGAATCACTAAACACACTTATTCGGAAAAGAACACAGTTTATAATCAAATCCCAGCAACATAAAGATTCCACCAAATGGTACAATGGTTTGTACTCTTTGTGGGATATGGAGCATAGAACACTTCGTGGTCCTGATGATACTGATGGTTTTGATCATTGGTGGGGGTATGTTTTGGCTGCAGATGATCCAGCTCTTTGTAAAGCTCCTTTTTTGGCTGCGAAAAATGTGTATTTTCCTGTAGACGAAGAGATTAAATCGATAGAATACTATATAGAAAATTTTGTTTGGGGAGGTTTACAGAGAACGGATAAAGAAGAACCTTATCCGTATGGGATTTATGGTGTTCCCAACTGGAAAGTTAATCGGGGTGGAATAGCCGAAAGAGCTACAATTAGAAATACCAATCTGGACAAAATACCTGTTTGGAGAGCATATGATTATCCCCATATCTTTATGCTCTATTATCATATGTTTCAAATTGCGGAATTTTATCCTCAGAAAGTAAAATTTAGGGATGCCAAGGGGTATCTTGATTTGGCGTACCAAACCTCAAAAGCATATTTCTTATACCCTTATGAAATACTTCCCTATTATGAAATTTATCAGTGGGGATATTATAATGAGCTAGTTTTAATGCCATTGATCGATGAGCTGAAAAAATATGGAATGATTGACGAGGCCGAATGGTTGAGGGCGGAATGGGAAAAGAAAGTGAAATATTTTGTATACGATGATAAATATCCTTATCGCTCAGAATATTCTTTTGATCGTACAGCCTTTGAGTCTACCTATGCTTTGGCAAAATATGGAGTTTTGAATAAAATGGAACCGGATGTAAATCTTTGGTATGACATCAACCGAAAAAAGTGGTATTCTCATTCTGAAGTTCATCAAAAAAACGCACGAGAATTTATGGAGCGGCAGCATTTTGCCGGTTTAGCTGTTAGAGGATGGATCGAACCTTCCTATTATCATTATGGAGCCGATTTCAGTTTAAGCTACATGGCCAGAATGGGAGGCTGGAGTATTCTTGACTATGGGCTTACATTTGCTGAAAGGCCATGGGATTGGCTTCAATTGGGATATGCTTCCTATCTTAGCTCTTTTGCTTTGATGAACACAGGTACGGAGAAAACAAATTATGGGTATTGGTATCCAGGAAAAGAAAATGACGGAGCTATGGGATGGGCATATAATAATAAGAAATATGGCTCAATTTGGTTACAAAATAGGGAACAATCACGAGGAGCATGGATTTACGATGGAGAAGCCGATCTTGGAAATGGAGCAATATTTAGGATGAGTTCGACCATACTGGCGAAGGATCCGTTATTTGGTTGGTATGCCTATGGTGGAAAAATGAATCATAAAGGTGCACTATACAGTGTTATCCCTCGTGACGGAGTACGAAATCGATTTTGGATTGTTGATGAAGATTTTAAGATTGGCATTGAAGTGACCAGAGATGGGTTTGAGAAGGAGACAGCTATCGTATATTCGGAATCAGCGGGAACCATTGAATTTTTTTTAGAAAACAGAGTTAATGAAGAGCATTTTAACACATTGATAGTCAGGGCGGAAGATAACTGGGATTTATATTTAGATAATAAAAAAATGTTATTGAATCCAGCTCTAAGAATGTCAGAGCAAGTTATGGAGGCATTATTACCCGTAACTGGAAAAAAACATAAAATCTTACTCAAAAAAAAGAAGAAATAGTCGCGATACCTTAAAATTTTGTCAGTTATGAAAGAATTTTGCTTATTTCTATTCTCATTAATTGTTGTCATTCAGGTGAATGCACAAGATTATAGAATCACTCCACTCCCCTTTAATCAAGTCCATTTAAATGATAAGTTCTGGTCTGAAAGAATCAAAACAAACCGGGATGTGACTATCCCCATTGCTTTTAAACATTGTGAAACAACCGGCCGGATAGATAATTTCAAAATAGCCGGAGGATTGATGAAGGGCAAGTTTAAATCAGAAGCCCCTTTTGATGATTCCGATGTCTACAAGATAATAGAGGGTGCCTCATATTCATTGAGTGCTTTTCCTGATCAAAAGCTGGAATTATACGTAGACTCTTTAATATATTTTATAGGGAAAGCGCAGGAAGAGGATGGGTATCTCTACACATATCGAACAATCATGGGGAATGATTCACACCCATGGATTGGTTCTAAGAGATGGGAGAAAACTCATATCTTGAGTCATGAATTGTACAATCTTGGGCACATGTATGAGGCCGGTGTCGCATTTTTTCAAGCCACAGGAAAAAGAAGTTTATTGGATATTTGTCTGAAGAGCGCAGAACTTGTTTGCCGTGATTTTGGATGGGATACATTCATAAGTTATCCTGGACATCAGGAGATTGAAATAGGTTTGGTGAAACTTTATCGGATGACGGGAGATAATAAGTATCTGAATCAAGCTAAATTTTTTCTTGATGCAAGAGGAAATAGCAAATGGGAGGGGGGAACATATGATCAGAGTCACATGCCGGTTGTTGAGCAAGATGAAGCTGTTGGCCATTCCGTTCGGGCTCTTTACATGTATACGGCGATGGCGGATGTAGCTGCCCTTACAGGAGATCGTTCCTACATTGAAGCGTCAAAGAGGTTGTGGAATGATATTGTAAAAACAAAACTCTATATAACCGGAGGTGTTGGGGCTGCCGGAGGTCATGAAGGGTTTGGAGCAAGATATGAGTTGCCAAATGCTTCGGCCTATTGTGAGACTTGTGCGGCAATTGCAAACGTATTCTGGAATCATCGATTGTTTCTTATGGAAGGAGATGCTAAGTACATTGATGTATTGGAACGTTCACTTTATAACAATGTATTATCGGGAGTTTCTGTATCTGGAGATCGTTTTTTTTATCCCAATCCCCTAGAGTCAGTCAATGGCGCCAGACGTAGTGAGTGGTTTGGTTGTGCATGCTGTCCTTCCAATATCAGCCGTTTTATACCTGCTGTACCCGGTTATGTGTATGCTGTGAAAGACAATAACATTTTTGTGAATCTTTATATGTCGGGTGAAGCGGAAGTGCCTTTGAAAGGAGAAACGGTTCGATTGATTCAATCAGGAGATATGCCTTGGGGGGGAAACATTGAGATTATGGTTGATCCTGATGAAGTGTTTGAATTTACCCTGAAAGTACGTATTCCGGGATGGGCAAGAGACGAAGCAGTTCCGGATAATAAGCTTTATTGGTTTAAAGAAAAGTCTAAGCGGCAGGTTGTTGTAAAGGTGAATGAGTTAGTTGTAGAGGATAAGTTGGATAAGGGATATCTTTCCATAACCCGAAAGTGGAAAAAGGGAGATAAAATTACGCTTGAAATGCCTATGGAAATTCGAAGAATAGTAAGTCATGAGAATGTGGAAGGCAATCAGGGTAAAGTTGCAATACAGTACGGACCATTTGTTTATTGTTCAGAGGGTATAGATTTTTCAGATCCATCTATATTGGATCTGGTACTGCATGATAAGAGTATATTGAAAATCAATGTGGATGAGACGGATTTGGGCGAAATGGGCATTATTTCAGGAAAAGCCACTCAAACACAACGATTGAAAGATGGCTCGGTAAAATTAACCAATAAGGTTGATTTTAAAGCAATTCCCTATTATGCATGGGCACAACGAGGGATAACCCCCATGTTGATCTGGTATGCAACAAATAAAAATGTATCGAAACCAAAACCTGCACCCACTATCGCTAATTTGAGTAAAATAGACGGATCCGTTAAAAATCGAAGTATTGAGGCAATCAGGGATCAGATTTTACCTTCAGGTTCAAACGATAAGAATTGTCAGTTTTTTCATTGGTGGCCCAATAGTAATCAAACGGAATGGATTAGCTATACTTTTGATAAACCGTATACCATCCATAAATCAAAGATATATTGGTACAATGATGATGGAGGCTGTCGTCCTCCAGCCTCTTGGAAATTATATTATTTAAAAGATGGAGAATGGACAGAAGTAAATAGAAAAAATGAATATGGCACTCAACTGAATATAATTAATGTGACAGATTTTGAGCCTGTTACAACTTCTGCCGTAAAAGTGAAAATTGATCTTCCCAAAGAAAGTTCAAGTGGAATACATGAATGGATTATTGAATAGTTTAAAAGAAGATAGAAAAGGATACTTAAGGTGGACATGTTGAGATTATTTTGAATGTGTGAAAATAGAGAAAGGAATAGTATTTTGGTATCATTTTGTATTATTCTCATGTTGCTCTAACGTTTCTTTGATTAGTTTTGCGATAATTGGTTCATTTTTTTATATTTTATTTCGAAAAAATAAAATATAAAGACTTCTGATTTCTTACAATATTTTTAAGAAAGAGGTTAACAGCTAGAATATAAAATTATGAGATATTGCATAAGTTGTTGTTTGTTAATGTGTTGTTGTTTTTTAAAGAGGTATTTTTTTGACTATTAAGAGTTTTAATACGTATTTATCGAAATATTGAAATGTAGATAGCTGAAGTACATTATGAATGTCAAGTTGTTCTTATTATTATTTTTTGGTAGGTGTGGCAGACATTTTTAGACTAACATCCCTTACTGCTGGCTATTTGAAAATCCCTTTATCTAAGTATAAAGTTGTTTATATGTTTAATAAATTTTCCGTAAATGATTGAGATCAGGATGCCTCTCGATATAGTATATTCTAAAATGAAAATGATAGCTGATGGCACCTTAAAACTGTGACATTGTTAAAATCAAATAAACTTGGCCTATTAGGTCTAATACGTTCTTTGTCATTTTGAAATTTAGTTTTGTTAAAGAGATTACCGAGATTAATTTTATCGATCAGTGAGATGTTAAATATTTGCAGAATTTCTTATTTGATTCTATCAAGTTTCCTGCCTTGTTGAGTAATTTTCACAAGTCCCTGGGAACATCTTTAAGTGAAGAGATGTATACAGGTCAATGGTTGTTGAATGGAAAGTCTTCGTTACAAGCTAAATTTCCATACATCTAAGAGCTATTTTCGATTTATATAGAACAGCAATGAAAATGAAAAATAATGAAAAAATAATTTTTCTGTTACTATTGGTTTTGTACATCGGTGGATGCGGTGATGACAACGTAAAAGACAATCAATCAACTATGCATCCAGGGCAAATTAAAGATGTTTCGTTCACACAAGTACACTTAAATGATGCATTTTGGGCTCCCAGAATGGAAATCAACCGTACGGTTTCAATCCCTTCGGCATTCTATCAATGTGAAATCAACGGACGTTTCGATAATTTTGCACTTGCCGGAGGTTTGATAGACGGTGAACATCAGGGTGACTTTTCATTTGATGACACCGATCCTTATAAAATAATTGAAGGTGCATCATACTCCTTAGCCATGAAATATGATCCAAAGCTGGATGCATATCTGGATAGTGTGATTGCACTCATTACCGCAGCTCAGGAAGATGACGGGTATCTTACTACCTGCGTTACCAATCGGGCAACACGCCTTGCGGGATGGTGGGGAAGCTCACGGTGGGAAAGGATTAACAGCCATGAACTTTATAACAGCGGGCATCTTTACGAAGCAGCAGTAGCACACTATAAAGCGACCGGTAAGCGAACACTGCTTGAGGTTGCTATTAAAAATGCCGATCTTGTTTGTGATGTTTTTGGATTGGGCGAGGATCAAATACACTATCCTTCAGGGCATCCAATTATTGAAATGGCACTGGTGAAATTGTACAAGGTAACCGGGAAGGAGAAGTATCTCGATCAGGCACGTTATTTTGTGGATGAGGCCGGACAATTGACCAACGGACGAAAACCAGGCATATACAGTCAGGATCACGTGCCTGTACGGGAACAGAGCGAGATAGTTGGCCATGCTGTCAGAGCCGGCTACTTCTTTTCCGGAGCAACCGACATAGCTAGCCTGCAACAGGATAAAGAATTGTTTGAAGCCGTGAGCCGTGTCTGGGATAATATGGCGGAGAGTAAACTGTATATCACCGGAGGAGTAGGCTCGCGAGCACAGGGAGAAGGGTTTGGCCCTGACTATGAGCTCAATAATTTCAACAATTATTGCGAGACATGTGCCTCCATAGCCAATGTGTACTGGAATCACCGGATGTTCTTGGCAACAGGAGAATCGAAATATATAGATGTTTTGGAAAGGACATTGTACAATGGACTAATTGCGGGTGTGTCTTTGGGAGGAGATAAGTTCTTTTACGATAACCCATTGGCATCCCTTGGTGGACATCAACGTCAGAAATGGTTCGGCTGTGCTTGTTGTCCCGGAAATATTACGCGTTTTATGGCATCCGTGCCTGGCTATGTGTATGCTATACAATATAATAGTATTTATGTCAATCTTTTTGTGGAAAGTAATTCAACGTTGGAGCTTCCCGGTGGACAAATTGAACTGGCGCAAGTTTCAAATTATCCCTGGTCGGGTGATGTTGAGATCAAAGTGAATCGGACAATACCCCGGAAATTTGCACTCCATATACGCATTCCCGGATGGGCAAGAAACAGGCCAGTACCTACCGATCTGTATCACTATGTAGATAAGGCAAAACCAGAGGTCAGGCTTACTGTCAATGATGTACCTGTAAAGATGAAAACAGCAGATGGATATGTGGTGATAGATCGCAAGTGGAGTCCGGGCGATAAAGTTTCGTTGCATATGAATATGCCTGTAAGAAGGACTCAGGCTAACGATAAAGTGGAATATAACAAAGGATTGCTCTCTATTGAGAGGGGGCCCATCCTGTATGCTCTTGAGGGAATCGATCAACCCGATCAATATTTGTTCGATGTTGTCATACCAAGAGGCTCCGAGATTTCAGCTTACTACGATAAATCATTGCTGAACGGAGTTGTTGTCCTTGAAGGTGAAGCATTCAAAGTAATCAGGCATGGCAAAGAGGGACACATTGAGGAAAAGCCGTTTATTTTCAAAGCCATTCCTTACAATACATGGAATAACAGAGGCCCCGGACAGTTAATTGTATGGACACCGGAAGCTGCTGAATATGCCATTCTGCATCCTCAACCCACAATGGCATCTCAGGCAGAACAGGTAGGAGGGTGGGGATTTAATGATCAAATGGAACCCAAATCATCTTCCGACCTGAATACACCGTACTACTACTGGTGGTTAAAGAACGGAAGTGAGGAGTCCATCGGATACAGATTCGACGAGCCGAAGGAAATTTCTGCTGTAGAGGTATACTGGCTGGCTTTTGAACATTATGATGTTATCTATAAAGTACCGGAATACTGGAAGTTGTATTACAAAGAGGCAGACAGTGATTCATGGAAAGAGGTTGAGAATGCATCAGAATACACTGTGGAAAAGGATCAATATAATAAAGTCACCTTCAACCCGGTTGTCACCACGGACTTAAAGCTGGTAGCCAAACTACAGGGCCCGGACGATAACCCTGAAATTAATAATGATAATAAACTGCAAGTTCCGGATATTGGAAAGAATGGCTATTCAGGTGGTGTCATTGAATGGAAAGTGTATTAGTTAGATGAGATAATATGAATATTTTAAAAACTGATAAATACAGAGTAATTGGCCTGTTATTATTCTTTGTATGCTGCAAGTTATATTCTTTAGAGACTGTAGTGATATGTTTACGTGATCAGGATAGAAGGTGTACTGTAGTTATGGATGAAGAAATCCATAATTATTGGGGAAGTAATGTTAGTGTTAAGCTTGAAGAGTCTAATCCTGTAACCTCAGTGCCTTCACGGTTAAAACTGCATTCATTCTATGAGAAATATTTGGATGTTGATGGAATTCCTGTTGTTTCATCTGCTGCAGTCAGAGACGAAGCTCTTATTCGTGCAGGAAAAGTAATATTGAGAATGCTTTCAAAAAGATCGGATGTAAAGAGAGTGATGATTGACAAAGGATGCAAGGTGATGATTATTGGTGAGGATGAAGGCGTTTGTGATTTACCTGAATATGCCCATATCTGTGATGTCCCTGAAAACATTGATTATTGGAATGGACGAGCACGTGGATTTGGCGGTGCGCCAGAGGATGATTATAGCGCCAGCTTTGGAGAGGAAAACATTCTTTGTTTGAAGGAAGACCGGTATCGTGGCGAAAGTATCTTGGTACATGAATTTGCCCACTTGATCCATACGGTAGGCATTGTTGGCATAAATCCGGACTTCGATGTCGAACTGGAGAGACTTCGTCAACTCGCTATTCGTGAAGGATTATGGGAAAATACATATGCCATTGGTAATAAAGAAGAGTACTTCGCAGAGACTGTTCAGTCTTTTTTTAACTGTAATCGTTATTCGGCCGTGCCTAACGGAATTCATAATGATATTCATACTCGCGACAAGTTGAAAGAGTACGATCCGGCGATTTATGACCTTCTATTGCAATATTTTCCTGAGGTTGAGTTGCCCTTATGTGAAGGAAATTATACAGAAATTGATTAATAATCAACTGATAACGTGTTGGATCGGGATTTGTAAGTGGATCAGAAAAATAAAAATAATTTACACATGACTTTATTTACGCATTTTTTGAGGTATGTGCAATTTAAAAACAGGTGATGATGAAAAGTTTAAATCTTATAATGGCTTTAGTGGCCTATATGTTCTTGTTGAATCCTTTGCCTGCAACATCTGCAAACCCTACCGCAGATAAAAAATCAATTCGCTCCGAGATCAGGATAATTACCCGGGTTGAACCGGTTTATGTTGAATGTCCTGTAGGTACGTCGCCTAAGTTACCATATCAGATATGGGTAACTTATTCTGATGGAAAATCGGAATTCCGCCATATCAGATGGTCCAATTCGGCACGTAACATTGAAGAAGAGCAGGCTGATCCGGTCAAATATCCCATCGGCCATCGATATGAAGTTGATGGTTTTATAACCGGTGATGACACAACTCCGAGCGGTTATCCTGTCACGGCAAATATAAAAGTTATATCTTATGAGAAAGATGTTCCAACCAATCTCCCTGTAGCTGAAGCGGTCCCGCTGAACCGGGTTTCGATAACCGGTGACAACAGGCTTACTTCCAACAGAGAATTGGCCATTCGTGAAATCATCAGCTGGGATATTACCCAGCAGCTATATAATTACAGAGATACGTATGGATTAAGCACAGAGGGCTATACTGTTTCCGGTGGCTGGGATTCACCTACTACAAAACTTAAGGGCCACGGATCAGGCCATTATATGTCTGCTTTGGCTCTGGCCTTCGCCAGTGCCACCGATCCGATCCAAAAGGACCAGTTGCGCGAGAAAATGACCAGGATGGTTAATGAACTACGTGAATGCCAGGAAAGGACATTTGTCTGGAACGAGGAACTTGGCAGGTATTGGGAGGCACGCGATTTTGCACCCGACGACGAACTGCGTGAAATGAAAGGTACCTGGGAAGACTTTGATAGATACAAAAAGGAATGGATTAAATACGGCTACGGCTATCTCAATGCTATTCCGGCACACCATGCCGCTCTTATTGAGATGTATCGTGCCTATAATAACGAAAGCTGGGTGTGGGCTCCTTATTATTCCATTCATAAGCAGTTGGCAGGATTAATTGAAATTGCTACTTATATCGATGTGCCGGAAGTTGCCAGCAAAGCTCTGCTCATTGCGAAAGACATGGGCCTGTGGATATGGAATCGATTGTACTACCGCACCTACACCAGGACTGATGGAACGCAGGAGGAACGTAGAGCCAAACCGGGTAATCGCTATGAAATGTGGAATATGTATATCGCCGGCGAAGATGGCGGGACAGGGGAGTCGCTGGCCCGGCTATCCGAAATGGTGAACGATCCCGTGGAGAAAGCGCGTCTGTTGGAAGCTTCGACGTTCTTCGATAGCCCGGCCTTTTACGATCCGTTATCCAAAAATATTGACGATATACGTACACGACATGCCAATCAGCATATCCCCAAAATAACCAGTGCACTCCGTAGTTTCAGAGGAAATAATGATCCTTATTATTATAATCTTGCTCAGAATTTTTGGGAAATGATTCAGGGTCGCTACCGTTACGCTACCGGCGGTGTCGGTAATGGTGAAATGTTCAGGCAACCTTATACACAGATCCTGAGTATGGCAACTAATTCTGCGCCCACACTGAATGAGACATGTTGTGCATATAACCTGGCCAAGCTCACTAAAGATTTAAACTGTTTCAATCCGGACGATGCAAAATACATGGATTATTATGAGCGTATTCTTTATAATCAACTTGTGGGATCGCTGCATCCGTCGCATTATATGACAACTTATCAGTATGCGGTTGGACTAAATGCTTCAAAGCCATGGGGTAATACTACGCCTCACTCCACATGCTGTGGCGGTACGGGTTCCGAGAATCACGTTAAATATCAGGATGCCGCTTATTTTGTTTCCGAAAATACCCTTTGGATTGCATTGTATCTGCCGACCACGATGTACTGGGATGAAAAAGAAATTACCGTTCAACAGGACTGTTTGTGGCCGGCAGAAAATTCCACGATCAAAATAGTAAATGGGACAGCGGATTTTACAATGAAGCTGCGCGTACCTTATTGGGCTACCGAAGGTTTCGATGTAAAACTGAACGGTGTTTCAGTTGCTTCCGTCTATCAGCCAAGCTCTTATGTTACAATTTCTTCTCGAAAATGGACAGAAGACGATGTCGTGGAAATCATCATGCCTTTTAGCAAGCATATCGATTACGGACCGGATAAAATGGAAACGGCCACTGCCGGAAGAAATCAACCCAATATTCAATTTGATCCGATGTGGACTGGCACCCTGATGTATGGACCGCTTGCTATGACCGCAACAGGCGTAAATAGTTGGGAAGATGCAACGCTTACACTCGATTCTCATTTGGAAAGTATAATGCTTAACGGGCCGAGCGGTGGATCAACCGGCACGAATGGCAATCTTTACACGTTGACTGTCGGTGACAGAACGTTTGAACCGGATTATTACAGAGAGGAAAACTCTACGCACTATTTCAGAATAAATATTGTGGACGACATGGTCTCTGAGTTCAGGGAAATGCTGTTGGATAAAATAAGGGATGCGACCATGTTTAAACCTGAAAATTACACCCGATCGTCGTACAATGCCTTGAGAAAATCTATTATAACAGGCAGAAGCTTGGGTAATTCTAAAAAAGCCACACAAAGACAAATCATTGACCAGATTGCTGCTATTGACAAAAACGTGAATGTGTTGCAACCTGTAAAACTGGACAAGTCACGTCTTTCTTCTGTAATAAGAGAGGCCGCTTCGAAGAATGAAACCGATTACACATGGGATACCTACCACACCCTTCAGATGGCGATTGCAACAGCAAAAGAGGTAGAAGAAACTGCCGAATCTCAATTGCCGGTTGATAAGCAAACAATCTCGGTCTACAAAGCCATAAGCGATCTGAAATTGGCAGACGATGTAGATAAAAGCTATCTGGCTGCAGTCCTGGGTATTGCAATAGAGAGAAAACAAACACAGGATGCATGGAATGTCCTGTCGGTAAAGATTCCGGAACATTCCCCCTGGGCACCGCATGGATTTAGGCGTCTTCTGGATCAAATCCTCGAATCACAGAATGTATATGAGAACAAGACTAAAAACTACAGTCAGAATGAAGTTAACTTGGCAGCTTCGGCTCTCAATGCCGCCATCAACACGATGAGGCCGGGTAATTTACCCGAACCCGAGGATCTTTACCCGTTGTCTACGCTTCTTAGACAGGCTGACAGAATTACTTCGGGAAAGAATGACCCGGCCTTGATCGAGTCTGTCGAATATGCCAGAATGGTAGTTGGATATGTAAACGACGGCAGCGGCACGCACGATATGATCCGGGAGGCCACCGAGAAGCTCAGGAAGGTACTTCTTTAAATGTGAACACAATGTTGAGTGTATATAATCATCTTGAAAAAATATATGGGAAAATAATATGAAGCTTAAACACACATTATTTACTTTTACCTTTTTGTTATATTCTTTGTTCGCCTCCGGACAAAATATAGACAGCCTCTACAAGCGGGCTGATTCGTTCAGAGAGAAATATGCAACCCGATATTACTACGGACTCTCTGAGATTGGCTGCATCAATGGCAAACATCTGTTTTGGTACCTGACGCAAACACCAAAGGGAATGGAGTTTTTTCTGATAGATGCCGATGGACGAAAAACCAAATCCGCGTTTGATCAACAAAGAGTGGCCGAACTCCTATCGGATTATTCGGATGGTGAAAAGATTGATCCATTTAAACTTCCTTTCCGACGGATCGACTTCAACGGGACCATGGATACGCTTACATTCCGAGTGGAAATGTTTAACTACATGCTTGCATTAAACAATTATTCACTTACACGCAAGCCTGTTTCAGAACGTCAGAGCGATTACTGGGGAGCCGTGTACAGGGAGAACGCAAACCGTCGCATAAAATCGCCCGATGGAAAAAAAGAGGCGTATATTTCCGAAGGCAATCTTTGGGTGACAGATCTATCAACCAAAGAACATAAACGATTGAGCGACGATGGCACTGAATACGAGTATTACTCTTCCAATATTTATTGGTCGCCTGATTCCAAAAAAATTGTCTGTTGCAGGTACCGCCCCGGTGGAGATAGAAAACTGTTGTTGGTATCTTCATCTCCAAAAGATAGAGTACAACCGGAAGCCGTTACATTTGATTATCCCAAACCGGGAGATGCTCTTCCAATTCGCTGTCCTGTACTTTTTATTCCGGAAGAGGGAAAACAGGTTACTTTTGATATTCCAAATGCAGCAGAGCAGTACGATCTGGGATCAATCAAATGGAACGGAGATAGTGATTTTTTCACTTTTCATTTTAACCGGCGCGGACATCAGCAATATACAGTCTATGCAGGAGATAGTACAGGAAGACTAAGGACTGTAGTTGACGAAAGGGCTGAGACATTTATTTATTATAATAACCTTTATGCTTACTGGTTTAAGAATGGTAAGGAGTTACTCTGGATATCTGAAAGAGATGGATGGCGGCATCTCTATCTTTACGACGTACCGACCGGTAAAGTGAAGAAGCAGGTGACCCAGGGAAACTGGGTGGTAAAGAACGTGGTTCATGTGGATGAGGTGTCTCGAACCGTCATCATTGAAGCCTGTGGAAAGGATAAGGGAGAGGATCCCTATCTGGAGAAATATTACAGTGTATCTCTTGAAAACGGAGAAATAATTGCGTTAACGCCGGAGAATGCTAACCATTCGGTTACATTCAGTGATGATTATCGATATATGGTGGATTCCTATTCTCGTGTAGACATGCCTCCTTCTATCGTTGTCCGTTCAGTTTCGGATGGTAAAGTTGCTTTCGCTCTTGATAAGCAGCCGGATATCTCCACCCCTCTGGAATCAGGATGGCAAATGCCCGAAGTCTTTTCAGCCAAAGGAAGAGATGGCATTACCGATATCTGGGGAGTAATCATTCGTCCCTCAAACTTTACTCCTTCACAAAAATATCCGGTGATAGAATATATTTATGCCGGTCCGCATGACTCTCACGTGCCCAAGTCGTTCTCAATGGTTCATCGGTGCAGCGAATTGGCGGAACTTGGTTTCATTACGGTAATGATAGATGGCATGGGTACCGCCAATCGCTCCAAAGCGTTTCATGATGTATGTTGGAAAAACCTGAAGGATGCCGGATTCCCCGACCGTATTGCATGGATGAAGGCTGCGGCAGAAAAATATCCGGAAATGGATATTGAGAAAGTGGGGATTTATGGTACCTCTGCAGGGGGACAGAATGCCATGGGGGCACTCCTTTTTCATCCCAACTTTTATAAAGTAGCAGTAGCTTCCAGCGGCTGTCACGATAATCGTATGGACAAAATGTGGTGGAACGAACAGTGGATGGGATATCCCGTAGGGAAACATTATGAGAAATCATCCAATGTGGTCAACGCACATCTTTTGGAAGGTGATTTGATGTTGATTCTCGGGGAACTGGATAATAATGTGGACCCTTCAAGTACACTGCAAGTGGTGAATGAACTGATAAAACATGACAAGGAGTTTGAACTTGTGATGATACCGGGAGCAGGTCACACGGATGGAGGGAAATACGGAGAGAGAAAACGACGTGATTTTTTTGTACGGAACCTGTTGCAGGAAGAGACGCCGGATTGGAATGAAAATAAAAACAACTGATTTGAAGAAACTTTTGGATAATGAAGATGAGCACCCAATCATGTGTAATCGGTAACTTTCGCATATTTTATGAGTATAAAATATCTATCTATACACTGTTGATATCAGGAGTATTGTTATTGTTGTTGGGTGGTTGTGAAAAAGAAAAACCGATTCCTGTAATAGAAGATCCCGAGAACCCCGAGAATCCGGATAACACAGAAAAACCCGAAGAAGGCAATGTTGTGGTGCTCAAGCCTTCCGATATTCAGGATTACTATAAAATCTACAAGCCAAATGAATTCAAAGATATGGATTGGCTCAGGGAGGACAGTAAATGGTCGTTTGTCCGCTCCAGGCAGTCGGAACATTTTATTGTCTTATGGGAGAAGGGCTTTGGCGATAATCCCAACGCAACATCTTTGCCGGAAGCGCTACGGGTGGATATTGATGACCTGTTGAAAAAAGCAGAATCGTTTTTCACCACAAACATTGAGAAGCTCAAGTTTGCCGATTTGGGTAAGAACAGTTCGAACCTTGATAAGTATAAAATGCAAATTTATCTGTTCTGCCAAACTGATTGGATGGCATATGGCAGCGGATACGATGATGTAATCGGTGCTTTATGGGTTAGCCCGGCCACCTGCAAGCCGGTGGGTTCGACTATTGCTCATGAAATTGGACATAGTTTTCAATACCAGGTGTATGCAGACCTGTTGGCTTCCGGAAAAGTAGATAACAATTATTCCCGCGGATTCAGGTATGGTTTTGGGGGGGATGGGGGAAATACTTTCTGGGAGCAAACGGCACAGTGGCAATCTTTTCAGTCTTATCCGGCAGAAGTCTTCGAATCGTATAATTTCAATGTGTACACAGAAAACCATCATCGACATATTTGCCACGAATGGCAGCGTTATGCCAGCTATTTTATACACTATTACTGGACTCAAAAGTATGGCACCGACTTTGTCGGAAAATTGTGGAGAGAATCAGTTAGCCCGGAAGATCCCATGGAGGCTTACATGCGTATTAATAAACTTTCAACAGACCAGTTTAATCAAGAAATGTACGAAGCAGTCACACGGTTTGTTACCTGGGATATTGACGAAATTCGGGCACGGGGAGAAAAATATATCGGTAAACAAACCTGTAGGCTTTACCCTCTCTCCAAAGGAGCATATCAGGTTGCTTACAGCCATTGTCCAGGTACAACGGGTTATAATGTTATCCCTTTGAATGTTCCGGAAGTGGGAAAAACCATTGTGACGAACTTTAGCGGTTTACAACCCGGTTCATTACTGGCATCGAAAGATCCGGGTTTGTGTAAAAATGGCGAGCAAACTATAACCGTGACTAAGTACAATAGTTCAGATCCCGCACGGGCAGGATGGAAATATGGATACGTGGCATTATTGAAAAATGGAGAACGCCTTTACGGAAAAATGAACAGCGAAGCTAGCGGTAATGTAGAATTCACCATTCCGGATAATTGCGAAAAACTTTGGTTTGTTGTTCTGGGAGCGCCCTCTACCTATCAATCCCATGCATGGGATGAAAAAGAAATAAACGATGATCAGTGGCCCTACACCGTAAAATTTACCGGTACAGATATATTGGGAAATATTGTAATCGATCCCGATGCCTCTCCGCAAGATATAATGCTATCTTACAATTTGACTTTTCCTGCGGACAATGTCTCTTATTCGGGGATAAAGGTCAACCTGATAGAAAACCGCGATATTTCCAAAATCGCACAGGCATTTGCTATGCAGCCTTCTGATATTTCAGAAATAATTCTGGAGCCCAGGCAAACGCCACAGGAAGGTAAAATAGCATTCGCAGCCATGGACCCCGACGATACTATAACTTTCAATACTACAGCCAACGGGCATGGTTTCTGGTTTGATGCCGGAGGTGGTGTTGTGGGGTGGGGGGATGACAGTATACTTTTTGCTGAATTTTCACCCTCCGGTTTTGTTTTCTCTATCGGTCAGTTTCCCGGTAAGTGTAAAGCCGGCGATAAATTTACCGTGAAGGAAATGTTGATTTATACAAAAGAAGGCAAAAAGTACAAGGCGACATTGACATTTCATGTAACAATAACAGAATAATCTGAATATAAACATGATTCCACTCCGAAAAATCTTTTTAGAGAAAGAAGTTTTTGAGATAAGCATCGGTTTTCAAAAACTTGTGGCCCGTCGTTGTTAGCTTTCATGTTATAGGATTAAACTTAAACAGTACATAAAGAATTGGATTTCCGGATAAAAATAAAGATAAAAAAATGAAACGACTTCTTCTCCCTCTGATGGGCTTGATAATGGCCTCCTGCACTACAGAACAGAATGCGCAATTCGATTCACCCGGTGCCGGTAACCCGATACTCCCCGGTTATTTTGCAGATCCTACCGTAAAGAAATTTGGCGATACCTACTATCTTTATGCTACTACAGACGGAATAAAACTTGCATCAGGAGAACCACAGGTATGGATTAGCAAAGATTTTGTAAACTGGTATAATTACGAGATGGAGATAGAACTTCCGGAAGGCCTGACAAATTGTTGGGCTCCCGACGTGATGAAGGGAGCAGATGGAATGTTTTACTACTTTATGGGTAACTGTCAGTTTGGATGCAATATTTATGGGTATGTATCGGATACCCCCATGGGGCCGTGGACGCCGGTCAATGGTGGAAACCCGGTGATCCCGGTGGGTACCGGAAAAGAACACATGCCGGCACTCGATGCCCAGTTTGTGCAAACAGATGAGGGTAAAATATCAGTCTGGTTCGGCACATGGTGTACCTCGTTCGGAGGGTTGGGCTGGGCCGAATTGAATTCAAACGATCTGGGGATAGAAAAAGAGGGGATTATTCCTCTGGAACAACTTCCCGAAGTATTTGAAGCTGCCTATCCGTTAAAGAGAAATAACCGCTGGTATATGTTTTACTCTTCGGGAGACTGCCGCCTTGACAGCTATGCCGTTCATTATGCCTGGTCCGATAGTCTCTATGGACCCTATCAATATGGGGAAAATAATCCTATTCTTTTCACATCTGAAAATGGTACGATAGATAGCCCGGGACATAACTCTATAGTAGAAGAAAACGGAAATTTTTATATTGTATATCACCGGCACGACAATCCACACAGTTCGGGGGGAGAATTCAGACAGGTTTGTGCCGATCATCTTGTTTTTAGAAGCGATACTGTCATAGAGAAAGTGAATCCAACCCATCGGGGTATTGGTTATTTGGCCGAAAACAGCATCCCATACAGAAATTTAGCATATCAGGCAAAAACATCCGCCTCGTCCTGCTATCACCTCTCTTCTCCCCCCACACAATTCGAAAGCAATGGAATTGAACATTCCTATTTACCGGAATATGCTACTGACGATAATAACGGTACATTGTGGAAAGCAAGGGATGGGACAATGCCCCAGACACTCACCATAGACCTGGGCAAAAAACAGAGGATAAAAAGGATTATGACACAATTTGAATATCCTACATTTTATTATCAATATAAGTGGGAAGTTTCTGAAGACAGTACAAACTGGGTTCTTTTTTCCGATAAAACATCCAATAGAAGAAGCGGATCACCCATGATTGATGATGGGGATACCCAGGCCAGGTATGTTCGGATAACCGTGACAGCTGTTGAAAAAACCGGTATGTATGCCGCCATCTGGAATGTAAAGATCTATGATAAGCTGTTTGAAACGCCTCCATACAGGAATAAAGAGACCGAGGAAGGACCTGGTAATGTGGTTGATCAGAGAAGGTTACTCGTAGAGCTTGATTTGAATAATGAGTCAACGGGAAAAGTCGATAAGTTTATCGAGAATAAGGGTGAGTTGAGGGGAGAGTTTATGCCTGTAGGCGAAACGATAATAACTGTTACAGACGGGGTGAAATCGATCTCCTTTGATGGAGAGAACTTTTTACAATTATCGGAGCCTGTACCTGAATCACTTGGCTGGAATGCACCTTTCACGGCTTCAGCATGGGTTCACAACCCGGAAGTAGGCGTGGGTGAATGCATTGTTTCATGGAATTCAAGAAGAAATATGCTGCAAGCGTCCTATGCAGCTGTGATGTATGGAACGGGACCATACGGGGCAGTTGCTCATGGAGACAGTTATGTGGATGTTGCTTTCGATAAGGTCCCCGAGCCGGGTAAATGGCATCATATTGCTGTTACCTTCGATGGTATGTGTGAGTATGTATATGTCAACGGAAAGCTGAACAGGCAATTTCCGCTGATGTTATTTGTAGATGCAGACCGGTTATTGCTTGGTACCTCCGGAATACCATCGGAAAATTTCAGTGGATCCATTGCGGGCATGAGGCTTTATGACGGATTTTCAACCGAAGAAGAGATTAAGCGGATAATGAACGAAACATCACCTTTGTTTTCCAAGTAAAAAAATATTTATATTTAGAGAATATTGGAATTGTAGAATCTTGTTCAATCATACTGTTTAAAATAGTTCCTGGGAAGCCGGCATGATTATTTTTGTCATCAAGGGTTTCATACATCGTAGTAAAAAAATAAAAGACCTGTATGAAATGAGCATGATAACTGTTCTCACACAAGAACATGATTAAAAGCGAGTTCCAGATGAGACCTTTGAACTTTTTCGATAAGTGAATACATGAGGTTGTCTCAAAATAAAATTTAACCCCCTGAGAAATGAATATTGGGATATGTTCTCAGATAGATATCCGAATAAAAAGAGGGTGAAATCACATTGTGATACACCCTCATGTTGAGCGCAGAAAAGTCTAATGAAATAGAAAATAAATTGTTTTAATCACATGAAAAGAATGATCGAATTAATTTGTATAGCACTGCTTATGATAAGCTGTGGAAATCAAAGAGAAAAAAAAACAGTCGAACTGAATGATGGCTTCTCACTCGTACAGTTCGCAGATACACCGGAAATAATCGTTCCGCCTGCTCATTTGGAACTGAACCCGTTTTACAAGAAATATATGAATGTGAATGGAATTCATGTGATCAGTTCAGGGAGAGTCCCTGACTCCTGCTTTTATGCAGCTTATATAACCGTGAAAGCGTTGACCGATATGTTGCCTGCAGTTGTGCTTGAGTCTTTGACAAGCCGCGATACACGTATCGGCATTATGGCACGCTACGAAGGAACTACGGATATTCCTGAACATGCACATCTTGTGAATGACACGTCACTCAACTGGGATGTGCGTGCGCGCGGACTTGGGGGAAACCTTCATCTACCTCTGACCACTTGTGCAGAAGAGAATATTCTGGGCTATCAGATTGATAAGTATCACGCCGAAGATATTCTGATCCATGAATTTGCGCATACCATTCATAGCGTCGGTATTTCACCTGTTGATCCAGGCTTTAACAAACGTTTGCAGGCATCGTTAGACAATGCGCTCGCAAGAGGGCGGTGGGTGAATACCTACGCTGCTACGAACATCGCGGAATATTGGGCTGAGGGGGTTCAGAGCTGGTTTAATATTAATGCGGAAGTAAATGCCGACGGTGGTGATGGTAAACATAACAAGGTGAATACCAGAAAAGAATTGAAAAAATATGATCCGGGATTATTTGAAATCATCTCAGCGTATTTTCCGGAAACGGACGAGCCTATCAGTCGCCATACGACAATAAGTCTTTATCAATGCGAAATATAAAACTAAAAATAAATCAAAATGACATTATGAAACGAGCAACAATCACTGTTTTAATTTTATCGGTTTTTGCCCTATTTTTATCATATGCACAATCTCCGTGGGAAAGAATAGCAGAAAAACCGCCAACACTGTTTATGGAGCAGGGGGAATCTGAATTCACAACTCAATCATTCAGGCTTACACTGGTAGATGCTGCTCAGGTAGTCAAGCGGCTGTCGCCTCTTTCGGACACCTCCTTCGACTATACACCGGGCGACCGGATCAATCAGAGAGATCGAGACGGGCTCTATCATCTGGGAGATATTAACATCACAATAAAAAAAGAGGGAGAAAAAGGTTGGAGACGTTATTCCTCAGCTGAAAAACGAAAACCTGTTAAAAAGTTACCGGTAAACTACAACACAATTGCCGCTGCAGACCTTTCCGCCACTCTGCCTGACGGTATTCCTGTCCGTGTAACAAGGTATTGGGAGACAGAAGCGGGAAGTCTGATATTGCGTTTTCAAATTACAAATATCTCGTCGGATTCGATAGAAATAGGATCGCTGGGAATACCAATGATATTTAATAATATTCTGGAAGGTAAAAACCTGAATGAGGCGCATCGCGATAATGTGTTCTTCGATCCCTATATCGGGATGGATGCGGGTTATCTTCAGGTAAACCGTCTCCACGGAAAAGGGGGAAGTTTGTTGGTATTGCCCCATCAAAATGCGGCTTTTGAAGCCTATAATCCGTTGAATGATGATCCTACGCCGAAAGGGGTTGTCTTCGAGGGATTCCATGAATGGCTGATTCACAGCAAAGCAAATGCAGAAACGGAGTGGAAAGGGGTGGATCCCTGGAATGAACCTACGTCGACTTTACTTGCCCCCGGTAAGATGAAAAATTTCTCACTTAAATTTGTACTCGCTCCCTCTATCCGGGAGATTGAAGATAAACTAATGCAGGAGGAAAGACCTGTTGCTATGGGGTTTCCGGGATATGTACTCCCTATGAACGAGACAGGAAAGTTGTTCGTTCGATATTCTCAAAAAATTGATCAGATAGCTGTTTATCCTGAAAATGCACTGACAATCACCTATAAGGGAGAAACGCCCAATGGATGGTCGAAATATGAAATTAAGGGAAATAAATGGGGAAGAGCAAGGCTTTCCATAAAATATAAAGATAACACTTTGCAAACGATCAGTTACAAGGTAATTAAGTCTCAAGAGCAAGTTGTAGATGATTTAGGAAACTTTCTGACTACAACCCAGTGGTATGAAAATAGCAAAGATCCGTTTGGTCGTTCCCCTTCGGTAATGAATTACGACTATGAAAAGAAAGAGATCCTTACTCAGGAGCGCCGCTCCTGGTTTGTAGGACTGAGTGATGAGGCCGGTGCGGGAAGCTGGCTGGCTGCAGTAATGAAACAGTTGGTACAACCGGATAAGAATGAAGTAAAGAAGATTAAAAGATTTTTGAATGAAACGTTGTGGGGTGGCATACAACATGATGCTGATTCTACTAAATATGGGGTGCGGAAAAGCCTTTTCTATTATGAGCCGGAGATGATGCCGGCGGGAACCTATAGTGACTCCATACGATTCAGGGGATGGGAGGCCTGGTCAATAAAAAATGCCGAAGACCTGGGCAGATCGTACAATTATCCACATGTTGCTGCTGCACATTGGGTGATGTATCATCTTGGAAGAAATCGCGGGTACGACGATATAGATTGGAAAAGTAGTCTTGAAAATGCCTATCACACAGCTATCGCGATGATAAAGTTTGCTCCCTGGTATGCACAGTTTGGACAAATGGAGGGGTCTGTTTTTCTCTATATCTTACTTGACCTGCAGCTCGAAGGATTCACAGATATGGCTTCTAATCTGGAAACGGAGATGAAAAAGAGAGCGGATCATTGGAATTCGCTGGAGTATCCTTTCGGGAGTGAAATGCCGTGGGATTCAACCGGACAGGAGGAGGTGTATATGTGGACCTCGTATTTCGGATACAAGGATAAAGCAGATGTTACGCTAAATGCCATTCTTGCCTATATGCCCACATTACCGCACTGGGGATATAACGGAAGCGCACGCAGGTACTGGGATTTCGTCTATGGAGGGAAAATGGCCAGGATTGAGCGTCAGCTGCACCATTACGGTTCAGGATTAAATTCGATTCCTGTGCTGTCTGCATATCGGGATAACCCGGATGATTTCTATCTCCTGCGCGTGGGACATGCAGGATCCATGGGGCCTTTAGCCAACATCACGCAAGATGGATTTGCCCCGGCTGCATTCCATTCCTATCCTTCAACTCTTGAAATAGACGGCTATGCAGGCGATTATGGCAGCGGCTTTTACGGATATGCGGTAAACTCTTCTACCTATGTTTATCATCATCCGGAATTTGGATGGATTGCTTTCAGTGGCAATATTATAGAAGAAGATGACTGGATCAAAACAGAAATAACCACTGCCGGAAAAAACAGGATTTTTATTGCTCCCGAATCGTTGAAAATTAAAACCGTCTCAGGACAGATAAATCAGGTGAATTATAACCCGGTAGCCAGAGAAGTTAGAATTGTATTTGAAGGCGATGCACAATTTGACATAACCGTTCCCGGGAATCATAAAATTCTGACTTCCGTAGAGAATACAAAAAATGAAAAAGGCTACTATGAGATGAAATCGAAAAAAGGGAAAGATTCAATATTCTGCTTTAAGATTGAAGAGAACAAGTAATGTGATTTCGAAAGGATTACACTTTTAAGAAGCAAAAATGAGTGGCCCGAACAACAATATTAATCCGGGCCACTCATTCGTTTATGACTGTCAACCTTAGATTATTTTGCTGTCACGCTGAGGGTATAACTGTACCGGTATTCTTTCTCTGAAAATCGGTACTCATCCAGTGGCTTGGCTCCCCATGAGTTGAGACCGGCCACACCGCGCTGAAACAGATCTACACATAGTATGGTCTCGTTACGTGGTATCACGTCCGACCAATGTTGTTGTTTTTTGGTCATACCTGGATCAAGATCTTCCGGTCGGTAGTTGGTGGCACTTACCGAGAGGGGTTGCGCACCTTCTATGCGTATTCCTCTGCCATTTTCGTTGGTAAGGGTGAGCCATCGAACAGCGGTTTTGTTGCCCGTCTCCTGTGGACGGTAATAGGGATAAGCTTGTTCTTCCACAAGACCTTCCCAGATACCCATAAATGTGTCGGCATTGCGATCGATATAATTTTCCCGGGGACCACGTCCATACCAATTGAAATGATTGTATTGTTTTGGCAGAACCATCAGCATCCCAAAGCGCATCATTTCCGGTAGTTCATCGCTTTGTGCCTGATAATGAAGGTCGGTCGTAAGACTCCCGTCGTTATGGACGGTATAGAGGATATCTACAAAGGCCTCAACTCCTCTAAGCTTTGCCCGATAGGCAAACGAAATGCCAAGATCACTCTCTTCTTTGCCCCGATAGGTGTAAATAATATTATGTCCGGCAGCATCCCAGAGTCGAAGATTATAATGTTCCCGGGAGCCGAAGTCATTATCTACGGGAGCTCTCCAGAAGTTCAGCCGTGGCAGCTCTCTGAACAGATTGCGCCCGTCAGCTTTTAGACTGATAAGAGCCCGGCCATCTTTCAGTGAAAAAATGAACTCCGTATTGCCGGAAGTAATGGTTGCCATTTCGTCCTTTATCGATATCTCAAGAGAACCTTCTTGTTTTTTGGAAACAAAATAGTTGTTGTCTGCAAACGCAAATTCCTCTCTTGCTACTTCAAAACCTGGCTCGATAAACTCATTCCCCTGCTTGTCATAAGCGAACAGCTGCAGATAGTATTCCACTCCATTTTCGGCTTTTAAAGCAGGCAAATTTAGTTTGATGTCTTTGCGTGTGTTTGCTGGTGCTTCCACATTGAAATCACCTTCGTGCACAACTTCACCGTTTCTTAGCAATACCCATTTGTAGGTATGTGAGTTCTTGGTTAAATCTTTGAATTTAAAATCATTTATCACCGAAATCACTCCTTTACTCAGATCTTTTGCTTCAAAAAGAATGTTCTGGTACACTTTTTTCACGATATAGGTGTGGGGCATATAGTTCTGGTCGGGGGTGATGATCCCGTCCATGCAGAAGTTGCCGTCGTTGGGAAGATTATATCCGTTGAGGTCACCACCATAAGCCCAGTAAAATCGTCCTTGTTCGTCATGTGACGGATATCCATGATTGTACCATTCCCAAATGAATCCACCCTGCATATTTTTACTGCTACGCATCAGATCCCAGTACTCTTGAAAATTCCCCATGCTGTTGCCCATGGCATGGGCATATTCACACATGATGTATGGCCGTCCAAGATCGATTGCTGCATCCCGCTTCATGCTCTCCCAGGAGGGGTACATGGGACAAATAATATCCGAATTGCGATCTCGCTGATGTGCCTGTTCGTATTGGACGGGACGACTTGGATCGCGTTCTTTCGCCCAATCGTACATGTCGAAGAATGCCTTCCCATTGCCCGACTCGTTGCCTAACGACCAAACAATCACCGAGGGGTGATTTTTGTCTCTTTCCACGAGTCGTGTGACCCGGTCCATGTGCTGTGCGTGCCACTCGGGGAAATTGGATACATTGTCAGGACCATAACCCAGTCCGTGCGATTCAAGGTTTGTCTCATCGACAAGATAAATACCATATTGATCGCAAAGTTGATACCACAGCGGTGCCTGTGGATAGTGTGATGTGCGGACCGCATTGATGTTAAGTTCTTTCATCAGTTGCAGGTTGCGCATCATCACCTCTTTATTTACAACCTGACCCTCGTTCATATTAAACTCATGCAGATTGACACCTTTCAGGTATACCTTCTGTCCGTTCACCAATAGTTGCCCATTTTTAATCTCTACTTTTCGAAATCCAATCCTGGCAGAGGTCGATTCGATTAGATTTCCCTTCTCATCCTTTAGTGTTAGTAAAAGTGTATATAAATTAGGTGTTTCAGCTGTCCATTTTGCTGGATCGGTCACTCTGCCCGCAATTGAGAGCTCTTCTGTTTGTGCAGCACCCAGGTTTACTCCCTTCGACCGACGTAAGACAGACTTTCCATTCTTGTCCAGAATAACCAGTTCCAGCTTTCTGTGCTGATTTTGGTCGGCATAGTTTTTTAACAACACTTCAATACTGAACAAGCCATCTTTGTAGTTTTTATCGAGGTCGGGGTGGACAAAAAAGTCCTGAATGCGGGTATTACTGGTACTATACAGGTAAACATTCCGGTTTATGCCTCCGAGACGCCACATGTCCTGATCTTCCAGATAGGATCCGTCACTAAACTTATAAACCTGGCAAGCCAGCAGGTTTTCTCCCAAACGGACGTAAGGTGTGATGTCGAACTCTGCCGGACTCTTTGCATTTTTGTTGATTCCTACCTGTTTGCCGTTTACGTAGACGTACATGAAATTTGTACCTCCTTCAAAATGAAGAAAAATACGCCTGCCATCCCATTTTTGGGGAACCGTAAATGTGTGACGATAAGATCCCACCGGTGAATTGTCGCGATTGATATGGGGAGGACGAGCCGAAAATCCAAAACCGTTATTTACATACATGGGCGTCCCATACCCATTAAATTCCCAGTTCCCGGGCACAGGCATTAGATCCCAGTTGCTGTCATCATAGTTCTCATTGTAAAACTCTGAAGGAACATCTGCCACTTTGGGTACCCAATGGAATTTCCAATTTCCGTTAAGAGACTGGTAATAGGGTGAGCGTTCATATGCGTTGTCAATGGCTGATTTTTCATCGGCATATGGAATTGACGTAGCTCTTGTTTTTTCCATATTTACGGCAAATATCTCCGGATTCTCCCATTCAGGGACCCTTTTCTGACCATAAATTAACGTTGAGCTTGCCAACATTGTAAAAAATAAACAAAGAAAAGATTTCATGTACATAATTTTTTGGGAGTGACATTAAGTTTGAATTAAACAATAACTTCGATGCAAATATACGAAAATAAAAAATAAGCGGAATGAATGAGTGTATAATAAACTATTATTCTCGCAAAATGGTGCTTTTACATGAAAACCATCGCTATACGCTGCATATTTACCGATAGTACCAAGAGGAAACGTATTTCATCCATTTATCTTTTCATTTATCATAATATTTCGTACTTTTATAGGCAAAATGCCTTATAATATAGATGAAAGCTATAATTTAATATTTCATATCAGAAACAATAATGTCGAGTTTTTCAAAAAGGGACAGGAAGCCAAAAAAAAAGTCATCCGGACAAAGAGGTCTTATCCTGATCACAGGAATTATCATAGGAATTGTATTTGTTGCCACGCTGTATCAGACGTCTGTTTATTTCTCCACCAACAAATCGTGCATGATGTGTCATGTGCATCCGCATGCGGAGGAGAGTTGGAAACTGTCCACTCATGTGAACAATGGAAGCGGAGTAATGGTGAACTGCGTAGATTGTCATCTTCCGCCTAGTGACAATACGTTGGAACATTATTCTGCTAAACTAGCGCTCGGAGTGCGCGATGTGTGGGGATACCTGACAAAGGATACTGCCGATATTGACTGGGATAAAAAATCGGAACTGGAAAATGCAGTGAAGTACATTCCCAACAAATCTTGTGTGAAATGCCACCAGAACCTCTTTCCCCAAGGGGTTACCGACGATGGAATTACTGCGCACCTCTATTATGAGGAGAATGCCGAAAATCTTGATCTGCAATGTATCAGCTGCCACCTCGATGTAGGGCATTATAATCCCAATTATGCCCACGGACAAATGGTGGGTATTCCGGGGATGTCCGGCTCCTATGCGGTGGATACCAGCCTTTACTTTAAGGAAGCTACTCCGGTTAATACATTTACCGACTACCGCGAACAAATTCCCGGAACGGCAGTATCTTTTCTGATGAGGGCGATTGAGGGGGGGACCTTCACAATGGGAAGCCCGGAGAAAGAACCTTTCCGGAAGCCGGACGAATCGCCCCGGCACGAAGTTTTCGTGAGCCCTTTCTTTATGGCCGAAGTGGAAACAACCTGGGACCAGTACTGGGCATTTTATTCGGAAACAATGAGTGAAGGTCGAACTCCTCCAGAAACGGTTTACGAGAACAATCTGGCTGCCATGGGAGTGGATGCTATCTCAGGTCCTACTCCTCCATTTGGCTATCCCGATCAGGGATGGGGGCAGGGCGACAGGCCGGCCATCACGATGACCCATTATGCAGCGGAGATATATTGTCAGTGGCTATCGGCGAAAACAGGGAAGAAATACCGTCTGCCAACGGAGGCGGAGTGGGAATATGCTGCCCGGGGAGGTACACAGACAGCCTACTTTTTTGCAGGAAGTCCCAGGGAATTCTCCGAGCATGGTTTTATGAGAAATATATTCAAACCAAAAACTGACAGCATCAGTGCGTATGTGGTGTACAACAAGAACAGCGACGGTCGCACGCAACCGCCCTCGGTCGTTTTGCCAAATCCATTTGGGTTAAAGAACATGTTGGGCAATGTGATGGAGTATACGGCCGACAAGTATGATCCGGAGGCATATGTCAAACGTTCCGGCATTACCCGTGATCCTTTGGTTACGCAAGGCGAAGAGTGGGTGGTCCGCGGAGGAAATTATAATTTTGATGCTGCCGATGTGCGGAGTGCAAGCCGTGCCCATACTCAGCATGATGCATGGTTAAAGACCGATCCGCAACAACCAAAGAGCATCTGGTGGTATTCTGATATAAAAGGTGTCGGATTCCGGGTAGTTTGCGAGCCGGATACATCGATTATCGCCGATAAATAAAAAGACACAGGATGCAAGAGACTGAAGTTAGAAAGTAGACGCACGCAACTGAACATAGACAACTGAACATAGACAACTGAAAATGAAAAGCAAAGAGTTGCCAACCAAATAATAATCTAAAACAATAATCTAAACAATCAATTGAGATGAAGAAAGAAAACAACGTAACCCGAAGATCATTCCTGAAGACTTCCGCCGTAGCAGGGGCAGTCGGAGTTATCGGAACAGGTTCTGCAGGACTGTTGACCTCCTGTAGCGGATCAGAAAAAGGAAAAGGTGCCAACGTCCCTCTGAAAGAGGCGGGTAGCTATTATATCCCCGAACTTTCTGATCTGGCAGCCGACGGCAAAGAAATCAAAGCAGGTGTGGTAGGTTGTGGCGGTCGTGGATCGGGTGCCGCCATGAACTTCCTGAACGCGGCCAACGGCGTGACCATTGTGGCGTTGGGCGACGTATTTCAGGACAGAGTGGACGGGCTTGCTGGAAAACTGAAATCGGAAAAAAATATCGATATTCCTGCCGATAAACGTTTTGTGGGCTTGGATGCCTACAAACAGGTAATAGACAGCGGTATCGATGTGCTCATCGATGCTACGCCTCCCTTTTTCCGCCCCGAACATTTCAAGTATGCCGTGGAAAAGAATACACACTGCTTTCTGGAAAAACCTATCTGCGTGGATGCGGCAGGATACCGTACCATCGTGGCTGCCGCCAAACAGGCGCAAGCCAAAAATCTGAGTGTTGTCACAGGAACACAGCGTCACCATCAACGTAGTTACGTGGAGTCTTTCAAACAGATCATGAACGGTGCCATTGGCGAAATCACAGGTGGCGTGGTATACTGGAATCAGAGCATGTTGTGGTATCGTGACCGCCAGCCGCAGTGGAACGACTTTGAATATATGGTGCGCGACTGGGTGAACTGGAAATGGCTCTCGGGCGATCACATCGTGGAACAGCATGTGCATAACATTGACGTGTTTACCTGGTTTACCGGCTTGCGCCCTGTGAGTGCCGTCGGGTTTGGTTCCCGGCAGCGTCGCGTAACCGGCGACCAGTACGATAACTTCAGCATTGATTTCACCATGGAGAATGGTATTCACTTGCACAGTATGTGTCGTCAGATCGACGGATGTTCGAACAACGTGAGCGAGTTTATACAGGGAACGAAAGGATCATGGTCGAGCAACGGCGGACATGTTATTAAAGATCTTGCCGGCAACGTGATCTGGCAATATGATGGCGAGGCGGAGAAAGCCAGCTATCAGCAAACCGATCCCTACACGCTGGAACATGTGAACCTGATCAACTGTATCCGAAGCAACAAACCCATTGAGCAGGCTTCCGAAACGGCCGTGTCTAACCTGGCTGCAATCATGGGACGCGAATCGGCCTACACCGGCCAACAGACGACCTGGGATGCAATAACCGCATCGCCATTGGATTATACGCCGGTCGACCTGAATGTCGGTAAGATGGATATGTCCGGATTTACGGTGCCTGTACCCGGAAGTGCCAAAAAATAACAACGTCATGACAATCGACAGGAGAAAATTTATTAAAACGACCATTGTCGGTACTGCTGCCTTAGCAATTGGAGGATGTAATTCTGTTGCTTCCGCTGGTTCGAAAAACGACAAAACTTCCGGCAGTGCAAAATTGAATATCTCTTTTCAGGAAGGTACCGCTCCTGGTACCACCCTGAAGGAGAAGTTCGATTTTATGGAAGCACACGGAGTGGTTGGCTTTGAGCCACATGGTAAACATCTGATTAGCAGGAAGCAGGAGTTCAAAGATGCCCTCAGAGGGCGAAACATCAAAGTGAGCGCCATTTGTGCGGGTTTTGACGGATTTATTCTTTCCACTGATCCTGAAATTCGCAAAAAATGCCGTGACACGATGGCCGAATTGATCATCGCCGCAGGAGAATTCGGTTCCACCGGGGTAATCATCGTACCTGCCTTCAACAACCAGGTGCCCGCGATGCCGCACACGCAGCAGACACGTGATTTCCTCTGTGAACAGTTCGACGAGATGGGCACTTTTGCTCAGCAACATGCTACCACAGTCATTCTGGAACCGCTAAACCGGAAAGAAGCATTCTACCTCCGCCAGGTAGGTGATGCGGCATCCATCTGCCGTGATATAAACAATGCAGGTGTGAAATGTATGGGTGATTTCTGGCATATGACCTGGGAAGAGAACTCCGATATGGGTGCGTTTATATCTGCAGGAGATCACCTTCAACATGTGCATGTGGCCAGTCGCAAGCGTCGCAGTATGCCTGGCGAAGATGGTGAAGCCGATAATTACATGAACGGCTTCAAGGGACTCAAGATGCTGGAATACGACAAGTATGTCAGCTTTGAATGTGGCTGTCAGGGTGAACGTGAAGTAGTGGTGCCAGCAGCACTTGAGTTACTTCGCAGGCAATGGGTAGAAGCCTGATTGTTTTAGAATCCTGCATAATAAAACATTGTAGAATGGGCGGAGGATGGATTTCTTTCGCTCATTTTGTAATTCATTAAGTCAAACCGAAACGCATAACCGCCGGATGGATAAACTGATACATTTCCTATCCTCCTATAAAACCAGTATTGTGCTGATGCTAATCTACGCAACCGGCCTGGCAACAGCAACATTTGTGGAGAAGAAGATGAGCACGGAGGCAGCTAAAATGCTGATTTATTACTCTCCACTATTTATTTTGCTGCAGTTCCTGCTGGTAATCAATTTTCTCCTGATACTGGTCAGGTACAACTATATCAAACGAAAAAAATGGGTAATGATTGTCCTCCATGTCGCTCTGATTGTCATTCTTGGAGGAGCATTGACTACTTTCCTGTTTGGGAAGGAGGGGCAGGTACATATCCGTGAAGGGGAGAAGATAGACCAAATGGTGATGCACACCTCGCGAGGGATCAAAACAGAAACATTGCCTTTCGTTCTGGAACTTACCGATTTCAGGTTAAACCGGTATCCCGGATCGCAGAGCCCATCCTCTTACGAGAGTGACCTGCTTGTACACATAAACGGGAAAGTAGTTGAGGAAAAGGTGTATATGAACAATGTCCTGGACGTGGAAGGGTATCGTTTCTTTCAGGCATCTTACGATCAGGATGAGGCGGGAACCATTCTTTCGGTGAACAGAGATGTGGCTGGGCGAACGATCACCTATGCCGGTTATTCTTTGTTGTTGGCCGGCTTCCTGCTCATGTTTTTTATACCTGATTCCCGCTTCAGAAAACTGGCAAGACAGCTCAGTGAGGCAAGAGAGAATGTTCAGAAAATGGTTGTCGCGGCTGTGTTGTTGAGTACACCGTTTTTGACCTTTGGAGAGACCGTCTCCAATAGGTCAATAAAGGCAGTAGATTCATTGATGCCCAATCTCGTTGAGCAGTTGAACGCTTTGACAATGTCCGGCAAATCCGTCTCGAAAGGAATACAGCAGATCGCGATACCCGCAGATCACGCTGCCCGGTTTGGCATGCTGCCCGTGCAGTTTCGCGGTCGGGTAATGCCCATGAACACTTTTTCTTCCGAAATATTGCGAAAGATCTATCAGGAGAAGACAATTGGCTCCCTCACATCCGATCAATTTCTACTTAGCCTGCTCTCTCTCCCTCAAATCTGGATGCAGGTTCCTTTCATTGCTCTTCCGAATGATCAGATAAGTCTGCAGTATAATCTTCCAAAAGGTTATGCTTCCTATTCTCATTTTTTTGATCCGCACGGAAACTATCGTTTGCTGCCTTCTTTGCAGCAGATTTACCATCAGCCTGTGGGCAGACGAACCACGGTCGAAAAGGATCTTATCAAACTAGACGAGCGGGTAAATATCGTCTATCAACTGTTCAATCTCGGCATGCCGGGTATCTTCCCGAACGCAAACGATCCGTCCCACAAATGGTACGCTCCGGTGGATGATCTCTCTCTGTTCCCGGTGAAGGATTCGCTTTTTATTTCCGGTATTTTCGACCGCTATCTTTCGGAAGTGCAATCGGCGTTCCAGAGGGGCAACTGGAGCAAGCCTGATATGTTGCTGGATGAGATCGGCCAATATCAACGGGAAAACGACAAAGCATCCCTGATTCATTCCGGGAAGTTGGAAGCCGAACTTCTTTATAATCAAATGAATATTTTCGGTCGTTGCAAAACGGGTTATTTTATTTTCGGTGTAATCCTTTTAGGGCTGGCTTTTATGCAGCTGCTTCGGAGGCAAAAGTGGATTCGCAATGGGGTGGGGATATTTGTTGTTTTTATTGTAGCCCTGTTTCTTTACCATACAACAGGTATGGTAATGCGCTGGTATATTTCAGGTTATGCGCCATGGAGCAACTCGTACGAAACCATGGTCTATGTGGCATGGGCCACGTTGCTGGCTGGACTTATCTTTGGCAGGAAAAGTACCCTTACACTGGCTCTGGCTTCGCTTTTTGGGGGAGTGATCCTTTTTGTTTCCGGCCTCAATTGGATGGATCCGCAGATCAATACACTGGTGCCTGTGCTAAAATCGCCCTGGCTTATGTTTCACGTGGCGGTGATTGTGGCGGCCTATGGTTTTTTTGGCATAAGCTTTTTGCTGGGAATAACCAATCTGTTTATCATGATTGTGTCCAAAAAGAATGCGCCGGTATCTTTCCGTATCAGGGAGTTGAGTATCATCAACAGTCTGTCGCTTTTGATTGGGCTTGCGCTGATGACGGTTGGAACATTCCTTGGTGCCGTCTGGGCCAACGAATCGTGGGGTAGATATTGGGGTTGGGATCCCAAGGAGACATGGGCACTGATTACGATAGTTGTGTATTCCATTGTCACCCATCTGCATCTTGTGAAAAAATGGTATAACGATTGGAGCTTTAATCTGTTGTCGGTATTTGCCTTCACTTCCGTCTTGATGACCTTTCTCGGAGTAAATTACTTCCTGAGCGGAATGCATTCTTATGGTCAAACCGAAAATGTCTCTTCCGTTTTTTTGTATATTGCTGTCGCATTTGCGGCAATCGGCATACTGGGAGTTGCTGCTTACAGGAGATGGAGTCAGACTTCGGGATACGACAATACGCTTTAAGAACAGGTTCCCATAATTTGAACAATCTCCGAAACTCTGAATTTCCGAAATATCGAAGCCCCACCGTACGAACCTCGAAACATAGAAACGTTGGAACATGAAAAAATCAAAAATTTACTAACTTCGTAACTTGCAAACTTCACAACGTCTAAAAATCAAATTAAAAATGATACACTGGGGATTTATCGGTTGTGGTTCTGTCACCGAAAGGAAAAGCGGACCGGCCTTCAGCATAGCGGAGGGCTCCGATGTGGTTGCTGTCATGCGGCGTGACGTGGATAAGGCAAAAGATTATGCCGGACGGCATGGTATCGGAAAATGGTACGACAATGCAGGGGATCTGATTCGCGACCCGCTGGTGAATGCGGTCTATGTGGCAACACCTCCCGGCTCCCATGCAGAATATGCCATTGCCGCAATGAGGGCCGGCAAGCCGGTATACATCGAAAAGCCCATGGCTGCATCTTACAAGGAGTGTCTTGAGATAATCCGCGTGTCCGAAGAAACGGGGATTGCATGCTTTGTGGCCTACTACCGTCGTACCTTGCCCTATTTCCGGAGGGTGAAGGAGTTGATAGACGATGGCATGTTGGGTAAAATATCTACCGTCCAAATAAGGTTTGCCATCCCTCCCTATGTGGCAGATTATGACAGGGACAACCTGCCCTGGCGGGTAAAAAAAGAGATTGCCGGGGCCGGATACTTTTACGATCTGGCTTCGCATCAGCTCGATCTACTTGATTATTTATTTGGCCCGGTTGTCGCTGTGCAGGGTTTTGTACAAAATACCGCACGCCTGTACGAGGTGGAAGATACAGTTACTGCCGCGTTTCAGTTTCAGTCGGGAGTACTGGGTAGCGGAAGTTGGAGCTTTATCGCCCCTGAGGGTAGTCGTACCGACCGGATCGACTTTGTGGGCACAAAAGGAAAGCTTTCCTGTTCCACGTTCGATTTCTCACCCATTGTGTTTGAAACTGAAACAGGAATGCAGGAGTTCGCGGAAGAGAATCCCGACAATATCCAGCTTTACCTGATTCAAAGCATCGTGGATTACTTAAACGGTAAAGGAGATTTGCCCGTCAGCACAGCCAGATCGGCTATCCGGACCAATTGGGTGATGGATAAGATTCTGGGATATAATTTATAAGCGGTATTTATTTTTGATCTTTTCGCTTTGCATGTCTCCATATCTGCCACGAATTCACCAGATTCTGCCACAATACATATGTACCCGGTCCGAGGGTGGCGAGGGGATTTAGGTAGGTCTGTGTAAGCCAGATAGCGAGAACTGTGTTTTTTTGCCCCAATCCTTGTCCTCCGGCAACGGTTCTTCCAAATCTGGCTCCGATCCTGCGCCCAAAAAGGAATTGAAACAGGCAAATTGCCAGCGATGCAGCTGCAATGAGTAGCTCTAATGTATAGTCTCCATCGTCTTGCAAACGTACATACTGGGTCACGTTGCCAATAACTACGGTAAGTGCAGCAGCCCACAAGTAGAATGAGATGATTTGGGCCGATTGTATCTTTCTGTGTACTGCAGGGGCTGTCTTCAGTAGAATGAACGAAAGCAGGAACGGCACAATGAGAATGGGCATCACCTGCACCAGAATATGCCAGAATGATGAGGCTAAAGATATCTGCTCACCGCTTTCCCCTATCAGCGAAAGAAACACTGGTGCGATGAATGCTACGGAAAGATTGCTGATAATGGAGAAGGCAGCCGTAACAGAGATGCTTCCACCGAGAATACCGGCCACAACCGGTGCCGAGGTAGCCGTAGCGGTCAATACGCAGATCATTGACGCCTGGGCCAGGACTTCATTGAACTGTCGCAGGATAAGGTACACCAAAGCACTTCCTATATATTGTATGGCAAGCAAGATGTAATGGAACTTTGTCAGCTTTATGTCGCTCCAGCTCACCCGGCAATAGGTGATGAATAGCATGAGCGAGAGAAGGTACGGGATGACCGGCGAGAAGACGGCAAGTTGCTTGTGAAAGGTGATCCCCAGGATCATTGCGACGGGGAGCAGGTATTTCTCTAAATACTTTTGCATGTTAGTTGTAATAATTCCCCGGAGTTGTGGATGTGTCGGATTTACGCTGCAAATCTTTGAAGCGAATGTCCCGCATCCACTGTTTGCGGTCGAACACGAAATCAGTAATAAATTGTTCTATCTCGGGCAGAAACTCCCTCATGGGATAGTCCGACACTTCGTGTCCGACATCTTCCATGATATAGAAAGTATAAGGATAGCGTTCTTCCCTGAACCTTTTTGCAAGTGACCTGGAGCCGAACATACCCACGTTGAACAGCCGGGTACTGTTGAAGGGCACAAGCTTGTCGGCGCTGCCATGGAAGAACAGGGTGGGAGCAGGGCGTTGCGTGTAGGAGGGTGCCCCTTCTGTGCTGAAGATGCCTCCGGCAAAGGAGATTACACCGGCGTATCGAAAATCTTCCGGAAGCACATCGGCCGCGGGATAATTATCGCGCTCCATATAGTCTGCCTGCAATACGGTGATGGCGCCCGCACTCGATCCGCTGAGAATAAAGAGGGAGGGGTCTATGTCCAGTTCTCCGGCATTTTTCAGCAAGTAGTTGGTAGCCGTATACAAATCGGAAACCGCCATTTCAATAGATCGTTGCAGAGGTTTGTAATTCATTATGCCCGGTGCATCTTTTCCCTTCATGCCCAGCCGGTAATCAACGGAGACCACGGTAAACCCTTTGTTGGCAAAATAGTGAAAATAGGGGAGGTAAGACCCGGAATCGCGTTTTCCCTCTTTGAATCCGCCACCAAATACAAATATTAGACACGGTTGGGGTAAAATGGTGGCTGAATCGGTTTTGTATATGTCGAGCTTCAACGCTACTCCTTCAATTTCTGTAAATATACGGGTCTCTTTCTGTAATGTGTGTGCCGGGAGTGTGAGAGACAATAGCAGCACCGGAAATATTACAAGAACCGTTTTTCGTAACATAGCCTACTGTTTAATAAAATCGGATACCAGTTTCAGCACTTCCTCTTTTGCACGGTCGTAATCATCGTTGCAGACCACAACGTCGAACCGGGGGGCAAAGCTCATTTCATATTCTGCTTTTGCAAGCCGGTTCTCAATCACTTGCGGTGTGTCGGTACCCCTTTTTTCGAGCCGCTCGCGCAATACTTCCACCGAGGGAGGCATCACGAAGATGCTCAGCGCCTGCTCGCCGTAAATATTTTTGATGTTTAATCCACCGATGCAATCCACATCGAAGACTACATTTTTTCCCTCTCCGAGTATGCGGTCTACTTCACTTTTCAGCGTGCCATAAAACTTGTCGGTGTAGACTTCCTCATATTCAAGAAATTCATTGTTGGCAATGCGTTCGCGAAATTCACCGGGTTTGAGAAAATAATATTCCACCCCGTTCTTCTCTTCGCCACGGGGCAGCCGACTCGTAGCCGAAATTGAAAACCGGAGATTCAATCCCTGTTCCAGCAAATACCTGACGAGCGTGGACTTTCCCGCACCGGAAGGAGCTGAAAATATAATCAGTTTAGCCATTGTCGCTACAATATATTTAAAATTTGCTCTTTTATCTGTTCCAGCTCATCCTTCATTTGCACAACAATGCGTTGCATACCAGATTGATTTGATTTTGAGCCGAGTGTGTTGATTTCGCGCCCTATCTCCTGGGCTATAAAACCTAGCTTTTTCCCCTGTGATCGGGTGTCTCCGAGTGTTTCGGTAAAGTAATCCAGATGATGCGAGAGCCGGGTCTTCTCCTCGTTTACGTCCAGCTTCTCAATATAATAAATCATCTCCTGCTCGAAACGATTCTTATCATATTCAACACCTTCCAGATTATTTAACCCTTCGTAGATCCGGCTTTTGATTTTTTCCATGCGCTCGGCTTCAAAAGGCTCCACCTCTGTCAGTAAAGAGCGAATTTGTTGAGTTTTCTCCGTCAGCACCTTTGTCAGCATCTCTCCCTCCTGCGTGCGGAAGGCAATCACTTCGTCCACCGCTTGGTCAATCGCTTTTTCAATGGTTCCCCATTCCTCTTCGTTCAACTCTTCTGTATCCTGTTTCATCACATCCGGAAGGCGCAACAATAATGAAAGCCATTCCTGAGGCTGAGGAATACTCATTTCGGCAGCCAGTTCCGTAAGTTCCCGGTAATACTGACCCACTACATGATGATCAATCTTTGAAGAAACATCTTTGGAAATCACTTCCACGTTCAAAGAGAGGTCCACTTTACCGCGCTCCAGTCGGTGTGCCAGAGTATTTCGCAACGCAATCTCCTTCTCGCGATAGATTGCGGGGAGGCGGGTGAACAAGTCAAATTGCTTGCTATTCAGAGATTTAACCTCAATTGTGATTTTTTTATTGGGGAGTTCGGCTACCGCTTTTCCGTATCCCGTCATTGATAGTGCCATCTTTTTTGTTTTGCACAAAGGTAGTTTTTTTGGCTGAAGTTTCCATATTTTAGCGGTGAAACTTCAGCCGGGGGGGAATCTGCGTGAATTGTGGCGATCAGGCATTTTCCTTATGCAGTGCCTCACGCTCTGTCTCCTTCAACAGTCGTGCAGCCTTATCCTGTACGTCGGCCATAAAGAGCAGGCGTCGACTTTCAACCAGGTTGGAAATCAGCAGGAAGATACACGCTGCCGTGGCCAGATACTGAATGGATCCTGGAACAATTACCTCGAGAGTGATAATGGTGCCCAGGAGCAGCCGCACTTCGGTCGGTCCGAAAATACCCGAGTCGATGGAGTACTGTCCCCCTATCTTATACCGTAATTGGGCAGTAATCATTTCCCATCCGTAAAGCACTACGAACATGAATCCTGCATATTTCCAAATACCCGGAGCATAAATGGTAAATCCCAGTCCGATGAGGATGGTACCTATCCAGTCCACCGTGACATCGAGGGAGAAGCCGTACCATTTACGAGGTTTATTCCGGTAATAAGCCAGGCGCCCATCAAGCGAGTCTCCTATCCAGTTGATGATGAACCCGGGCAGTGACATCAGAAGCCAGTATCGGCTCAGATAAGCCCCCAGCACAAAGCTGGATGCCACCATCAGGTTGCCAAAAAAGCCGATGGCTGTAAGTCCGTCGGAACTTATCCACGCCGGTACTTTCTGTACCAGATAAGCAATGGTTTTCTGTTCCCACTCGCGAAGGATGTTGGTTCTCTGCCGATCAGTGGCGATGAGCCTGAGCGATTTCGCCATGTTTCTTTTGTTATTTCTTTTCATCACCGGGTTCTTTTTCGTTATACGTCTTACATGGCAAAAGTAAGGATTAAATTTTCATGTTACAAATTTGTTACAATAAAAAACAGCTGTTAAAAAATATTCATCGAAGAAACAGATCCATATAGCCATCATAATGTTGAACATATTTCAAAAAAGAAGCCGCCCGGAAAGAGGCGGCTTTTCATAAGGATTTGAGATTACTTATCTCATTTTTCGGCATTCTCATCTTCGGTGGGTACAATCAGTTTGTACCCCTTTCCGTGGATGTTGATGATCTCAATGTTGGGCTCCGGTTTTAATAGCTTGCGTAGTTTAGTGATATAGACATCCATGCTGCGTGCATTGAAGTAAGTGTCTTCTTCCCATATCTGCTTCAGTGCATGGTTGCGTTCCAGAATGTCGTTGGCGTGGGCGCAAAGAAGAGACAGCAACTCTGATTCCTTGGTCGTAAGTTTTGTCTGTACATCGCCAATGATCAGAATCTGTTTTTGTGTATCGAAGGTCATCGTACCAAAATTATACACTTGCTGTTCTTTGCTCTTTTTGCCTTTTACACGGCGAATGATGGCTTCAATACGCAACACCAGCTCCTCCATGCTGAAAGGTTTGGTGATGTAGTCGTCGGCTCCGGCTTTGAAACCTTCCAGTACATCTTCTTTCATATTCTTGGCAGTAAGGAAAATCACAGGGATCTCCGTGTTGATGGTTCTTATCTCTTTCACAAGGGTTACACCGTCTTTCTTGGGCATCATGACGTCGACAATGCACAAGTCATATTTTGTCTTTACAAATCCTTTGAAACCGGCTTCTCCATCGGGAAACAGATCGGTATCAAATCCTTTTGCCTGGAGATATTCTCTCAGCAACATGCCAAGATTCTCATCATCTTCGCATAAAAAAATTTTCAGTTTCTCTTCCATATCATTTTTCTGTTATTACGGGTAAACTAATTATAAATTTTGTTCCTTTACCTAATTCACTTTCAGCACGAATGGTGCCGTTTACATCAGTTACAATTTTTTTTACGTATGCCAGCCCCAATCCGAAGCCTTTCACATCATGACGGTTACCGGTATGAACACGGTAAAACCGTTCAAATACTTTCTTTGCATCCTCCTTTTTCATGCCGATGCCATTATCCTCAATTGAAATGATGATCTTATTCCCTTCGTTTTTGGTACGTATCATCAATTCGGGAGGGATCTCCTTCTTACGGTATTTTAAGGCATTGTCGAGAATGTTGAAAAGGACATTGGTGAAGTGCATCTCATCTACCTTTATTGTCGAATGCTCTGCTTGCAGATCCACATCGAGGGTACCTCCCAGCTTTTCAACCTTGAGCACATGTGTGTTGGCCACGTTCACTACCAGGTCGTTTACGTCCATCTCTTTCATCTTCAGGGTTGTCCTCTGTTTGTCGAAGAGCGACATCTGCAACACTTTTTCCACCTGGAAACTCAATCGTTTGGTCTCGTCATGAATCACGCCGGTGACATGTTTAAATACCTCGGGCGATTTCAGGATGGACTCATCCTTGAGCATCTGAGAAGCGAGCGAGATAGTCGAGACAGGTGTCTTGAGCTCGTGCGTCATATTGTTGATAAAATCATTCTTCATTTCAGACAAACGCTTTTGCCTGAATAGCGATGCCACCGTAAATATAAACGTTATCAGCAGGATAAACGTGAATATAAGAGATGGTATGAAAAAGGAAAGTTCGCTGTACACATAGTTTCTTTTTGTCGGGAAATAAACCCTCAGCCTGTTTAACTTTGCCGGCGGATCATTTGGAAACAGAATCTGGGTGTATACCGCATCCCGATATCTTGTGGAGAAACCGGGCGATGAGTATACCACCTTGTTGTTGAAATCCACAATCTGAAAGCTGAACGGTTCGTTCAGTCCGTTGTAAGACAGTTCGTAACGTATGTACTGATCCACCTTGTTGAAATCGATACGTTCCTCTATCGGCTCGTTGCTTGCCCGATTTAGAATTTTAAAAATTACTTCATCGAGCAACGACCGTTCGTGCAGGTATCTTTTCGACAATGACTGCTGCATATCGTACTGCGTTTTGGAAATAGTACTAGCGCCCGGGTTGGGCGATAAAAATATCTGCTCACGCTGTTCCTGTGGACGGGTGGATTGCTGTGTGATATCCAACGCAATTCTTGTTTCACTTCCATCGGGTTTCGTAATGGTGGCAGTGGTTTGTTCCCTTGTGATGTGTTGTGTACCTTGCGGCTGATTGTACTGCGAATACCTGTTCTCCGACTCAATCATGTCCTGTTCCAGATAATCACGGGTCTGATCCTGCTCAAGGTCCCTCATCACATTATAGAGGCTCCTGTTTACCTGTTCGTCGAACTGTTGTGAACGGATGGCCATGCTTGTTCTCATATACCTGAGCTGCAGGAACAACAGCGCAAAAAACGCAGTGAACATCACCAGTGCAAGCAACCAAATAGTCGATTTTTTCATCTTTACTTACTCCGTTTTTAGTGACAATTTTAAATTTCAAAGATCGTCTTGTCCTTTAATTTAACAAATAAACGACTTTTTTGTTTAACATATCCTCTTAAAATTAAAAAAAAGCGTAAAAAATCGCTTTATGTAACAAATATTAAGAAAAAAAGAGGCGTGTGGTTTCTTATTTAAGCTTTGTTTGTGATAAGTGTCTTTTTGGGGCATCGTTCTTTGCTGATGAATGCCTATTGATTTAGGTTGAACCGCAGGCTTACTCCCGCATTTGTATTGGAAGTAGCATAGGAGCCCGATGACACGAGAGGCCTGTGGATGACTTTGTCGAAGAAGGCACGCAAAGTAAGTTTCCTGCTCATGGCATAATCGGCAGCAAAACGGACAGAGGTAGCTTGAATGCCGCTGGTAGCTTGCGTGAATCCGTCTTCAATTTTTCTGATAAGCGACCGTGTGACCTTATGGGAAATATCCAGCCGGAGATTCAGATCGTGATTGAAAGGCACAATGGGAATATCTTGAGTTTCCTCCCTTTCAATGCGAGAGGAAGAGCGTTGCCGTCTCCCCTGCGTGCCGGATGTGTCGATACCGATGATGCGGCCAAAGTTGGCTATGCGGTAACCCAACGCCATAACCATGTCGTTGTCGATTGTCTCCACGATCTGAACCGACGAGATATTCAGATTCACGGTTCGTGAACGATTGATGCGAAAGCCAAGATTCAAATCATTGTGTAACATGCCCCTTATTTCGATGAGGGGGTTGAAACTCTCCACGATGCTTGCAGCAGATATATCGAAGGAAGATGACGGCAGGGGCATTCCCGAAATAGCGTCGCGGATAAAACCCAGCTCACTCCCTTCGCCTGCGGGCACCCAGCTTAGAAAAGAAGCGAACGAGCCTATCCTGTATTGTGAAAGATACTGATGGGCAATAACGAACGACTTGAAATGCGACTGCACTCCGGGAAGCAACGTGATCACATTGTACGTTATATTCCAGTTGGGCAGCATGGACGAGATGCCAGGAAAGATGCCAAGTCTGGCCTTATCGGGATCTTTGCCGGTATATGCTGCCAGAAAGGAGGGAATAAGCACATCGGCTGCATTCCGCTGAACATCGCCAACAGCGATATTGAACGGTTGTTCGCTAAGACTGCTGCCCGAGAGAAATCCCAGCGAAGGATAGCGGGTAGCCGCATATCGTTCACGCATACGTGATGCCACTATATCTCTGTGCGTAAGAAACTGCTCAAAGGCCCTGGAATGATAATTATTTCCTGCAGTGCCCTGTTCAAATGCCGATGAAAGTGAGAGAGTGCTTATCGCAAAGCTTCCGCCACGTATCTTGGGCATTCCTTCAATCATATAGTGCATTTCGGTTCGTTGGTTGTTTTCGTACAGTGCGTGCAGATCTATTCTAAGACCTGGCAAAGGCTCGATGGAGGCATCCAGTTTGATGTTTTGTGTCCGGTTGAAGATGGCGGGCCTGAGATTCTGTTCGTTGATCACCAGTTGGTTGCGGGTAAGGGACTTTGCTACAAATTTTTCTCCGCCCTCTGTGCCAAAGGCAAAACCCAGGCCGGGAATGAGTCCCGTTGAACTCTTTTGCTGTCCGAAGAAATCACCAATTTCCGGGTCGAAACCTGGAAGGTCAGTCCGGCTCTTATAGCCGACACTCAAGTTTATACGACGTACCATCATCATGGTACGGGCCAATGATTGTGGCAGATTGAGGGCAGCATCTGTTGTGCTTGCTTGTTGCAGGAATGGTATTTTATTGTACAGGGATATCAGATTAAACCGGCTCTGAAAGGTGAAAGAGAGGTCGTTCTGCAAGAAGTTGCCCATGTTTTTTTTCTCAATCTCAGCGCCTCGTTCCCAGCGGTACCCCGAACTGTAGGCCGCACTGGAGTTGATCCAATCCATCACGGGAATCTGTGCAAGGGGAAGGGTATAGGTGATGTCGGCTGTCTGTGAATAGTTGAGGGGCTTGCCCAGGTGACGGATGCTTTGTGACACCGAGTCCTTCCAAATTTCATAATCGCTGCGGTTGATCTCTTTGTTGACCTGCAGATAGGGCTCCTCAATCTCTGCGAGTGTCCCTGAGCGGAACGAGGCGTGCAGGTTTTCGGTCATGTCCCACGTAAATGAGAAATTTCTGTCCCAATAGAAATCGCTGCTGAATGAGAGGTGTTTTCTTTTTGATTGTGTGAAGAGTCCCTCTGTCAGTGCTTGCAGGTCACGCAGCCGGGTTTCCTGATAGTGGCGCATGATGGTGTTGTTTATGCTGATGTTACGAGGCAGAAAGTTGAAATTGACAGAGCGGAGCAGCCCGGCCCATTCTGCGGAGCCTTCCGTTGTTTTGAACGGCTTCCATGCTTTTGCAAACGGTGTGTATGTATAAAGTGCCTGCAAGCGAAAGTCCTTTACTGATGCATACTCCGTGTCCGGCCTTCGATGATTCTCTTCGTTCTTTGAATAGCCTAAGCTGAAGTTCGCCGGATCAAAGGGCATGGGGTTTTTACTTTTGATGTCTACCTTCACGTTGTTGAGACTCAAACTCCGGATGCTTGTGAGAGTGAGCGCCCTGTTTTTTAGGGAGTCGCGAGCGGTTTGATTGCCTGCTTGTTTTAATGTTTCTCTCAACTGGATGTCCTGGTTGAAAGGGTCGTAAAATGGCGCCATTGATTCACTGGACCATGTGTAATGGAGAGGAGCGGTAATCCTTGCCTTTTTCGGTAGGAAACGTCCCAAATCAAGGCTCATAACGAAATGAAGCGAAGAGTAATCATCGTTGCGGCGTTGCTGAAGGCTTTGGTCGAGTGCTCCGTAACCGGCGGTTTCTTTTCGTCCGGATAATTGAATCATCCCCAAGTCTGACAGAGTGAGGTTCACATTGCCCTGTGCCGCCCATCCTCCTTTCTCGTCATACTCACTCAGACGCATTTCGTTTACCCATATCTCTCCCGACCGTTCCTCCCTGCTGTTGTTCCGGATACCGATCATCATCACTTTCACCTCTGACAGCGAGGGGTTGCCCACAATGGTGATCCGGTTATCCGGTTTTTCGGGATCGGGCTGCGTATAGGGTGTAAAAAAATCGATTCCGCTCCCGGGACGCTTATCGGTATTGCGGTCGAGCTTCAGGTCTGTAAACAGCTCCAGCGGGAAGTCGAACATGTTCCCGGCTGGCCATACCGCTTTCTGGCCGGAAAGTGTTTGAGCGTTGTATTGTCCTTCGGGCGTAACAAGGAGCGGTAGCTCATACTCGTAATAATTGTTTCTGTAGTCCGACCCTATGCGCAGGAAAATGGAGAGATCCCCATCCTGCAACACGCCCGGATCATCCTGTAGCTGTTCTGCATGCACAAACATTTGCATGCGTTTATATCGGCGCAGGTCGTACATGCTGTTCTTGTACACTGCGCGCGCGTCGCCTGGGTCAAGCCGGAGCACTTTCAGCGAGAGCGACTGTTCGTTTTCCTGCCTCAATTGAGGCTGTCCCGGATCCAATATGCGCGTAACGCCCGGAGGCAACAGGTAATTTACCGGTGTCCTGCTTCCGTTCTCTTCAATGTTTACCGAGGAGATCTCCAGGCTGCCCGTGCCCGTTATGGTTCCCCCCGTGACAATATCCCGTGAGTAGTTTCTCCATTCGCTGCGGACCAGCTCCAGCGTGGCAAAACGAAGAAATACCGGCTCTTCGAAGCCGGTAAGAAACATCCGCATAAAACGAATGTTGTTAAATCCCTGTATGTTGCCGATCCTGGCCTGATAGTCACGAACCGGTATTCTAAACTGATACCAGGTCACGGTTCCGTCGTTTCCGTTGCGTAGCTTCAGGCTCACCTCCCTCTTGTCGGTAATGAAATTGGATCCCACCTCCATTGTTCCGGGGCGAAGCGATACTTTGTATTGAAAATAGGATTCATGTTCGTTCATTGTGTGATCGTTATCAATGTCCTCTACGTCGGGAGTGGTACGTGAGACGTTGTGATAGGGGGCATTGTTATCCGGTGGCAGCGAGTTTCCTTCGGTTCCGTTATAATACTTGTAGCGGTCGAGGATGCTCAGTTGCAATCTGTCTTGTTCCTGTCCGCGGTAGTGGCGAAAGCTGTCGCCCGCAGGGTCGTTGAGCGGCGAATGGGGGTCGTTTTGCATTCGTGAAAGCGTTTCTTCTGAGAGACGAGGTTTCAGCTTCTCGAGGTAGGCAGCATAGGTGGGAAATGACTTTTCTTCTTCGCTGCTCAGCCCGTTCAGTCCCACATCCTGTATCCTGCGTGATTCCATTCCCAGGGAGTTGTCGAACCCGTAGACCGTGGATTGCCGTTTTGGATACTTGCCCCATACCGATAGCCCCACGGTTGTTGTGTCTCCATCAACAGGCAACCCATTCTCGAAGAACTTCTTCCCGTCTTTCAGAATGTCTTCCGATATTTCGCCGAGGTTGAAATAGAGATCACCTCCCCGTGGGGCGCCCTGCGTGTTGTTCACGAACGGATCCATCAGCCAGAATTCAATATACTCAATGTTGGCTGCTTCAAAATCGCGGGTGTCCATACGACGGGTTATGCCACCCCAGCGGCGGCTGGGGTGGAGCAGCCTGCCGTCACTGTCGACATCGGTATCGAGGTTATAGGGACCGCGTTCATCGGGGTAATAGGATATGTTAAGCACCGGTAAGGTTGTCGGCTGACCGTAGAGAGCATCACGGTTTGGAAATATTTCTCTTTCGTAGACTTCTCTCACCCTGTGATCGGAAAGCTGGTCGGGATCGTTTTTTATGTGTACGGGTGTGAGGTTGGAGTTCCTGCGGGTAAAGATTCCATCGATATAAAACCACGCCATCAGGGCACGGTTTTTTCCGTAATCGGTGTGGTTCGACAGTGACCCTTCGGGAAAGAGCCCCGTCGATGAGTTGCCGGAGGGCGTGGCGGCGAGCGACCAGGCATAGGGTGTTCGCAGGTCGATGACCGAGGTGGACGATTCAAAATCATCGAGGTAGGAATAACCGCCAGTATATTTGTTTTTATAATGCCCGGGAAGCATTTCTGCGAACTCAAGGTTTGCTGTCAGTTGAGAAGGTGCGGTGGCTTCCACGAAAGGGAGTCTGTCAATGAGGTTGGTGAGCGCATACGACTGTCTCTTGTAGTTCACATGGGTGCCCCACAGGGTGTTTTTGGAAGACTCATCGCCAAAAAAAGGCTTCATGGTGAGCGGTTTTTCGGAATAGTGCATCAGCGTGGCACCCAGAGAGAGATGTTTGGAGAGGTCGTACTGCAGATCGAGGCCCATCAGGGTTTTTCGCTGCATTTGCATCATCTGCTGACTTTCGAGTGTGACGCTTACGGGCGTTCCTGCCGCCAGAATGGCCTGATTGATGATGTTCACCGTGCCGGAGACATAGTCTACCGTATAATCGACTCCTTCGGTGAGTGTCACGCCGCCGGCAGTTACCCGCACCGATCCACGGGCCACGTTCATGGCGTTAAGGGTAATCTGCGAATCCGGGGAGCCTCTGTATTCGCCGCTGATCCGGAATTTGTTTTTCTCCGGAAGTTGTCGTGCCACAGTGAGGGTGGAGTCGTACAGTTCCTCATAAATGTATTTTTCCGAGACGACATCGTTTCCAATTTTTTTGCGCAGGTATGAACCGAAAGGTTCCACCACCGGGAAAATAATACGTCCATTCTGTGAATCAACGGTATATCCTTCCAGAAAGTCGAAGTTGCCGTCGGGCTGCTCGTTATTTCTCGAATCCAGCCTGTCGAGTTGTAACACCTGCAGGAGCAACTTGTCCCCGATGCCGTTTTCGGGAATATAGTTCAGGTACGTTCCGGTGGTGTCGCTTTGCCAGGTGATCTGCAACCGGAAATGATCTCGCTGCATGTTATATGCAGCATGGCCGGCAGAGTAGATGTTTTTCATCATCAGGTTCCATGTATAGGCCTGTGGCGACAACGATACCGGCTTGAGTAGTTTCAGAAAAAGTGCACCGCCATTGCTGCTGTTGTTTCCGATGTTACTCCGTACATCTGCGGAGAATTCGCCAACCTGATATACTTCGCCATGGTAGGTGAACTCATACGCCACCGCCAGCACCTCATCCGGTTGCAGCGGCATGTTCAGGGAAAGATAGCCCAGTTGCGGCTGAAAGCTATATTCCGAAGCGCTAAGGAGGCGAGCGTTTTCCAACTTTTCGTAATCTGTGCCGCCGACAACACTGCCCGGAAAAACATGCGCAGTTTCGCTGATCTTTCTTGCCCCTGCCCAGATGCCGATGAGCTGCTCATACAATGTGTTGGCTCCATTGTGCGGTACCCCAGCAACTCCTTGCGACACCCAACCGGCGTTGTGTATATGCTTCTGTTCCCCTAGATCGGCAAAAGCCACGATATTTCTTGCCTGTGCATAGTCTCCCCGTTTATTGGTCACCCATACTTCTATTTTGGTGATGGAAACAGGAGACTCTATGTAGGGCAGCCTGGCCAGAGCTTCGTCGTACCTGTCGCGAAACCAATGGCCAAGGAAGAAATGTTGGTTTTCTTCGTACTGATCGGCGGAGAACTCAAAGGGCGTGGTTTGTATCCCTCCCCGGGTATTGATTGTCTGTGACTCAGATTGCTGTTGAGAAAAGAGGCTTTTTACCCGCAACTTCCCGAACTGTAGCTCCGATTTGATCCCGAACAGGGCTGCTCCGGCATGAATGAGTGAGTTACCGCTGTTCAGGCTCACGTTGCCCGCTTCAATATTTTGGATGATCTCATCTTCGTCTCCCCGGTAGGCGAGTTTAAGCTGTTTGCTTTGAAAATCGAACGTAGACTCGGTGTCGTAATTGATGTCAAAGTTAATTTTATCCCCCACCTTTGCATTGACATTAAGCTGGATCTGTTGATCGAAGTCGAACATGCTCCTCTTTCGTGCACGCTGCGGCAGGGTAGGATTGTCGGTGATATTCCTATTCATTCCGGTTGATATCTCCACGGATCCATGCGTCGTAAGCTGCACTCCTCCAAGTCCAAAGATCGTTTTCTGCGGGTCGCCACGTTTCCGCAGACCGGCAAGAGAAAAGGGCTGCGCAACCGCCTGCAGGCTGTCGGCACGCAGTGCGTTGCGCCTGCGGAAATAATGGGTTTGTGTTTGACGCAAGCGGTATGCCCTGTATTCTTCCGGGGTCATGGAGTAGGGAGTCCCCACGACGGTGTTGCCGACCTTTTGTTCGAAGATGTAACGGTTCGACCGGTGATCGTAGCGCACCTCTGTTCGTATGCCCGATAAATTGATCTGTGCATAAAGAAGCTGCCTCCCACCGGTCATCAGCAGAAGCAAGAAAAAGACTATGTGCACAAATTTATTCAGAGAAACAACAGCTATACGATTTTTTACTCAAAAAATGCGTATTACGTAACCTGACCACTGTTTATAATCTCTTCAATGCCTCTTTAATGACAGCCTCTACCGGCAATGCGGGTGATTCCCTGATGATTTTTGATACCACTTTCTGTGATGCAGTCTGTACGAACCCAAGCATCACCAGGGCCGATACTGCGGCATGGCCTGTTTCGGAAAGATCGTCTTTGGCAGGAAGCTGGATGGTCCCGCTCTCGTCAGTAAACTTGATTTTGTCTTTCAGGTCTACGATGATTCTTTGTGCTGTTTTTGCTCCAATTCCCTTTACCGACTGCAACACGGCAGCATTTTCCGTGGCTATCACGTTCTCCAGCTCTTTTGAACTGAGAGAGGAGAGGATGACCCGTGCCGTACTAGGCCCCACTCCCGATACGCTGATAAGGAGCAGGAAGAGTTCCCGTTCGTGTTTGTCCATAAAGCCAAACAAAACATGTGCGTCTTCGCGGATAGCTTCGTGCACATAGAGTTTCACATTCGGCTTATTGCTGATGGCTCCGTAGGTGTTGAGAGAGATGTTCATCTGATACCCGATGCCTCTGCATTCAATTGTGACAGAGGCAGGTGTAAGTTCGGCCACCTCGCCTTTGATATAGTCTATCATATCTGCTGCATTAAGTTACTTCGTTTCCCGGTTTCTCAATTTTATTGTCCGGAAAACAGCGTGGGGTTGATTACGTAATACCGTACCTATAACGGTGAAAACCGGAAAAAAGTATATGAAATGTCAAAAAAAACACTTTGTGTGTTGCGTTTCTATTTTTGTACCTGTTTATTTTTTATGAAAACTTGTGCCCTTTGGCCAGTCCGCCTTCTCCGGTCTCCTTGTAAAGTGAGGGCAGATCGTGCCCCGTCTCTTTCATTACATTCACCACGCGGTCGAACGAAACACGATGTATCCCGTCTGTGAAGGATGAGTAGAGGTTGGCATCCAGCGCACGTGCCGCGGCATAGGCATTGCGTTCGATGCAGGGTATCTGTACCAGTCCGCACACCGGGTCGCAGGTCATCCCCAGGTGATGCTCCAACCCCATTTCGGCGGCGTATTCAATCTGTGCGGGGCTTCCTCCGAAGAGCTGATTGGCTGCAGCTGCCGCCATGGCGCAAGCCACGCCCACTTCTCCCTGGCATCCCACCTCGGCGCCCGAGATGGAAGCGTTCTTTTTCACGATGTTGCCAAAAAGTCCTGCCGTAGCCAGGGCACGCAGCATCCTGTTCTTACTGAAATCTCGTATTTCCTCCAGATGATAGAGCACGGACGGCACAACACCACACGATCCGCAGGTGGGTGCAGTGACGATCTGCCCACCCGAAGCATTCTCCTCCGAAACGGCCAGCGCATAGGAGAACACCAGCCCGCGCGACTGAAGCGACGCCTTGTACCCTTTTGCTTTAATGAAGTAGCTTGTCGCCTTACGGTGGAGGCTAAGCGGGCCCGGAAGTACTCCCTCGTTGTCGAGTCCCCGCTTCACTGCTGCCTTCATCACCTTCCATACCTCTTCCAGGTAGTCCCATATATCCTTATCCTCGCACTCCTCCACATATTCCCAGTAGCTTTTTCCCGTCACCTCACACCATTCCATGATCTCTGTCAGGGTGGTCATCGGATAAATATCCCTTCCCTCGTTCTCGGAGAGGCCAATAGCCTTCTCTCCGTCCGAAAGAGCTCCTCCGCCCACGCTGTAGACTGTCTGCGAGCCGGACAGCCTGTTGCCGCGGAATGCTTCCATCTTCAATGCGTTGGGGTGAAAAGGAAGGAATATTTTGGGTTGCCACACAATGGTGGTGGGGGCTACAGGCTCCATCACGCTCAGGATGGCCTCGTCGGTGAGGTGCCCTTTGCCTGTGGCTGCCAGGCTGCCGTAGAGGGTGACCACGAATCTTTCGGCGTCACTCTGTGCTTCGGTAAAAAGGAGGGCTGCCTTTTTGGGGCCCATGGTATGGCTGCTTGATGGGCCGTTGCCGATACGGAAAAGTTCTTTTATGGATTGCATACTCTTTGTCTGATTAATTATATGGTTGCAGGAGCTTTGAAATTGGAGGTCGTGTGTGAAATGGTTAGCCATATGTCTCATACCGGTTCCTTTTCACAAAGATAGCGATAAATATCGTCCGGAAAAAGGTATTTATTTTGTACTTTTGCGGTTCATAATTCGGAACGATGGGTGCAAAGAAAAAATACAGTTACAACATAGAGGCACAGGATATAGATTTTCGCAGGAGGGTGTCGCTCTCCTCGCTGACCAACTTTGTGTTGATCACTGCAGGAAAGAATGCCGATGAAAACGGCTTTGGCCTGCTGGAGCTGCAAACCGATAACTTCACCTGGGTGTTGTCGCGCCTGGTGATCGACATGAAAAGAATGCCTACTGAGAACGATTCCCTTTCCATTGAGACATGGATTGAGAAAATAGGGACAGCCTTCACAACGCGTAATTTTCGGATCTTTGATGGTGCTGAAGAACCTATCGGTTACGCAGCTTCTTCCTGGGCTGTAATGGATATGCATACGCGGCGCAGCGTCCTGCTCGACACGCTTCCCTCGATGCATAATTTTGTGTTCCCGGAAAGCACGCCAATCGGCGAACCGGGACGTATTGCCACTGTGTCGGGAGAGGTGGCAAACAGGTTTCAGGTAAAATACAGCGACATCGATGTAAACAACCATGCCAACAGCCTCCATTATGTGGAATGGCTATCCGATTGTTTTACGCCCGATTTTTATCGGAAGCATCATATCCGACGTTTTGAGATTAACTTTCTGAAAGAACTCACCTTTGGCGACTCCGGCGAGGTCTTTCGTCAGCTGCATGCCCCGGGCGACTACGGTTTTCAGATTGAAACATACGGGAAAGGGGCCGTTTGCCGGGCACGCATCGTGTTTGAAGAGGTGTAATAAAGTTTTTTAGTGATCTTTTCCCCCAAAGTTGAAAACGACGGGAATCGCAGCCGGCACCTTTACGACTGTGCCACCGACGGTAAATTTAGGCCATAGTTTTACCGTTACCGATGTCTCTTTGGGTGTGATGCCAAGGAAGGCACTCATTTCACTGGTTACACGTCCCTGCGAATAGCGGTTCATCAGGTTTTTCAAATCTACGCTGACGGGGATGCCCACTATCTTGGTTTCCCCGGGTTCAATGCGGATGGGGATATCCATTTTACCTTCCACGAACTCCATCTCGTTGATTTGAATGGCGTAATCTAGGGCGTCGAGAAAGGCAGCACTGCTGTTCGGGTTGGTGACGTCCATGTTGAGGGTCATGCTGAACGGGATGGTCTGCATCGTCGAGCCTCCGGCCAGCACCGTGGCAATAGAAGCCAGGTTGGAGACAGAGATGCTCGAGGCGTTCCCCAGGTTTATCCCGGCCAGTTGAATGTTGTTCAGTGAGTTATACCTGTACTCGCTCTGGGATAGCTGAATGGCTCCTCCAATCTGGTTCATGATGTTGCAACCTGAAAGCATGATGGCAGCAATGAGGATGGTGATATTTTTCTTTATCATAGAATATTATTTTATGGTTACCATGGTTGCCCCATAACCATATTCCTGAAAGGAGGCGTCCTGGTAATAACATTTGGGATACTTGGTTTTCAGCTCTTTCAGGATGGCATTTCTAAGTATGCCATCCCCTTTGCCGTGAATAAATACAATTTTTTGGTTTTTGTTGCGGATGTGACCGGCCATCACCTCGTTGAATTTATTCAGCTGGTATTCCAGCAGATCGGCGTTGTTCAACCCGCTTGTGGTGTCGAGCAATGCATCAGCATGGAGGTCGATCTCAATCAGTTGGTTTTTTTCTTTTTTCTCGATCCGTTGAATGCGAGGGCGTCTATCTGCGGCTTGCTTCTCTTTGATGGCACGCTCCAGGTCGCCTGCCGAAACCAGCAGCTCCCTCTCGGGGACATCGTCCCGCATGACGTAGTAAAGCAAGGCTTCGTCCTCAAAGTAGTCGTTTTCCCGGAAGCTGTGGAGTTTGTAAAATTTCACCGTATCAATACGCAACTCCACGGAACAGGGGTTCTTGAACCTGAACTGCTTTGGATACTTGAAGGCAATAAACTGAACGGATACTTTTTCAATTTCGTTGAGTGCCGTCTTATCGAACTCCTCCAGAAATATCTTTGTGTTTGGTTCGATAGAACCGTTGTAACGACTTTTCCAAGTGTTGTTTTCACGACTCATGTAGTTGAAAAAAAGGTAGTAGTTGCTGTCGTTCACAAAATAACATTCGTAGGATGAGGAGGATAGGTTTTTTACGTCTGTTGGCAAATAGGCCAGGCAAGCAGTAATCTTCTCCCCTTCGGCCGTCTCTTGCACGGGCTCGTTATCTTTCACTTTTACTTCCGTTACGGAGGGTGAAAGGTCTTTGTCTGTCGTTGTCTCTTTGTTCTCGGGGATGAGTCCCAGCTTCTCATTTCCGGCAGATTCAACGACCACGCATTCCGAAATGAGTATGGGGATGTCGAACCCATGTTCGTCCTCCACAATCACCAGTTGTTTGCTGAGAAAGCCCTTCACCGTGCCTCCCCCAACTGTGTTTAGAAAACGCACTTTGTCGCCTGTTTCCAATTTCTTCATGCTTTTATAGGCTGTTTTCAGCTATTTTATTTTTGTTACGTGTTGCAAAGTTGACTAATTTTGTGGAATAAATGCATTAATAATTACGAAAAATAGGTTTTTCGGTAGTAAAAAAATGAAAAAGAACCATATCGGAGAGTTGGCAATAAGCCGTTTCAATTACAATCTTCCCGACGCGAAAATAGCCAAATATCCTCTTCCTCAGAGAGACATGTCGAAGTTGTTGCAATATCACGACGGTCAGATTGCTTCTTACACCTTCACGGATTTACCTGCACTGCTGCCTGAGGAGAGCCTGCTGCTTTTCAACAATACCCGGGTGATTCATGCCCGTTTGTTGTTTCAAAAGGACACAGGAGCTCAGGTGGAGATATTTTGTCTTTCTCCGCACGAGCCGGCCGACTATGCACTGAATTTTCAACAACACACACAATGTTCCTGGAGTTGTATGATTGGCAATGCCAAGCGATGGAAGGAAGAGCCTTTGTATATGGAGGTTCCTTACCAAGGCGATGTGGTCACACTAAAAGCGGAAAAAAAAGACGCGGCGGGCGAGGAGAGAATTGTCTGTTTTTCGTGGAATCATCAAGAGCTGACATTCTCGGAGGTGCTGGAGCTTGCCGGCAAACTGCCCATCCCTCCCTATCTCAACCGTCCTTCGGAGCCCGGGGATGACGAAACCTACCAAACCGTTTACTCACGCATAGAGGGCTCTGTAGCCGCTCCCACGGCAGGGCTTCATTTTACGCCTCACGTAATGGAACAACTTCGCAATAAGGGAATCAATACCGCCGAAGTGACGCTCCACGTGGGAGCAGGTACTTTCAGACCGGTGAAATCCAATACCATTGCCGGTCATACCATGCATACCGAGTTTATTTCCATACCCCGGGAGACGGTTGAGAAATTGCTGCAAAACAGGGGGAAGCTTATTGTGGTGGGAACCACTTCGCTTCGGACTTTGGAAAGCATATACTACATTGGAAGGAAGCTGCACTCCCACCCGGAAGCATCGTCGCAGGAGCTGAGCGTTAAACAGTGGGATCCCTATGATAAGAATGACGATATTTCTCCCACGCAAGCGCTTCAAAATATTCTCGATTATCTCAACCGGCGCCGTCAAGAGCAGCTGATCACTGACACGCAGATCATCATCGTGCCGGGTTATCAGTTTCATTATGCCGATGCCATTGTCACCAACTTTCATCAGCCGCAGAGCACGTTGTTGTTACTCATCGCTGCCTTCGTGGGAGACGACTGGCAAAAAATATACGACTATGCGCTGCATCAAAATTATCGCTTCCTCAGCTACGGCGACAGTTCATTATTGTGGAAAAAGACCAAATAACCTTATTTTTTGGTTAAAATAACCACTGAGACAATGCCCTTGCTCCTTTTTTTGTAATATTGCATTGTTGAAAAATCTTGATCATTCACCTATTTTGTTTCGATAAACTTGGTTGCAAAATTTGCTCGTATACTCGCTGTCATTGTATTAAGTATTATATTGTTAAATATTATACTTTTCATTGTCTTTAGCATCCCTGCCGTGCAGAAGAGGGCCGCTGACATTGCACTCGAAAAGGTGAAGCCAAAAATAGCGGCCGAAGCATCTCTTGCGAGTATTCGTTTCCGACTGTTCAATACCATCGAACTCAAAGGTATTTATCTGGAAGATCGGCAGCAGGATACATTGGCTTACATCGGCAGGCTGGCTGTCCGCATCCATCCCATGGATCTGCTCAGAAACAAAGTAACCGTGGAGAAGGTGAGCCTGGAAAATTTTACAGCCTCCGTGCATCGCACATCACCCGGAGAACCCTTTAATTTTCAATTTGTGATCGATGCTTTCGCCAGGGAGAAGGATACCACCGTGGTGAAAAAAGAGAAAGCTACATGGCGCATCACGGCAAACAGGGTGATGTTGATGAACGGACGTCTGCAATACAATATCGATTCTGCACCCTCAACGCCGGGTCAGTTCAATGTGTCGCACCTCGATGTACACAATCTCAATTTTGATGGTAAACTTGATTTTCTGAGCCTGGAGGATATGAAGGCCGAAATAGGCCTGCTGAGCTTCCGGGAACAGAATGCCGGCCTCACGCTGCATGAGCTGAAAGTTGTCGCTGAAGCCAGCGGAACACAGATCAATAGCAATAAAATGACGGCCTCCCTGAATCGATCTGAAATCCGGGTTTCCAACGCCCGTTATGACCGGGAGACAAAAAAATTCTTCCTGAAAGCCGACAGCGAAGTCATCGATCCGAACGATATTTCCATTTTTTCGTCCCGGTTTGCTCATTTGAACAAACCCTTTTCCTTTGAAACGGAGGCAGAGGGAAAACTGCCTCAGGCAACCCTTCGTAACCTCGTTCTTCAATATGGTTCCGACACCAGGATCCACATTTCCGGGAAGATCGCCGATTACAGCGACTTCAACAACAGTGACCTGGAGGCAACGATACGACAGCTATCCGTTTCGCAGCAAGACCTGCAGGACTTCATCCGGGTGGGGGCCATCCAGTACGAATCACCTGTTCAGCTGCTGAACACGGGCCACCTTGATCTGAAGATGCAGGCACGGGGCAAGCTACGCAATTTCCGGTACAGCGGAACCGTAAATACCGAACAGGGAGCTGTGTCGCTGCGTGGTACCGGGCGGATAAACAACAACTTTCAGAATATGGTGTTCGAGGGGCCTGTATCTGCAGACAATATGCAGGTGGACAACATTATTGGGGGAGGGGCGGGCCTGGGCAACGCCACCCTGAGTGCAAACGCCAAGGTGTCTATCCTGAAAGGTGGAGAGGTCACAGTCGTTGCCGACGGAAGTATTGAATCGATGGTCTACCGGGGCAACTACTACCATGATGTGGAGTACAACGGAACCTACAGCGGTAACAACGTGACTGCAAACATCAAAAGCAATACAGACCGGAACAGGTTTGATCTGAATGGTGAGGTGACCTTTGGAGAAGGGATGTGGTTTGCCGTAAAAGGAGATGTCGAACGGCTAGAACTGAAGCCTTTTCTGATGATGGCGGACTGGAAAGAACCGTACGTGAGCTTGAATATCGACGGAGAGATGGCCGGAGCCACCTTCGATGACATGGCCGGCACCCTTGTTATCGACAACATCTCGCTGGCCGACAGTAACTTTATCTACAATCCCGGCGCCATCTATCTGCAGGCTCAGGCCGACTCGGCAAGCGGCAAGAGGCTGCAGATCATGTCTTCCTTTCTGGAGGCGGAGATGTACGGCGATTACTATTTTTCTACGATTGGAAAGGAGTTGCGGCATGCTCTGCATCCATACCTCCCGTCTGCAATATCCCTGCCCGAAGAGGACGATTCCGGTAACGGGATCAACGACTTCCGCTTCCATATTTTGCTGAAGAATACCGAAGATCTTTCTTATGCCTTTGCCTTGCCGTTCTACAATGTGGATCATGCAACCATTGCGGGAAACATACGAGCGATGGACAAGAGTGCCGTGCAGTTAAACGCTCATTTTCCCAGGTTGATGTTTGGTAAAAACGACCTGCGCGAAACGAAAATAAACCTGCAAAGCGGTACTTCCGACATTGGATTGGATGTGAACACATATCTGGTGCAGGACAACGGATTTGTGAATGCCCGTCTGAATAGCAACGCTTCGGGTGATTCGGTGAGAAATGTGGTTTCCTACGAGTTGCGGCAGAGCAGCACAAAATCAAACGGACAGATCATGATCTCAGCGGGTTTCCTGCGCGACCATGATGACCACCTCGCGGCAGATATCCGCATTCATCCCACCACCATAGCATTCAACGATAAACAGATGAGCTTCAACGATGCCTCCATCGCTTATCGCAAAGACCACATCTCCATTACCAATTTCGGCCTTCGTGAAAAGGAGATGCTCCTTCTCGGAATCGACGGTGTTGCCTCCAGGAGCGAGGCCGATAATGTCCGGATCTTTTTCAACAATACGGAGCTGTCAAATATTCTTGCAGCATTTAACGTATCCAGTTTTGCCGGCTCCATCAACGGCGATATTTATATACGGCAGGCACTCGATAACCCCTTGATCCGCACCGAAGATCTCCGGATCGATCATATCACGGTAAACAACGACAGCATCGGTACGCTGGAAATTGAAGGCAACTGGGATAACCTCTACTCCGGTCTGGACCTGAATGCTTTCCTTACTCACAAAGGGGTACGTAATTTAGATATACGGGGTTATATCCCTACTGGAGATAACAGCCTCCGCTCTTTGGATGTAAACTTTCTGGTCGAAAATTTCGACCTGAATGCCATCCAGCCGTTTACTGCAGGCATCTTCAACCAGCTCTCGGGACGATTAAACTCAAACATTCACATTACCGGCAAGCTGTCGGAGCCGGTGACCGAAGGGTGGCTGGGAATTGATGAAGGAATTATGAAGGTTGCCTATACCAATGTCACTTACTACGTGTCGGACACCATCGAAATTAAAAAAGATAACGTGGGATTGGAAAATCTGGTGATCCGCGATCAGAACAATCATACGGCAAATCTGAATGTGAGGCTTTCGCATAGCAATTTTGGAAGAATGGCGTACAATGCCACAATCCGTCTGAACGATTTCATGCTGTTGAACAACAGGGAACGTACCGACCTGATGGTGTATGGCTCCCTGCGTTTGTCGGGCGACTTGCAAGTCACGGGCTCGCCCAACGGCATCTTTGGCGATGGGAACCTCTTTTCGCAGAGCCCGTCGGAGGTGATGGTGATGCTCCCTCAAACCGCCAGAGCCACCGAATACAGCGGCGTGGTTTATATCAACACACCGCAGGACGATTCGTTGGCTTTCCTGCGCAAAAAAGAGAGTCAACAGGCCCGGATCAACACCCCGGTGTCATCGGGCATCCCCATCGTCATGAGGGCAACCGTGAACCTGAACCCGATGCTCAGAGCGGCGGTGTTGCTGGACCCGACTACGGGCAATGCCATTGAGGCAAGCGGGGAAGGAGAGCTGAGTGTCAACTTTAATTCCAAGTCGACGCCTCCTGTACGTTTATACGGTGACTTTGTCATCAACAGCGGGAAGTTTCATTATAACCTGCAAAACCTACGGACCATCGACTTTACTATTCGCGAAGGGAGCAGGCTTACTATGGAAGGAGATCCTATGAACACACAATTCAACATCACTGCCTACCTTCCCGTGAGGGCTGATCTGGTTGCGCTCAGTCCTACTTTCTCCTCAGAGCTGGCCAATACCCGCGTACCGGTCAATGCCTTGCTTCAAGTAAGAGGTAATCTGGAGGCAATGGATCTGCAGTACGACATTGAGTTGCCCGAAAGTTCCAACGACATACAACAGCGGGTGAACAGTTTTATCAATAATGAGGAGACCAAGATCCTGCAGTTTGCCTATCTTGCCACCACAGGCAGCTTCATTCCCTCAGAAGGTTCTCCCGATTTAAATTTCGGTTCGTCGGTATTTACGAGATTTGCCTCCAATACATTGGCGAGGGGACTGGATGCGTTGTTTGCCAGTGCGTTGAACGACAACTGGTCGGTAAGCACCAACCTGGAGACGGTGGACGGCACTTTCGATAATGTGCGAATGGGGCTCGATGTCTCCACCCGTTTGTTTAACGACCGTTTGCGCTTAACAACCAACCTGAGTTACGGCGATAACACCATGCTGGCTGGTCAGCAGGCTTTCATGGGAGAGTTTGAAATGGAGTATGATATCAACAACTGGTTGATGCTTCGTGCCTTCAACAGGGCAAACGAACGGTTCTACCGACGTACTCCCACAACCCAGGGTGTTGGAGTGGTGGTGACAAAAGAGGCAAAATCATTCAGAAATCTCTTTAATTTCAGGTTTACCAAGCCAAAAGAAGACAACTAGCCGGATGAAGAAATATATACTTTGCATATTCTCCCTGATTACACTCGCTGCCTGTAATGTAACGAAAAAGGTGCCCGAGGGGAGCTATCTGCTCAACAAAGCAGGCATCAGCTCCGATGTGAAAGGCATCGGCGCATCGGAGCTAAGACCCTTTCTCCGGCAGCGGCCCAACGCCTCGATACCCATTGTGGGAAAATGGAAGCTGCATATGTACAACATTCCCGACAACGATTCTACCTGGTTGAACCGGCAACTGCTCAAATACGGCGATCCGCCCGTATTGTATAACGAGCAGCTGGCCGTTATCTCGGCAGAGCAGATCAGAATGCATCTTAACAACAAAGGGTATCTGAATGCCGAGGTGGACACCACCCTGGAGAAAAAAGATAAAAAAGCCAACCTTTTTTTTCAAGTCACCGGCAACGAACCTTACCGAATTCGTTCATTCCGGGATACCATCCGCTCTGCCGATACCACCATCCACAAAATCCTGAGCGACTCAAAAAGACTCGATATCATCCGGGAAGGGGATATCTTCGACCTGTCGGTTTTGGAGCAGGACAGGGAGCGCATGACCACCACGTTGAGAAACAGAGGGTATTATAATTTTTTGAAAGATAATTTCTATTTTCTGGCCGACACCACCGTCGGCAACCACCAGGTAGATGTGACCCTGGCTCTGAATAATCCCACCGACACCACCCTGCACAAACAGTACAATATTGGAAAAGTTACGGTCATCAATGGCGTCGATGCCCGTCTGCTTGAAGATTCCACCCGGGCCAATCGTCTGGATACGGTTCAATACCGGGGCTTGCAGATTATCTCTGAAAAAGATCGGTTTCTGTTGCCGCAGTCGGTATATTACAATATATTTCTTCGTCCCGGCCGACTTTATTCCGACCGGATTGTAGAACGGACATACTCTTCGTTAAACGGCATGGGGCCTGTGAACCAGACGGCCATTAACCTCACTCCCGTGGTACGGAACGACTCAAACTTTCTCGATTCACGGATTACGCTCTTTCCGGGGAACCTACATTACATGCAATTTGGGGTTGATGGCACCAATTCGGCGGGCGACCTGGGGGTGGCAAGCAACCTGACCTACGAACACCGTAACTTTCTGAAAGGAGGGGAGACCTTCCGTGTGCGGTTGAATGCCGCCTATGAATTTATTCGCGCTACCGACAGCCTCGATTTGCTGGATAATAGCTATTACGAGTATGGAGCCGAAGTGTTTTTGTCTGTTCCGCAATTGCTGTTTCCCTGGATGATAAAGCAATTGAAAGATCAGCCTTCTGCCTCCACGGAGTTTTCCGCCGGCATAAACTTTCAGAAGAGGCCCGAGTATTTGCGCCAGTTTTTCAACCTGTCGAGTCGTTTTCAATGGTCTTCCTTGGAATGGAAACTTCTGAATGTGCTCGAGCCTGTCGGGATCACCTATGTCAGAATGCCCTGGAAATCCAAACGGTTCATTGATCTCTATTTAAGCGAAGATGCCAGTCCCATCCTGCGATACAGCTATGATGAGCAGTTGATTGTGCGGAGTACGTACAACGTAACCTTTACCAATTACAACCGGATTTCAAGAGGGAATATGCCCGTCATTCCATTTCGTATTCGTTCAGGGATAGAGCTGGCCGGCTGGCTTCCCCGCATCGTCACGGGGTTGGGGGGTGGCAAACAAAACAACGAAGGTATTGAAGAGTTTTTCGGATTGCAATACGCCGAGTATGTGAAAGGAGACTTCGACATTGCCCCCATGATTGCTTTTGGCGACAAAAACACCCTTGCCGCCCATTTTGCGGTAGGAATGGCATATCCTTATGGCAACTCAACTGTCCTCCCCTTTGAAAAGAGATACTATGGCGGCGGCGCCAACAGCGTGCGCGGGTGGAGTACGAGAACATTGGGCCCCGGCACCTTTAGCCGTGACTCCACGGGGCATGATTTTGGCCGCAGAGTGGGTGATGTGAAGCTGGACTTCAGTGTGGAGTATCGCCGCAAGCTAACCCGTCTTTTCGAGATGGCTGCATTTGTGGATGCCGGCAATATCTGGACCATCAAAGACTACGTGGAACAGCCCGGGGGTCTTTTCTCCTGGGATAAGTTCTACAAGGAGCTGGCCGTTTCTTACGGATTGGGGATTCGCTTCGACCTGAACTTCCTCCTTATCCGGGTAGATGCCGGCATGAAAGCACACAATCCGGCGCTGCCCGAAGGATCGAGATGGACGATCTTCAGGCCCGAGTTCAGGCGTGATTTTGCTTTCCACTTTGCCATCGGCTACCCGTTCTGATTGTCGGAGGAGATGCATGCCTGGCTCCCAGGAGGTAAGTGCCCGAGAAATTGACAATTTCTGAAATCAAAATAGGCAACATCATGAAAAAAACGCTCTTTCTGCTTACGATCCTGTTGTTTCTGTTTCAACAATGCAACAGTCAACCCGGGGAGCCGGAGCCGGCACCGGAAGAAACAGGTACCTGGGCAAGTGCCCGGGAGATCAATGTCCGCCTGGGAAAAGGAATCAACATCGGGAACACCTACGAGGCAATGCAGTCGTGGCAATCGCCGTTCGATCCAGCCGACCTGAAGCGAATTGCCGATCTGGGTTTCACGCACGTACGTCTTCCCATCCGCTGGGAACGGGACGATCGCAGCATGTCCACGGCACCCTACACCATCGAGTCGGCTTTCATGCAGACCATCCAGTCGGCCGTCGACGAGGCGCTGAAGCAGAAGCTGCACATCATCCTCAACATGCATCACCACGATGCCCTGATGGCCAACCCCGCCGGGGAGAAAGCCCGTTTTCTATCGCAGTGGGAGCAGATTGCCGGCCACTTTAAGAATTACCCCGACAGCCTGTTGTTCGAGATTTTGAACGAGCCCCACGACAAGCTCACCCCCGCTTTGTGGAACGATTATGCGGAATCAGCGCTTCGGGTAATCCGCAGAACCAACCCCAGGCGTTGTGTGTTGCTGGGCACAGCAGAGTGGGGCGGCGTCGGCGGATTGCGATCATTGGAGATTCCCGACGATCCACAGCTCATCCTCACCGTCCATTACTACAACCCGTTTCAGTTCACCCACCAGGGTGCCAGCTGGTCGGAAGGATCCGATGCCTGGCTGGGAACGCAGTGGCACGGCACCGTCTTCGAGCGGCAGGCGGTGAAAGAAGATTTCAAGACAGTCATCCAATTGGCTGGCGAAAAGAATATCCCGGTGCATGTGGGTGAGTTTGGCGCCTACTCGCGTGCCGACATCGACTCGCGGGTAAGGTGGACACGCTTCCTTGCTCGCTGGTTTGAACAGCAAAGCTTCAGCTGGGCCTACTGGGAGTGGAACTCCGGCTTCGGGATCTACGATCCACAAAATCGCCGCTACGAACAGCGGCTGGTGAATGCGCTGGTCAGCGACCCCATGCCCGATCTGTAGGCACGCATTGTCTTCTCCCTGGGAAATGCCGGCAACACCCGCGTGGTTTTATCGGATATAGAGCTGATGGAGGTGAGGTTTGAATAAATTTGTGTTTAGTCATGTGATAGTTAATTGAAAAAACAGGTTATTATGAAAGATTCAGTCGAAAGGCCCACTTTTACACCCGAGAATATCACTGTTTTATCGGCAGGTGAGATTTTTGTGTTTGGCAGCAACCTGGGCGGAAATCACGATGGCGGTGCTGCCAGGATAGCGTTGAACAAGTTTGGCGCCATATACGGACAGGGAGTCGGTTTACAGGGACAAAGCTATGGCATTCCCACCATGCAGGGAGGCATAGAAACCATTGCACCCTATGTAGATCAATTTATCGATTTTGCCGCAGCGCACTCTGAATACTTCTTCTATGTAACCCGTGTTGGATGCGGTATTGCCGGATTCACCGACAAGCAGATCGCTCCTCTTTTCAAAGAAGCGTTGAGTCTGAAGAACGTTTGTCTTCCCGAATCGTTTGTCCGGGTGCTTAGCCGTCTTTAAATTGACATCTTATTTAAATTGACACAAATTGTCAAACCATCGCTTCAACTTTGTCTTTTTAAAATTTTGAAGCGATGGAGAACAAGCAGAAAGCAAATCAGACAGCCAGAAAGGTACAGAATACTGCCATGACGCCCGAAGAACTAGAACAGTTCTTGGACAGTTATTTGCAAAAACTGCAATCGCAAAAGGCAGAAGGGAAGATGCGATAGCTATCTCTCAATATGTATTAACATAACGCAGTTGTCAGCTTATTTACTTATTAAGGAATAATACAAGTAACACAGGAATTTAGAATATGGTTTTTCGGGACATTTAATTTCTTTAATATCAAGTCCCCCGATCGATTCTATATCATGTATCTCAAGAATTTCCAGGATACCAAGCACTGATTGGTGTAGCAATAGTGGGATGATGCCTTTTGGCTTCCACTGAGGTACTCCCTGTTTTTTGATAACTTATTTTATAGCTTTGTTGTTTAAATTTAATATATTTGTGACAACTCTGTAATGTGAGGTCCGAAATAGCTACATAAATCAATTGTACTGTCAAAAACATTAATGAGAAAATAATGCTATAAATATAACTGCATATATTTGTAAATCATTTTAACTTGTAGAACAAAATAATTTTTCTAAATATTTG
>ENA-UOOE01000070-UOOE01000070.1-fermentation-metagenome-genome-assembly--contig:-NODE-70-length-102722-cov-14.746189_pt1 | contig 102722 bp, 67 predicted proteins | sample MGYA00245776_ERZ724021 | MGnify/ENA primary metagenome ERZ724021 (study PRJEB28704, sample SAMN03018321) | fermentation metagenome | biome: anthropogenic terrestrial biome; feature: soil... | reverse complement strand
CTTTTTACGCCACCTTGCACCCCTTTATCCGCAACAGCGTAGGCAGCATGGAGTTCGGAGGGGTCTTTATGAATAAATTCCTCAACAGGGGAAACAACAGGGGACAACAACGACTTACTACCGATGTGTTTCAGATTGCAACCGGCATTCTCTTTCAAAATCCGGTGCAGATGTTTGCACTGACACCCAACAACCTGGCTGATGCCCCTGCGTCTCTGATTAGCTTTATGAAAGAGATCCCCACCACCTGGGATGAAACAGTGTATATTGACGGCTATCCCGGTAAGTTCTCGGTCATTGCCCGCCGCCACGGAGAGCAGTGGTATATTGCCGGGGTGAATGCCCTGGAACAGCCGCTGGAGCTGGAATTAAACCTACCCATGGTGGCAGGGCAAGAAGTGAGTATCTATTCCGACAACAGCAACCGGGAGGCACTTGTCACCAGCAACAAAGTCAATAAAAACGGCAAGGTAACCGTCACTCTACAGCCCAAAGGCGGTTTTGTCATCAAACAATAAGAATTACCCCGGTTCATCATATCTTGAGTAATCATACAATCGTTTTATTCACAGATGGTTGAAAAGCGGAAAATAAACATTCATTAAATTGAAGAGAATGAGAAGAATAAACTTAGGATTGTTTGTTTCTCTTTTTATTTGTTTTGGATCCATACAGGCACAGGAGAAACTATACAACAACGAATTTCCAATATCGGATGTAACGCTGCTCGAAGGGCCATTCAAAGATGCACGTGACCTCAACATCCAGGTACTTTTACAGTACGACGTGGATCGCTTGCTGGCACCCTACCGCAAAGTAGCCGGTCTGCCGGAGAAGGCAAAAAGCTATCCCAACTGGGACGGTCTGGATGGGCATGTGGCAGGGCACTACCTCTCTGCCATGGCAATAAATTATGCATCCACAGGCAATAGCGAGTGTAAAAAACGAATGGAACAGATGATTTCGGAACTAAGGATGTGCCTGGAAGCAAATGAAGTAAACAATGCGGAATGGGGTACCGGCTACGTCGGTGGGTTTCCCAACAGTGCGGCATTATGGTCAGCTTTCAAAAAGGGGGATTTTGGAACCTATATGTCTGCATGGGCGCCTTTCTACAACCTGCACAAGATGTATGCCGGCCTGCGGGATGCCTGGCTTTATGCAAACAACAAAGAGGCCAGGTCGCTGTTTCTGCAATTTTGCGATTGGGGTATTCGCATCACTTCTGCCCTTACCGATGAACAGATGCAATCGATGCTCAACATGGAACACGGCGGCATGAACGAGATCTTTGCCGATGCTTACCAGATAACCGGCAACGAGAAATACCTGGTGGCAGCCAGGAGATTTTCGCACAAGCAGTTTCTTGAACCGTTGTCGCAGGGGATTGACAATCTTGACAACAAGCACGCAAACACGCAGATACCCAAGTTTATCGGCTTTACCAGAATCGCCGAACTGAGTGGCGACAAAACATATGAAAATGCGGGACGCTTCTCATGGGAGACCATTGTGAGAAACCGCTCTTTGGCTTTCGGAGGAAATAGCCGCAGGGAACACTTTCCAGGCATCGCATCCTGTGGTGATTATATCAACGATGTGGACGGACCGGAGACCTGCAACTCCTACAATATGCTGAAGCTAACCGAAGATTTGTTTCGCATCCGTCCCTCGGCACATTACGCCGATTACTATGAACGTACGCTGTTTAATCACATTCTTTCTACTCAACACCCGGAGCATGGGGGGTACGTTTATTTCACCACAGCCCGTCCCCGTCATTACCGGGTTTATTCCACTCCCAACAATGCCATGTGGTGCTGCGTGGGCACAGGCATGGAAAACCACAGTAAATACAATCAGTTTATCTATACCCACTCCGGCGATTCACTCTTCCTGAACCTCTTTATCGCTTCCGAACTCAACTGGAAGGAGAAAAAAATCAGCATCAGGCAAGAGACAGGCTTTCCATGCGAAGAAGGCACAACGCTTACCATAACAAAAGGATCATCACACTTTCCACTCATGATCCGGTATCCCGAATGGGTGAAGGAGGGGGCATTGACAATCAGCGTAAACGGAAAAGAAGTAAAGTACGATTCTCTCCCTTCCTCCTACATCTGTATCGACAGGAAGTGGAAAAAAGGAGATGTGGTGAAAGTGAAGCTGCCGATGCACAACAGCATTGTACAACTGCCCCATGTAGACAAATACATCGCTTTTATGCGCGGTCCCATCTTGCTGGGCGCCAGGACCGGCGCAGACGATTTGAGAGGATTGCTAGCCGACGATGGACGATGGGCACAATACCCGGGCGGCAAGATGTTGCCTGTCGACCAGGCTCCCATCCTGGTTGAAGACGACATTCAAAATATTGCCAACAAGCTGATACCGGTAAAGGATAAGCCCTTGCATTTCAAGCTAAGTGTCAAAATGGAAAATCCGATGGACGTAACCCTGGAGCCCTTCGCAAAAATACACGATTCCCGGTACATGATCTACTGGCTGGCACTAACAAATAATGGATACAGCTCGTACAAGGACTCCCTGACGGCAATGGAAAACAAAAAGATTGCCATCGAAAAACGAACCATCGATTTTGTGGCAACCGGTGAACAACAGCCGGAAACGGACCATGCCATCGAAAAAGAACATTCTACCTCGGGAAACAGCAACAACGAGTTCTATCGTGATGCAACCGGAAATGGCTATTTCAGCTACGAGATGAAGACAAATTCCGAAACCGACCTTTGTCTCCTTGTTCGCTATTGGGGTGCTGAGTGGGGAGGCCGAAGGCTTGATATATACATCGACGATGAAAAGTTGTTGACCGAAGACAATACCGGCCGCTGGAACCAATCAAGATTCTTTGATGTGGAATATGGCATCCCCCGCAGGATGGTGGAAGGAAAGGATAAGATAAGGGTTAAGTTTCAGTCTCTGCCCGGCAATACTGCAGGGGCTGTATACTTTATCCGTTTGCTAAAACAAAGCCAATCGAGAAACTAAATTACAATGAAGCTAATCTATTTATGTACCCTATCGCTGTATATTGCCTGCCTCCCAGGTTGTAACCGCACAACAGAGCCGGCACCCGTGTACCCGATACCTTCCGAAAATCAGGTTCGCTGGCAGGAAATGGAATACTACTCTTTTATACACTTTTCATTGAACACCTATACCGACCAATCGTGGGGGTATGGCAACGAAGACATTCACCTGTTTAATCCAACAGAGCTCGATGCACGGCAGTGGGCCCGTATATGCAAAGAAGCAGGCATGAAAGGGATCATCCTAACTGCCAAGCACCACAGTGGCTTTTGCTTGTGGCCATCAGAATATACCGAATATTCGGTAAAGAACACCCCGTGGAAAGAAGGGAAAGGCGATGTGGTACGTGAACTGGCCGATGCCTGTGAAGAATACGGCCTGAAGCTGGGTATATACATTTCCCCCTGGGATAGAAACCATCCCGATTATGGAAAACCTGAATATATCACCTATTTCCGAAATCAGATTAAAGAGTTGCTGACCAACTATGGACCTATTTTTGAAATATGGTTCGATGGTGCGAATGGAGGTACGGGATACTATGGCGGAGCAAATGAAAACCGGCAAATAGACCGTACGACCTATTACGACTGGCTGCCCACCTACCAAATGATCTATGAGCTGCAGCCCGGCATTGTTATATGGAACGATGGCGGCGACAGGGCTGATCTGCGTTGGGTAGGTACCGAAGCGGGGTATGTGGGAGAAACGAACTGGAGTCTGCTCGACAGTACAGGAGTTGTGAGTGGGGATATGTTACATTATGGTCTCGAAACAGGAAATGCATGGGTGCCTGCCGAGGTAAATACTTCCATCAGGCCAGAATGGTTTTACCATCCCAGTGAAGATGGCAAAGTAAAAACCGTATCCCACCTGATGGATACCTATTACCATTCTATTGGCCGGAATGGCACATTTTTGCTGAATTTCCCCGTGATGCCCAATGGGTTAATTCACCCAAATGATGAAAAGGCTGCACTTGATCTGGCACAGGCTGTTCAGGAAGCATTTGCGACAGACCTGGCAGACAATGCAAAGGTAGAAGCGACAAATGTCAGGGGGAACACCGCAAAATTTGCAGCAAAAAAAGCGATCGACAACAACAAGGATACCTATTGGGCTACCGATGACAGCGTTACAACAGCCTCCCTGACCATCGATTTCGAAAGACCAACCGCTTTCAACCGGTTTATGGTGCAAGAACAGATACGCCTGGGACAACGGGTAAAATCATTCACGGTGGAAGCGCTTGTCGGAAATGATTGGGAAGAAGTTGCCACAGGCACCACAATCGGCTATAAACGTATACTTCGTTTTCCTACTTTGGAAGCAAGCAAGGTTCGCTTCAACGTTACCAGTTCAAAAGCCTGTCCGGTGATATCGAACATCGGCGTTTACAATGCGCCGCAAATACTGACACCCCCAACGATCATACGCAACAAGTCGGGTGATGTAATAATAACCCCCGCCGATTTTGAATCTGAGGTGTATTTCACAATCGATGGCAGCAAACCCAGCGCCGGCTCGAACAAATATTCCGGGCCCATTCACTCAGACAACAAACTGGTAGTAAATGCCATTGCTTATGAACCTTCATCGGGAAGAAGCAGCGAAGTAAGTCACCAGGAATTCGACTTACCCCGCAAGGATTGGACCATCCTGGGGATTGAAGACGACAAAGCATATGCAATACTGGATGGCAACCCATACACTGCCTGGCACCAGAAGGTGAGCACACTGCCTGCCGACCTGATCATCGACCTAAACAAAGAACTCATTTTGAATGGATTTAGATATCACCCCGATATGGGTATGTGGGGCCCGGGTATAATTACGGAATACCAGATCTACGTTTCCACCGACCAAAAAAAGTGGAAAATAGTCAGTGAGGGCGAATTTGCAAACATAAAAAATAACCCGTTATGGCAAACCAAAATGTTTAAAGAAGAAAAAGCCCGCTATGTATTGTTTCGTGCGATAAAAAATACCGAAAACAATCACAACATCGGATATGCCGAGATTGACCTCATTACAAATTGAACGGAAATATATTTTTTCTATCCGTTACGAGACAACAGAGTGTGAATAATTATTAACGAAAGAGCAGAAAGTTTCGAATTACGTGGTATTGAGCAGTTGAGGCCGTACGAATTGAGTTAGTCTTACCATAAGTTTTACTATCCCAATAAAGAAAAAAATGAGAAGAAGATTGCTGATAATTTTGCTGTTGTCCTGCCATATCCAAATATATGGTCAGTCCCAAAGCAATAAGATATCGAATCCATTGGAAGAACTGGTTAGTATATATGAATATGGAGAAAATATAACATCGTATGAGACAAATTTCAAAAATTTATTGAATAATTGGAAGACTGAGAATATTACAAATGCAAATGAGTACGAATTTGTGAACATTTCGTTTGTCGAATCCATATCAGACTCGATTAGATATATTTATTATCGCAATTATTTTTCTGGGGGGGAGCCTGTTTATTCCTCAATTAAAAGTAATAGAGGAACAGGTACATATCAATGACAAAGTCTATTCGATTAAGTTTACATATTTAGGAAATACTTACACTAATTATGTAATTTGCAGTTCTTCAAGTAAAAAGGTAGTCATAGACTGTTTTTTTAAGAATATAGTGATAGATAAATGAATAAAATAAACGCACAATGAACAAAATTTTGAACACATTTTATAAAATTCTCCTTGTAGGTGCAGTAGTTGTCGCTACACTCCCGATCAAAGCACAAAATCCTGTCGTCCAGACCTGTTTTACAGCGGACCCGGCACCGATGGTATACAACGGTACTGTATACCTGTATACTTCTCACGACGCGGACTCAACAGCAAATAACTTCTTTACTATGTACGACTGGCGTTGCTATTCATCGAAAGACATGGTGAACTGGACCGACCACGGCGCCGTGGCTTCGTTGAAAAACTTTGCCTGGATGAACAAAACAAACGGGGCGTGGGCACCGCAATGTATAGAGCGAAATGGTAAGTTTTACCTCTACGTTCCCATTCATGGCGAGGGTATTTCGGTGCTTGTTTCCGATTCTCCCACCGGTCCGTTTACCGATCCAATTGGAAAACGCCTGATCGACAGTGATCATATTTGGCAGGACATTGACCCAACCGTGGCTATTGATGGCGAGGGACAAGCCTGGTTATATTGGGGAAATCCCGGTCTGTGGTATGTCAGGCTGAACGAAGATATGATATCGTACGACCGTAGCATTGGCCGGGATGGTATTGTCTCCATTGAAATGACTCCCGAATCCTTTGGCTCCAAAACAGGCCGCGACGGAAAACCTGGAACCACCTACACCGAAGGTCCGTGGTTCTATAAACGCAACAATCTCTATTACATGATTTATGCCGCCGAAGGTATTCCCGAATACATCTCTTATTCTACCGCCAATTCTCCCGAAGGGCCCTGGGCATACAAAGGTCAGATTATGAAAAGAACCGACCACCTGGCCTTTACCAACCACGCAGGAGTCATCGATTTTAAGGGAAATTCGTACATCTTTTATCACGATCAGGCTTTGTCAATTAATCAAGGCTTTAAACGTTCGGTTAGTGTAGAACAATTCAGTTATAATGCCGATGGCAGCATTCCGCTAATCACCCCTACCAAAGAGGGCGTGACCAAAAGTGTTGCCAATTTAGATCCTTATCAAGAGGTGGAAGCCGAGACCATCGCATGGAGCGAAGGTTTAAAGACTGCTGGCAACAGCCAGGAAGGCGTTTATGTAACCAACATTGAAAGTGGCGATTATCTACAGGTACGCAGCGTCGATTTTGGGAAAGGTGCCAAAACCTTCGAAGCAAGTGTGGCATCTGCCTCTCAAGGTGGTAAAATCGAAATCCGGCGAAACAATCCCAATGGGGAATTGCTGGGCACAATCGATGTAAAAAACACAGGTGGATGGTTAAATTGGACAACCGTAAAAAGCAATATAAAGAAAATCAATGGCATACACGACATCTGCTTTGTGTTCAAAGGCGGCGAAGGTGAGTTGTTCAACTTCGACTGGTGGAAATTAAAAAAGTGATTTAAAAACATGAAGAACATGACAGTAGAAAAATTGTGCCGAAATTCCAGCATTCTATTGCTATTTCAGTTGATCGCGATTTTACTTTTTTTCAGCAATAACACCTACACTTATGCCCAAAGCAAAGTGCTCGCTCACTGGCGCTTTGAACAGGTTCAGCATCTCAATGGTGACTCCGCTTCGACTTTAATAGATGGGCACCAAGGTCCTTCAGAGGATCAACCTTTTGTTTTCGATGAATCGGGCAAAGGCAACTATCTGATAATACGTGGGAACATGCCATCACCAAATGTCCTTTCAGACAATGTCCCGTCAGTTTTGGCAGATGGGAAGCCCAACTCCCACTCGTTATCCATTAAGCGCAGTGAATATGTGGTAACCTATGATCAACCCCTGGCATATTACGACATGCGCAAGAGCTGGACAATTGAAGCAAGCTTGATGTGCAACCTCCTGGGTACCGAACAGGTGTATCTTTGCAAGGAAGGCGGGAGGGGGCATTTGGCAGGCGATGTCTCGATTGGTTTTGACAATATGCATACAAAATACTTTGTGGAATTGATGTGTGCCGATGGTGTGGCACGCCGCGTTGTTGCCGGTGATAAAGTAGAGGCAGGTAAGTGGTACGATGTACGCGCGCATGCCGTTTACGATATTAAAAAAGATCAAACCACCATGCAAATACAGGTAAAATCTTCTACCCAAGACAGCTTTGGCAAGCCTTCCTCTATTACCTTCAGTGGCCCGGCAATGCGCAGCGATGCCGGAACATGGATTATTGGACATGGCTATCCTGGCGGTTTTCCCAACAGCTTAGCTGTTCTTGATGGTGGTATCGATGAAGTTAAAATTTCAGGCGAAGCCATGCCACGCGTACCAGGACAGAATCCACTGTTCACCGATACCTTTACTGCTGACCCGGCTGCACTGGTTGTTGGCGACAGGCTTTACGTTTATGCAGGGCACGACAAGGCTAATCCGGGAGGATGGTTCAATATGCCCGAATGGCTTTGCTATTCAACCACCGATATGAAAAAATGGACTGCCCATGGTCCTGTATTGGCTGCAAAAGATTTTGTTAATGCCCACAGTTGGGCTGCATGGGCTGCACAAGTCGTTGAAAAGGATGGTAAATATTATTTCTATGTTACGCTCGACAGAAAAGAAGGACATTTTATCACAGTAGCTGTTAGCGACAGCCCTACTGGACCCTTTAAAGAAGCACGTCCGGGTCAACCACTTATTACAGATGACATGACAACCGACTCCCACCGGTGGAATTCCGATATCGACCCAACTGTATTCATTGACGATGATGGAACACCCTGGATGGCTTGGGGAAATGGCGACTGTTATATGGTAAAACTAAATCGCAACATGGTGGAGCTAGATGGCCCAATTACCAAAGTACCTTTCAGAAATTTCTCCGAAGGCCCCTGGCTCTTCAAACGCGGTAATCTTTACTACAATATTTATGCGGCGGATGCACCCGGTGTACAGCCCGAGCAGATTGCTTATTCAACAGCTCCAGATATAAACGGGCCATGGACTTATGGAGGGTTGATCACAGGCCCTGCAAAGCACGGGTTTACTATTCATCCGGCCGTTGTGGAGTTCAAAGATCAATGGTATTTCTTCTATCACGACGGTTCTTATTCTTTGAATGGAGAACCTGGCGGCGACTGTCGTCGTCAGGTTTGCGTTGAATACCTCTACTTCGATAAAGATGGCAGTATAAAACCAATCACCCTAACTGTTGAAGGGGTTAGTATAAAACCGAAAAAATAATCACAAAAATCATATTTACAATGAAAAAAGTATTAATAATTAATGTTCTTATGGCAATTGCCTTTCTATGCATTGCACAAAAACCGACGACCCTGCCTATTATATCAACAAAATACACAGCCGATCCCGCGCCTATGGTGTATAACGATACCGTATTCTTATATACATCACACGACGAGGACGATGCAATGGGTTTTAAAATGCAAGACTGGCTTTTATATTCATCCACCGACATGGTAAACTGGACCGAACATGGGGTGGTAGCCTCATTGAAAGATTTCAAATGGGTTCCTTACGACAACGGTGCCTGGGCGGTTCAGTGCATCGAACGTAACGGGAAATTTTATCTCTATTGCCCCATGCCGGGCGGGGTTGGAATTGGCGTACTGGTAGCCGACAGCCCTTATGGTCCTTTCAAAGACCCTCTGGGGAAGCCTTTAATAAAAAACAGCAGCCACGACATCGATCCAACTGTATTGATTGACGACGATGGTCAGGCCTATATGTACTGGGGAAATCCCCAGGTGTATTGGGTGAAACTGAACGAAGACATGATTTCCTACTCGGGCGAGATCATGCAAGATTCCACAACGCCGGCAAACTACCAGGAAGGGCCGTGGGTGTGGAAGCGCAACGGCTTCTACTACCTGGCATATGCCTCAACCTGTTGTCCTGAAGGCATTGGCTATGCCATGAGTAGCTCACCCACAGGGGAATGGGAATACAAAGGCATGATTGTGGATGCCTCGGAAAAGACCCGTGGCAACCACCCTGGAATTATCGAATTCAAAGGTAAATCATATTGTTTTGGGCATAGTTACGACTTGCTTAAACTATCTACAAGCAAATTTTATGAACGACGTTCGGTCGATATGGATGAAATGAGGTATCATCCCGATGGAACCATACAGAACCGCACCTACTGGTCCGTTGAAGGTCCTGCACAAGTAGGCACATTGAATCCCTTCAAGCGTGTTGAAGCGGAAACAATGGCCTGGAGCGAAGGCCTGAAAACACACTTCGAAACCGAATGGGAAGGCGACTTCGACTGGGCCAGGGGCAGAAAAATTGCCGATCGATTGTATGTAACATCCATCAACCATGGCGATTATATTCTGGTAAAAGGGGTCAATTTTTCCGATGGTGCAAAAACGATCGATGTGAGTGTCTCTCCGCTTAACGGAGGGAAAATCGAAATCCATGCCGATAAAATCGATGGCCCTCTCGTTGCCACCGTTGAGATAAATTCTTCCCGGGAAGCCGGTTTATGGAAGACATTTTCCGCTCCAACTGAACATGTGAAAGGAGTACATGATTTGTATTTTGTCTTCAGGGGAGAAAAAGACCTGTTCAATTTCGATTGGTGGAAGTTTTCAAAATAGAAACATAGTAAAATTTGATAGATCATGAGAAGATTTTTTTATTTGGCTTGTATCCTCTTTTTTGCAACAAACCTTCTGGCACAAGATCGCGCTCCACATCCCGAGCTGGAAAATCCGGCAATACAGGGAATCAATAAGGAGTTGCCACGTGCTTCTTTTGTGAGTTATAACAACAGGGAAGTTGCATTGCAGAACAACAAGTTAAACTCATCGCAGTTCATATCGTTGAATGGAACCTGGAAATTTAAATTCGTTACCGGGGTATCGAACCGGATTAAAGAGTTTGCAGCCCCCAACTCTGATCTTTCGGAGTGGAACGAAATAAAGGTGCCCTCCAACATGGAAATAGAGGGCTATGGATATCCGATTTACACAAACGTCAGTTATGAATTTTATCCGCAGTGGAACTTCAAGCCTCCCTATGTCAACGATTTAGAAAAGAACAACATCGGCTACTACCGTCGCGACCTGGAAATTCCCCAATCATGGGACGGACAGCAGGTATTTATCCATTTTGGGTCCATCAAATCGGTTGGATTTGTATGGGTAAACGGACATAAAGCCGGCATGAGCAAGGATAGTAAGACACCGCAGGAATTCGACATTACCAAATACATTAAACCCGGAAGGAACTCCATTGCCGTGGAGGTTTTTCGCTGGAGTGATGCTGCTTACCTTGAGTGTCAGGACTTTTGGCGTTTGAGCGGCATACCACGTGAAGTGTATGTATATGCCCAACCGAAGGTTCGTTTGCGTGATTTTTTTGCACAATGTACGCTGGATGATACCTATACCGATGGCATTTTTGACCTCGACGTGGAGTTAAAAAACCACACCGGTAATAAAGTCACCCAATCGGTAAGCTATGAGATCCTGGATGATACGGGCAAAACAATTTCGTCGGAGAGCAAAACCATTCAAATAAACGATTCCGTCGGGACTGTGAGTTTTGGAACCATCCTTCCCGGGGTAAAGGCCTGGAGCGCTGAAATCCCTTATCTGTATACTTTGTTGCTCACCATGAAAGATGCTTCCGGAAAAACGACCGAGGCGACATCAATAAAAATTGGTTTCCGGACAAGCGAGGTAAAAAACGGACAGTACTTGGTCAATGGTCAGCCTGTGTTGCTGAAAGGAGTAAACCTTCACGAATTTAACCAAATAAACGGTCAGGTAGTCGATGAGAAGGATGTGATGCTCGATATGGAACGGATGAAGCAGCTTAATATAAATGCCATCCGCCTGAGCCACTATCCGCAGCCTGCATTTTTCTATGACCTTACGGACAAATATGGTTTCTATATTGTTGACGAAGCCAACATAGAATCGCATGGCATGGGCTATGACCGCGCTAAAGGTAAAAGCCTGGCCAACAACCTTGATTGGACAGAGGCTCACCTGTTTCGCACCCGCAATATGTTTGAACGGGACAAAAACCATCCGTCTGTTGTGATATGGTCATTGGGTAACGAAGCCGGCAACGGGTATAATTTTTACCAGACCTATCTGTTCATTCGCAGCCGCGATAAGAATCGCCCAATTCAATACGAGCAGGCGGGCCACGAATGGAATACCGATATTGTGTGTCCTATGTATGCCAAGCCTCAACATATTGAACATTACGCAAATAACTTCACAGACAGGCCCCTGGTGCTTTGCGAGTATGAACATGCCATGGGGAACAGTATGGGTAATTTAAAAGACTACTGGGATATCATTGAAAAATACCCCAATCTTCAGGGCGGTTTTATATGGGATTGGGTGGATCAGGGACTGGTCAACGAAAATGAAAAGGGTACATTCTGGGCCTATGGAGGCGATTACGGTCCCCCGGGAACACCATCCGATGGCAATTTTCTGATTAACGGGGTTGTTTTTCCCGACAGGAGCTTCAAGCCTCACAGTTACGAGGTGAAGCATGTCTATCAAAACATTGGTTTTGAACCCGAAAACCTTGAGAACGGACAGATACAAATAAAGAACAAGTTCTTTTTTACCAACCTCTCTAAATACAATTTCAGCTACACAATCACGGCCAACGGCAAAGTGGTAAAAACAGAAAAACTACCTTCAATGGATGTGGCTCCTCAGCAATCCAAAATAGTCGACATTGACTTAAAGGGGATTTCAGCACGCCCGGGAGTCGAATACTTTGTGACGCTATCGGCCAAAACCAGCACAGCTGACAACCTGCTACCCAAAGGATGGGAGATAGCCTCAGGACAAATCAAGCTTCCTGTCGAAGCGCCCAAAGTCTCAATCGATATGGCTAAAACAGGAAAGGTGACTTGCACGGAAGGAACCACCATCGACATCAACGGAAAAGGATTCTCGCTGGCCATCGATGCACAGTCAGGAGTGATCACATCGTATAAAGCCAAAGGCCGGGAATTGTTGTTGAATGGATTTGGGCCGCGTCCTGCATTTTGGAGAGGCACAACCGATAACGATTATGGCTGGCGCATGCCTCGCGTGGCCCGCCCCTGGAAAACAGCATCGGGGCAAAACCCTGTCGCGGCAAGCGTGAAGACAACCCGGTTAGGAAATGCCGTTCAGATTGAGGTTGTGTATAAACTTGACTCTTTACAATCGACATGGCAAACTCTCTATACGGTTATGGGCAATGGCATGGTAAAGGTCGACAACAGCCTTGTCACCGAAGGCGAGAATATTCCAATTATTCCAAGAGTAGGGATGAAAATGCAGCTGCCTTCAGCATTTTCTCAAGTGGAATATTTTGGTTGTGGTCCCTGGGAGAACTACTCCGATCGGAACGCTTCCTCGTTCGTTGGCCGTTATAAGACTGCGGTGGCGGATATGTATGTACCGTATATCCGTCCTCAGGAAAACGGTCACCGTACCAACGTACGCTGGCTGGCTTTAAGCCGGGACGATGGGAGCGGACTTCTGGTTGTAGCCGACTCGCTCATTGAGTTTAATGCTTCAAACAATCCAGTTGAAGATTTTGATGCAGGTCCCAATAAGGACAGGAACCTGTGTCATGCGAACGATATTAAACCACACGACCTGGTGGAGATACACATAGATTACCGCATGATGGGTGTCGCCGGCGATGACAGCTGGGGAGCCATGCCACACGAACCCTATCTTGTAAGACCATCTGCTGAAGGACATAAATACAGTTTTACCCTCATGCCCTTTCATTCGGCTAAAGAGATGGAGTCTCTGCTCGTGCGTTGACGCCATGCATGCATACTGCTGCTGTTATAGCAAGGGTTGGGAAAATTTTCTTGCCCAAGATATTCTTAACTGATATAAGACCAAATATTGTAAAAACAAATACCATAAGATGATGAAAAAAATTGTTGCTGCGCTTTGCATATTGATGTTATTCTCAAATCCGGGCTTTGCTCAATCGTATAAAAAGACCGGACTGGGAGTGAGCGCTCAGGTTAATTCGATGGACATAGAGATACAGTTCTACGGACCATCAATAGTTCGGGTGGTAAAATCACCCGAAGGGAAAAACGTTAATAAAGAAAGTTTGTCCGTTGTCAAGACTCCGGAAAAAACAACTTTTACCACGAAACAGAAAGGGGATGAACTCCTGTTGAAGAATAAACTCGTGGAAGTGGCTTTGAACATGAAAAGCGGAAAAGTGACTTTCAAAAGCGCAAAGAATCAGGTACTTTTGACCGAAAAAGAAGCCGGTGCTACTTTCACTGACTTCGACGATGCCGGGGTAAAAACCTATCGTGTGAACCAGTCCTATGTACTGGATCAGGACGAAGCTATCTACGGCCTTGGTATTCTTCAAAATGGGAAAATGTCTCAGCGAAACCAGGAGGTGCATATGGTTCAAAACAACACATGGGATTTTGTGACATTTTTCCAGTCCGTGAAAGGGTACGGACTTTTCTGGGATAACTATTCGCCCACCACCTTTAAAGACAAACCAGGCGAAACATCTTTTAGTTCTGAAGTGGGTGAATGCATCGACTACTATTTTATGTATGGAGGTGATGCCGATGGTGTTATTGCGGAGATGCGTGACCTCACCGGACAGGTTCCCATGTTTCCATTGTGGACCTATGGATACTGGCAAAGCAAAGAACGATACAAAAGCCAGCAGGAGACCGTCGGTGTGGTAAAAAAATACCGCGAGCTGGGGGTGCCCCTCGACGGCATCATTCAGGACTGGCAATACTGGGGCAACAACTATCTATGGAATGCGATGGAGTTTCTGAACGAAGAGTTTTCCAATCCCCAGGCGATGGTCAACGAGATCCATGAGATGAATGCACACATGATCATTTCCATTTGGTCTTCGTTTGGCCCTGCCACCAAGCAATACCGTCAATTGGATAAGATGGGGGCTCTCTTCAACTTCAACACATGGCCCGAATCGGGTCTTACCAGTTGGCCACCCAACATGGACTATCCTTCGGGCGTACGTGTATACGACGCCTTCAACCCCAAGGCGAGGGATATTTACTGGAAACACCTGAACGAAGGTCTGTTTAAGTTGGGCATAGACGGATGGTGGATGGATTCAACAGAACCGGACCATTTGAGTTTTAAGCCGGAGGACATGAATACCCAAACGGCCATGGGCTCTTTCCGAAAGGTAAGGAATGCCTACCCTCTGGTCACGGTGGGCGGTGTGTATGACAATCAGCGGGCAGTAACCTCCGACAAAAGAGTGTTTATTCTTACGCGATCCGGATTTGCCGGTCAGCAACGCTATGGCGCCAACGTATGGTCGGGCGATGTCTTTTCATCGTGGGAGAATTTTCGGAATCAAATTCCCGCAGGACTTAATTTCTCGATGTGTGGCATTCCGCACTGGAACAGCGATATTGGCGGATTTTTTGCCGGGGCCTATAACAGATCATGGAACGACGGATCGGCATCCAGAAACCCAATGTTTCAGGAATTATATGTTCGCTGGATGCAATTCGGCGCCTTCAACCCGATGATGCGTTCGCACGGTACCGACCTCTCGAGGGAGATTTATCATTTTGGACAAAAGGGAGAACCCATATACGATGCCATCGAGCGCACAATTCGTTTGCGTTATTCTCTGTTGCCCTATATTTATTCCACTGCTTGGGAAGTAACAAACAAGCAGTCGAGTTTCATGCGGGCACTGGTGATGGACTTTGCACAGGATAAGAATGTCTGGGACATCAAGAACCAGTTCATGTTTGGTAATTCCATACTGGTTGCTCCAGTGACGGAGGCGCAGTATACTCCCGAGAAAATTGTGGATGCCAGCATAGAAGAAGGGTGGACACGAGCAAATGGAGAAGGGACAGAGAAAGGTTCACAAATAGATTTTACTGCTAAAAAAACCTCTAACCTCTATCTTCCGGCAGGTTCAAGATGGTATGATTTCTGGACGAACGAAAGATTTGACGGAGGAAAGGAAATCTCAAAAGAAACAAGCATCGACATCATTCCCTTATACATAAAAGCAGGAACCATCCTTCCCATAGGTCCCGAGGTGCAATATGCCACCGAGAAAAGCTGGGACAACCTGGAACTGAGAATTTACGAAGGTGCGGATGGGGAGTTTATCCTGTATGAGGATGAAAACGACAACTATAACTACGAGAAAGGAATTTATTCAACCATCACGTTTGCTTGGAATGATGCAAAAAAAGTGCTTACAATCAGTGGCCGCAATGGTTCGTTTCCGGGCATGCTTACACAAAGAAAGTTCCATATTGTGCGCGTCGGAAAAAACAAAGCGAACGGAATGGAAAAGGTTGAGAAGTTTGACAGGGTTGTCAATTATACCGGACACAAGGTTGAACTTAAGTTTTAGCACCCCAATCCCATTTGTTTCAATATTTCTATTTCATCCAAGATCACAGGATTATGAAAGGATTTATTTTTGGATTGATTGTGTTGTTTGGATTGGCGTTGAATAATCAACTATTTGCTCAACCTAAGCAAGCAAAAAAAAACGCATTATCCGGGAACAATCACCCTGAACAAGTTCCGGATATCTGGAACCTGCCACCGCTACCAGTGAGTGAAGGTCCTTATCCTGCCAGTTGGGAAGGGTTGAGCCGAATGTATGTGGTGCCGCAATGGTGGCGTGAAGCAAAATTTGGAGCTTGGTCGCATTGGAGCCCTCAGTCTATGCCCGAGCAGGGCGACTGGTACGCACGAGGCATGTATATGGAAGGTAGCCCTCAGTATCAGTACCATCTCGAACAATTCGGTCATCCGTCTGAATATGGCTACAAAGATATTTGTCACAACTGGATAACCGATCGATGGAATCCTGATGAGTTAATGGATTTATACGTAGAGATGGGGGCACGCTACTTTATGGCGATGGGTTGTCATCACGACAATTTCGATTGTTACGATTCAAAGTATCAGCCCTGGAATTCTGTAAATATCGGCCCCAAAAAAGACATTGTCGGGATTTGGGAAAAGAAAGCACGTGAGCATGGGATGCGTTTTGGCATAGGATTTCACAATACACCCTCTCGTACCTGGGGCCAATTTATGACTGTGCGATACACCAGTGACAAAATGGGCCCAATGGCAGGTGTACCATACGACGCGCTTCAAACTACGGCTGATGGCAAAGGAAAATGGTGGGAAGGAATGAATCCAGTGGACTTATATGGCGAGATTCACGACAAAAATGACCCACTGCATTCACCATTTGCCAATCAGTTTATGTGGCGTGTAGACGATGCCATTACCAAGTATCATCCCGATGTGATTTACTTTGATGAACATGCGGGAAACTCACAAGTTGATTTAGGGGTAACGATGGGGCTTGGCTTTCTCGCTCCCCAATTAATTGCAAATTACTACAACAAATCCTTGCACTGGAACAAGGGAAAAATGGATGTGGTAGTAAACCTCAAAGGTGTGGGAGGACAGTACAACAGCTTTCAAAAGAACCCGGAGTTGCTCCCATTGGCCGACCGATCACTGGTTAAGAGCACAGAGGCCATCATAGAACAGGAAATTAAGGCCTATCCGTTCCAGACTGAAACCAGCATTGCCGACTGGCATTACAGGACAGGGCAGAAGTACATGGATGCGGCTACCGTAATCCAATTGCTGATGCAAAATGTCAGCCGCAACGGAACCATGTTGCTCAATCTTACTCAGCATGGTCGTGGTGATCTTGATCCGGAGGTAATCGCTATGGCAAAAGATGTGGGTGCATGGTTGAAAATAAACGGCAAGGCGGTTTTCGGATCGCGACCTTTTGAGGTTTATGGCGAGAATAATATTTGCTTTACACGCAATAATGGGTATATTTACGCAACAATTTTTAACTGGGATGACAGCCCGATCACTTTTAAATCCCTGCATTCAAATGGGAGCACGCTGGGTAAGATTTCCAGGGTAGACATGCTTGGTAGCGACATCGAGATCAATTTCGTACAGAATGAAACGGGATTGACAATAACACCCAGTCAAAAACTACAATCCATCGATGGAATCACCGATAGTTCGCTGTCACATGCATACCGTGTTTTACAAATTACCCACGATAAGGGGTGGGTAAACGATGACGACCCGGGCATTGTAGCTCCCGGATGGAAACGGGCTTGTAACCTGGAATCAGGCGACTACAACAATGACCTGACCATGAGCGAAATAGCGGGTGACGTTTGGAGTTACTCTTTTAAGGGTAGTGGCGTAACAGTCATTGCGCCAAAAGAAGAGGGTGCTGGCATTATTGAAATACAGATTGATGATAACGTGAGGGCTACAGTCAATTTGTCAACTACGGGAATACGCAAGCCACAGCAGCTTGTATGCGAGATACGCGATCTGGAACCCGGTAATCATACTATAAAAATTATAAACCGGGGTGACGGAAATGTAGCAATTGATTCATTAAAAATAGATAATCTCAAAGATGAAATTTAGTTTTTTACCAATTTTATTATCAGGAGTAATCATAACTTCGTGTGTCCCAAAGCATGAGGATATGATGGAAGGGATCTATGAACCTACGTGGGAGTCACTTGCCCAGTATGAAAAAGCCCCGGATTGGTTCAGGGATGTCAAATTTGGAATTTGGTCCCATTGGGGGCCACAGTGTCAACCCGGACAAGGGGATTGGTATGCCCGGGAAATGTACATGGAGGGAAGTCGTGCCTACCGATGGCATGTCGAAAATTATGGCCATCCATCGGAATTTGGATTCAAGGATGTAATCAATCTCTGGAAAGCCGACAAATGGGATCCTGAAGAGTTGATGGAGTTGTACCATCGGGTAGGAGCGCGTTACTTCTTCACCCTGGGTAATCATCACGATAATTTTGACAACTGGAACAGCAAGCATCACAAGTGGAATGCTGTAAATATGGGGCCTAAAAAAGACATTGTGGGTGGCTGGGAGAAAGTAGCGCGAAAATATGGGATGTATTTCGGCGTGAGTATCCATTCGGCACATGCATGGACCTGGTATGAAACCGCTCAACGCGCCGATGAGGAAGGTGCGTTATCCGGTGTGCCATTCGACGGAAAAATGACGAAAAAAAATGGCAAGGGTAAATGGTGGAACGGATATGATCCACAGGAGTTATACGCGCAAAACCACCCGTTGAGTGAAGAGAGCTGGGACAATGGCATGATTCATCGCCAATGGGCTTGGGGAAATGGTGCTTTTCCTCCTTCAGAAGAATATTGTCAGAATTTTTTTGATCGTAATGTGGATATGATCAATCATTATAGTCCCGACCTGATTTACTACGACGATACCGCTATGCCTTTGTGGCCTGTGAGTGATGCCGGTTTGCGTACCGTAGCTCACTTTTACAATAAAAGCGTTAGCGAGAATGAAGGCAAAAATGAAGCCGTTGTATTCGCCAAAATTTTGTCTGATGAACAGAAGAATGCATTGGTATGGGATGTGGAGAAAGGGGTTCCCGATCAGATACAGGAGAAGCCGTGGCAAACATGTACTTGCTTGGGATCATGGCATTACGACCAATCCATTTACGACAATGATCGATACAAATCTGCAAAAACAGTCGTCCACATGTTGATTGACATTATCAGCAAAAATGGGAATTTATTGCTGAGTGTGCCGCAGAGGGGGGACGGAACGATTGACGACAAAGAGCGGAAGATATTAGAGGATATCGCAGCCTGGATGGCGGTGAACAGCGAAGGGGTATACGACACACGTCCCTGGAAGATTTTTGGTGAAGGGCCCGTAGCGGAAGCTAGCAATCCGCTGCAAGCTCAGGGCTTTAACGAAGGAAGGCACGCTCCGTATACTTCGGCAGATATTCGTTTTGTAGTGAAGGGCGACAACCTCTATGCCCATGTACTGGCGCACCCGGAAGACAACAAAGTGGTTATCCGGTCCCTGTCGGAAGGAAATCCGTTAATGGAGGGAGAAATCAAGTCAGTGTCTCTGGTTGGAAGCAACAGAGAGATAGAGTTCAAAAGAAACACCGAAGGGCTCATGATTGAACTACCCGATGAGGGTGCACCGAATGAGATCTCCCTGTTGCTGAAAATCTCGTAACATGAACTTCTTTTCCCTCTTATTGATGGGAAAGGGATTCATGCTATCGGCCAGTTCCATGTGTGTTAACAAAAATGGGGGAATTTGTATGAACAACAAAAGCAATATCTTCGTCCGAATCACAATGCAGTCACTTCTCATTGTCGTTGCCGCCGGATTGATTGGCTCCTGTTCAATCCCTGCAAAAAAGGCACCAACAGGTCGTGAAAAAATCTCTCTCAACGAGGATTGGTTTTTTTACCGATACCACATTGCTGAGAAAGCCGACGCATTGAATTATGACATACGTCCTGAAGTTGAAGATGCGAGAGAGTATCTGGTAGCGGATGCCAAACCCACGGAAGCAGTAGAGGCAGGTACTTCCGCAGAGGTATTAAAGCCATGGATCCTGCCCACGGCAAATCCTTTTATCAAAGATTTCAAAAAACATCATATTCGTCCCGAAGGTGAAGCGCCCGGAAAAGATTTCCCTTTTGTGCAACACGATTTTGATGACTCTGGCTGGCAGCGGGTCAACCTGCCGCACGACTGGGCCATTGAGGGACCTTTTTACAAAGGGGATAGCCCGGAAGTGGGTGGCGGAATGGGACGTCTTCCTGTACAGGGGGTTGCCTGGTACAGAAAGAAAATTGACATTCCCTCTTCCGACAAAGGCAGGTCTGTTTTTCTTGACGTGGAGGGCGCCATGTCCTATGCCATGGTCTGGCTCAACGGCACCCTGGTGGGCGGCTGGCCCTATGGCTACAACTCATGGCAACTGGATCTGACACCCTATATTCTCTATGGTGAAGAGAACCAGCTGGCAATCCGCCTCGACAACCCCAACCACTCCTCACGCTGGTATCCGGGTGCGGGGATCTACCGAAATGTATGGCTGATCAAAACTCACCCGGTACACATTGGTCAGTGGGGAACCTATGTGACGACGAGAGAAGTCTCCGCATCCTCGGCGACGGTCGACCTGGAAGTAAACGTCGACAACGATTCGGGATCGGATGTGACGGTGTCTATCGGGACTGAGATCTATGAACTGGACAGCCTGGGAGAAAAAGGGAAAAAGGTCATTGCATCTTTCCCGGTTACAGAGATTGCATTGGGCGCAGGAGAGAGCGGTAAAAGCAAACACACCACCGTGGTAAGAAACCCTAGGCTGTGGGGACCAAAGCCTACACAGACCCCTCACCTTTACCGGGCTATCACCACCTTGAAACAAAACGGCAGGGTGATCGACTGCTACGAAACAAGCTTCGGCATCCGCAAGCTGTTGCTCGATCCGAAACAGGGAGTGGTGGTGAACGGGGAAGTAGTCAAGCTGAAGGGAGTCAACCAGCACCACGACCAGGGTGCACTGGGTGCGGCGTTCAACCGGCGCGCCGCGGAACGACAGCTTGAGCTGCTGCAGGAGATGGGATGCAATGCTGTCCGCATGGCACATAACCCGCCAGCGCCGGAACTGTTGGAGTTAACCGATCGGATGGGATTCCTGGTGGTTAATGAGATCTTCGACTCCTGGGAGAGGAAGAAGACACCGCACGACTTTCACCTGATCTTCCCGGAGTGGTCCGAAGCCGATACCCGCTCCTTCGTGCGCCGCGACAGAAACCATCCCTCGGTGATCATGTGGAGCTACGGCAACGAAGTGGGCGAACAGTACACGGACGAAAAGGGAGCGGCCCTGGCTGAATATCTGAACAGGATTGTCAAAGAGGAAGATCCCACACGCCCCACTACCCTCTCCATGAACTACGCCAAGCCGGATATGCCTTTTTCGCGGGTGGCCGATGTAATTGGTCTCAACTACCAGGGTGAAGGCATCCGGCAGGAGCCAGAATTTGAAGGAACCAACCGGATACGTACGGTCCCCCAGTATGATCATTTTCATGCTACTTTCCCGGAGAAGGTGATCTTCGGTAGCGAGGTGGGCTCTTCCTTCAGCAGCAGGGGGATCTACCTCTTTCCGGTCACCGAAAAGAGTAGCTCTCCCACCCGCGATGGCATGGGTGGAGATTCCCGAATGGCACAGGTGAGCAGCTATGAGCTTTATGCGGTGGACTTTGGCTCCTCGCCCGACAAGGTGTTCCGGATGCAGGATTTGCATCCCTATGTTGCGGGAGGGTTCGTATGGACCGGCTGGGATCACCTGGGAGAGCCTACCCCCTACTACTCTTCCCGAAGCTCCTACTGTGGTATCATCGATCTGGCAGGATTTAAAAAAGACCGGTTCTATCTCTACCAGTCCCGCTGGCTGCCTGGGTTGCCGATGGTGCATATCCTGCCCCACTGGAACTGGCCCGACAGGGAAGGTGAGGTCACGCCGGTCCATCTCTTTACCTCCGGCGACGAGGCGGAGCTGTTCCTGAATGGCAGGTCGCTCGGTCGAAAGGAAAAGGGGCAGTTCGAATACCGGCTCCGGTGGGATGACATCCGTTACGAGCTGGGTGAACTGAAGGCAATAGCCTACAAAAACGGTAAAAAATGGTCGGAGGACGTGGTGGTCACAACCGGCGAGCCATTCACTCTGCAGCTGGAAGCAGACAGAAGTCGGATCGCTGCAGACGGAAAGGACCTTGTATTCATCACCGTACAGGTAACCGACCTGAAAGGGCGTCCGGTACCGGATGCAAGCTTACCGGTCCATTTCACCATCGAGGGATCGGGTGAGTTGGTGGCCACCGACAACGGCAACCCGGCCGACATGACTCCGTTCCCCTCCCTCACAAGAGAGACATTTAACGGACAATGTCTGGTGATAGTGAGAGGTGAATCAGGCAAACCGGGTAGGATCACGATCAAAGCTGATTCACCGGGATTGAAAGAGAGCAAGTTTATCCTGGAATCGGATTAGTTCTGTCATAACTTGCTACTTTATAAAACAGCCATTAAACTCACCGTATGAATCCAAAACAACATGCTGATATGAATCCAAAATATTTTGTGTCTATTTTGTGTCTGATTGCAATAATGCAGGTATCCTACGCAAAGACGAACCTAAAAGATTTCACCCCTGTATCGCTTAAACCTCGCCTCGTCGTTTTAACCGACATTGCTCCGGGATATGTGGAGCCGGATGACATGCAATCCATGATCCGCCTGTTGGTACACGCAGATCTGTTTGAGATAGAAGCGTTGATTGCCTCCGGAGGCTGGAACAGTAGCGGGCGAAGCTATCCCCTTTCCTGGATGGAGATTCTATACAAGACAATCGATGCATACGAAAAAGACTTGCCCAACCTTATGAAACGTTCGGAACAAAACAGCTTTCTTACATTGGCAGAGGAGAACGAACTGCAGAGGATCGGTTACTGGCCCAGTGCAAGCTATTTGCGTAACCGGGTAATGCCGGGAAGCTTGAATTTGGGATACAAGGAGATTGGAAAAAATAACGAGTCACAAGGGAGTGATTTCATCATTCAACTGGTCGATGAAGCCGACGACCGACCCTTGTGGGTTGCCGTCTGGGGAGGGGGAAACACACTGGCTCAGGCAATCTGGCGGGTGAAACAGGAGCGAACGGAAAAGGAACTTCGTCGCTTTTTGAATAAACTGCGCGTCTATACCATCACCGACCAGGATGTACCCTGGGGAGAGCGACACTCCAATTATCCTTTCAGTTCCCACCAATGGATGCGCCGTGAATTTGAAAAAGAGCTTCTCTTTATCTGGGATGAGAGTGCATGGCTTTCGCAGAACGGAATCGGTGCCGGGAAATGGGATGAATACGCAACCCATATCCAGCATCATGGTCACCTCGGAATAATCTACCCCAAAAATAAATACGGGGTTGAGGGCGATACACCGTCGTTTCTGCATCTCATGCCCAATGGTCTGAATGATCCGGAAAAACCGGAGCAGGGTGGCTGGGGAGGATACTTTGAGTGGGGACCAGGAATGGACAATGAAACCTACTGCTTTACAAACCATGCAGGAGGGGCCAAAGAAACATCCAAAAAGTACGAAGCTTACTTTTATCCTGCTATTTTCAATAATTTTGCTGCCCGGATGGACTGGGCCAAAGAGGGTAAGGGGAACCGAAACCCGGTAGTGATTGTCAATGGGAAGAAAGATAGGGAAATATTATCCATCGCCCCTCGACAAGGCAGGAAAATCGTTTTGGATGCCTCCGAATCTTTTGATCCCGACGGTGATCAGTTGAGCTATAAATGGCTGTTTTTGTCCGAAGCTGGCACTTATTCAGAAACGGTAGAGTTGGAGAATGCCAGCACCTCAAGAGCGACAATAAAAATCCCTTCAGACATGGCGGGAAAAAGTATTCATCTAGTTTGTGAAGTAACCGATCACGGAATTCCCAATCTGACAAGTTACAAAAGAATCATTCTAAATCCAGCCAAATAATGAAAATAGATTTTCGATTAAAAGCAGCCACAATCTTTCTCATCTTGGGAGTAATGACAACTTCCGGTTTTTCGCGTCCAAGAGTGGTGATCATGACCGATTTTCCTCCGGTGGATGTAATACCCGGAGGGATGGGGTTCGGCTCTGCCGAAAAACGGAGCGACTCGGACGACGTACAATCGATGATCCGGTTTCTGCTATATACAAATGATTTTGATGTAGAGGGACTGATCGCAACCTCTGCCACATTCGCCAATATCGCTAACAAACAGCATTTATTCGATATGCTCTATCTGTATGATCATGTCGATGAGAACCTCCGTTCTCACGATGATCGTTATCCAACGGCCGGTGAACTTCGTACAAAAACATGGCAAGGCAGGTCGGGGACATGGGGGCGACCGGTTGCAGAGATTATCGGTGAAGGCAAGGATAGCGAAGCATCCGAGAAAATAATCAGGCTGCTGGAGAAGGATGACGAGAGACCCGTATGGTTCTGTGTATGGGGAGGATCTGGCGATTTAGCCCAGGCATTATGGAAAATATCAAAAACATGCGATGCATCGGAAACAGAACGTATCATAAGGAAAGTCCGTATTTACATGATCGGTTTTCAGGATGGTTCGGGAAAGTGGCTCCTGGATACATTTCCCAGTCTTTTTGCGATCGTCTCCGAAAAAAATTATATGGGAATGTTCAACAATGCCCCCGGTTCTGACAAAGCACTATCGGATCTTCAATGGATAAACAAACACATCAGAAAGGGCCATGGATTACTTGGTGCACTCTATCCGGAGAGCGGTTTTTATCCCGAAACACCCGGTGTATGGGAGGGAGACTCTCCTTCATTCTTATATTTGGTGAGCGCTGTCCGTGGACTGAATAACCCGGAAAAACCCAATCAGGAAAGCTGGGGAGGACGGTTCATACAACCGGACTCCACGAAAAATCACTGGTATGATCATCCTGACGGATCCATTGCGGTATCGAAATGGAGGAGAGAGGTACAGGATGATTTTGCCAATCGGGCCGACCGGATGCTACCCTGAAGTATCGGCTAGTACCAATCAACTGGCAATTAGACTCAAAAAGACAAACAGAATAAAAATGAATGGTGTAAGAAATATCGCAATGATTATGCTGACTGTTTTCGCCATGAATCTTCAAGTGTCAGCCCGGGAGATACCACTGGTCTATAATACCGAAAGCTCGGTCTCTCCTTTTGAAGTCTGTCTGCCCTCATTGGAGGAACTGCCCCTGATTGAAACACTGCCCGACCCCTTTGCCTGGTCCGACGGAAGCGGACGATCCACCCGTTTTGAGGACTGGGGACGCAGAAGGCTGGAGATCGGTATGGAAATTCAGCGCTATGAGATTGGCAGGAAGCCGGAACGCCCTGACTCCATCACCGCCAATTACTGGAACGATACGCTGAAAGTGTGCATTACGGTCAATGGAGAGACACTGACGCTCGCCTCTCATGTGATCCTGCCCATAGGGAAGGGGCCTTTTCCTGCGGTGATTGGTATTGGCAGGGGATCCGGCAGTCTCCCACCCGACCTCTTTCCCTCCCGCGATATCGCACAGGTCACTTTCAATTTTGCCCAGGTCATGGCCTGGCAACAAAAAAGGGGGGAAGAACCGATCAACCGGCTATATCCCGATCTGGTTCACATGGGTGCATACAGTGCCTGGTCGTGGGGTGTCAGCCGCCTGATCGACGGGCTGGAGATCGTACAAGATCAATTACCGATCGATTTGCGCCGGCTGGCCATCACCGGCTGCTCCTTTGCCGGAAAAATGGCACTCTACGCCGCGGCTTTCGATGAGCGGATTGCCCTCACCATTGCACAGGAATCGGGAGGCGGGGGCGCGGCTTCCTGGCGGGTTTCCGAAACATTAGGCGAGGTGGAAACACTAAGCAGAACCAGCCATGTCTGGTTTATGGAGGAGATGTTTCGGTTCTCCGATGCCGTAGGCAAGCTACCTTTCGATCATCATGAGCTCATGGCTATGATCGCACCCCGTGCCCTGCTTTGCCTGGGCAATCCCGATTATGAATGGTTGGCCGAGGAGTCAGGATACATCTCTTGCAGGGCAGCACAACGGGTTTGGAAAACGTTCGGAATACCGGACCGATTCGGATTTTCCATTGTAGCAGATCATAGGCACTGTATCCTCCCCGATGTGCAACGACCGGAAGTAGAAGCTTTTATCGACAGATTTCTGCTGGGTGACGAAACCGCGGATACGCACGTTGAGGTTCACCCCTACCGGGAAGTGGACTTTTCAAAATGGATTGAGTGGTGAGGGAAAACCGGTCAAAACATCTGTTTATTCATTTGAACTCCAGCCAGAGAAGCAACCTATGCAATTATTCTATTTTTATCATCAATTATTTCTATTAATATTTTATCTTTTTTAAGATACAATTTGTTTTTTTATACCATATCTTTGCGAGGTGATCCTTGAAATACAATACTTGGAGATAGGGATATAGGGATTATTTTTTAGTATATGAAAAACAATCCGCATTCCCGAAATACAGACTTGCACAATTTCTTTTAGAAGAGCGTGTGTACGTCCACACACCTGAATGGGATACACAGGACAAAACTCAATGGATACTTGAACGAATCTGCGCAACGACCTGAATACTTAATTAATTAATCTAAACAAACCAGAGAATGAAAAGAAAAATGTCTAACCTAATGAAAGGAATCTGTCTTACACTGCTGAGCATACTTTCCTTTAGCCTGTTTGCACAAAACCTGACACTCAGAGGGACGGTTGCCGATGTAACGGGGGATCCGCTGATTGGTGCAACCGTTCAGGTGCAGGGTTCCACAATCGGTACGGTTACAGATGTGAATGGAAATTTCACTCTGCTGAATGTACCTCCCGATGCAGTGATTGAAATCACCTACGTGGGAATGCATCCGGGGGTGTTTGCACTCAACGGCAGGACTTTCCTGCAGGTAGTATTGGAAGAAGATACGGAGTTGCTGGAAGAGGTGGTGGTAGTGGGGTACGGCACCATGCGCCGGGAAGCAGTCACCGGATCGGTTTCCTCCATGCAGGGAGACGTGTTGAGAGACATACCCACCGGCAATGTAACCACAGCCTTGCAGGGGCGTCTGCCGGGTGTACTGATGCAGCAGAACAACTCAAAGCCGGGTGCCGACATGCAGATTCGCATCCGCGGTACCCGCTCATTGAATGCCGACAACGATCCGTTGGTGGTATTGGATGGCATTCCATTTGCCGGAACTATTTCCGACATCAACCCCAACGACATCAAGAGCATCGACATTCTGAAAGATGCTTCCTCCACCGCAATCTATGGCTCCCGGGGTGCCAACGGTGTGATCATGATCACCACCTTCAAGGGAATGACCGGACAGAAAGCCAGAATAAGTTACAACGCTTATTATGGAGCGAAAACATTGTTCAACCGCTATCCAATGATGAGCGGCGAGGAACTGTATGAACTGCGCCATGTGGCCGGCATCTACAAGGAAGACCTGGGCGGAGGCAACAGTCGTCCCACCATGGGCAGCGACGAAGTGGAAGGAGTAAATACGGACTGGCAGGAGCTGATGTTTGAGTCGGGCATGGTAATGAGCCACGATATCGGAGTGTCGGGCGGCTCAGCAGGAGGTAGCTACACCTTTGGCGCCGGTTACTACGAAGACAAATCGCTGATGCCGGGACAGGACTACAACCGCATCAGCCTTCGGGCCAACATCGACCAGAGTATTGGAAAGTTCTTCCGCTTCGGGCTAACCACCAACAACAACTACAACATAACCAACGGACAGAACCTGGGAATGTACAATACCCTGGCCACATCACCGTTGATCGATCCCTATGCCGAGGACGGATCACTTAAACCGATCATCCACTCCATCGCCGACAACTACTGGACCTACACCCGTGAACGGGTACTCGATTTGGGCGACAGCTATGCCGACAACCGCAAGGGTTACGGTTCCTACAACTCCCTCTACGGCGAGGTGAAGATACCCGGCATTGAAGGGCTGAGCTACCGCATCAACCTGGGGCTCAACCTGCGCGGATTCAACAGGGGACAGTACCGGGGTATGGGCATTTTCAGCGACACTCCTACAGCCGCCTCCACCGGTTCGCTCGAGAAATCACTCACTTACCAGTGGGTGGTAGAGAATATTGTCACCTACGACAAATATTTCGACAAACATCACTTCAACTTTACGGGACTCTATTCGGAAGAAGCCACCCATTATGATCGCTCTTTTGTTGATGCAAAAAACATCCCCTCGGACCATTTCCTTTATTGGAACCTTGGACAGGCATCGAAGGCTGATGTGACCGTTGACCCCAAGGAACAACATTACGAAGAGTGGGGACTGAAATCCTGGATGGGACGTGTGATGTACGATTACGACAGCCGGTACATGCTTTCCGTGGCGCTCCGCTCCGACGGTTCATCCCGCCTTTCTCCCGGCTATAAGTGGCATACCTACCCTGCTATCTCTGCGGGATGGAACATTGCAAGAGAAAGCTTTATGGAGAATGCAAGTCTGGTCAGCAACCTGAAACTGCGTCTCGGATGGGGACAAACCTCCAACCAGGCGGTATCGCCCTACGCCACACTGGGACGTCTCTCTCTGCGGCCGTATAATTTCGGAAGCAGCACCACTATCGGCGCATACGTATCGGAGGTGCCCAATCCCGAGCTGGGATGGGAGTTCTCCAGCACCTATAACATCGGATTGGACTTCTCGCTCTGGGACAACCGCCTGCAAGGGTCGGCCGATTATTATATTGTCAATACCAACGACCTCTTGATGAGAGTGAACCTGCCTTCCACAGCTGGTGTGGGTAGCTACTGGGCCAATATCGGCAAGTCACAGAACAAGGGATTTGAATTCGCTCTGAACGGAACCATTATCGACAAGATGAACGGATGGAGCTGGGATGCCGGCCTCAATTTCTACACGAACAGCAACAAGATCACGGAGCTGGCATCGGGCACGGATCGCGACGTAACAAATGCCTGGTTTAAGGGTCATCCCATCAACTCCATCTTCGACTATGAGAAGATCGGGCTCTGGCAAGAGGGAGATCCTTATCTGACCGATTTTGAAAAGGGAGGAAATCCGGGCATGATCAAGGTGAAATATACCGGTGAATATGACGCAAATGGCAAACCTGTACGCCAGATCGGCGCAGATGACCGACAGATCATCAGTGCGGATCCCGACTGGCTGGGTGGCTTCAACACACGGGTGGCCTACAACAACTGGGATCTGAATGTGATTGGCACCTATCAGCATGGTGGCATCCTGGTGAGTTCACTGCACGCCGCCAACGGTTACCTGAACATGCTGACCGGTCGTCGCGGCAACGTGAAAGTGGACTACTGGACACCGGAAAACACCGATGCAAAGTATCCGAAACCGGGTGGTCTCCAGAGCGGCGACAACCCGAAATACGGCAGCACACTCGGTTATTTCGATGCATCCTACTTCAAAGTGGGGCAGATCATGCTGGGATACAACTTTGATCCGGAAGCCGACTGGTTCCGCAAATCGGGGATCGCCAATGCTCGTCTCTATTTCAGCCTTCAGAATGCATTTGTCCTCTTTTCGCCCTTCCATAAAGAGAGCGGACTGGATCCCGTAACCAACTCTTACGGAAACGAAAATGCTGCGGTAACCGGAAGCCTGCCCTACAACGCAAGCAACATGCTGACGGTGGGCACCAATGCCCCGCAGACGCGCAACTATCTGGTTGGGATCAATCTCACATTCTAAATTTTCACCACAATATCTAACTTTGATACATGATGAAACGAGCAAGATAATCATTATCACACTTGATCATGATTAAAGCAAGTTCCATATGATACCTTTGAAAATAATAAATTATAATCATATGAAAATAATAAATCATAAAAACATTGTCGGAATCATCCTGATTGCTTTCGTGGCCTTCGGTTGTTCCAACGATATTCTGGATGAAAGACCCCGCTCCATCTATGAACCGGGATTCTTCAAGACAGAACAGGGCATCCAGTATGGACTGACCTCACTCTACGCTCACACGCGCTACTTTCTGGGGCAGTACTATTACGCAGCCGCTCAAAACGGCACCGACGAATACACCTACGCACAAAGTGCCGACAACAACTTCAAGGATACCGACATGTCGGGCGTGGGTTCCCTCAACCCCTCCAGCAGCCGTTCCGACGCGCTCTGGGGTGCAGTTTTTACCAACATCAACACGGCCAGCGGCATCATCGAAAATGCCAGCGAGGTGGGGCTGACGGAGTCGCTGATATCCGAAGCCCGTTTCTGGCGTGCCTACGACTACTTTCTCCTGGTGCAGACCTTTGGCGGGGTACCCCTCGACCTGGGATCGGGCGAGCTGAAGTTCAACACCTCTCCCTCCCGTGTTTCGGTTCGAAACACCGTGCCGGAAGTCTACACAAAAGCAGTGTTTCCTGATCTGAAAACCGCCATTGCAAACCTGCCGGAGACAGGCCGTGTAACCGGCGGCGTGACAAAAACCGCTGCCCGTCTCTTCCTGGCAAAAGCCTACCTGACGTATGCCTGGTGGCTGGAAAATCCGAACGGTATCCCCACCTATCCCGAGACACCCCGTACCGACCCCGATGGAAAAAACGCCGCATGGTATTATCAGGAAGCCTACAACGTGGCACTGGAGGGAATTAATAACCCGGGCCCATTCGGGCTACTCAACAACTTCTACGATGTACATCTCGGAAGCAACGACCGCAACAAGGAGATCGTGCTCTACTCCGATCATATTCAAGATAAATATTACAACGAAGTTGACGATCTCTCATGGGCTAATGGTAAGGCCCCCGAAAACTATGCCGTATGGTACGTGACCTGCAACTACACCAATGTACGCAGTTCAGCCAACGGCACCGATTACAACGTCTCTTCCGTGCAACGAGACGCGGTACAGTGGGGAGGCCGTCCCTGGACCCGTATGGCACCCACCATCGAAGCCTATACCGAGACATTTGCCGACAAAACAAACGACAGCCGATTTGATGGCACCTTCGTGACTGTTTATTACGGGAACTGGAAAAAGGCAGGACGAACAGAAGAAACTCTCTTCAATGCCAACGGGCTACCGGTAAAGAACGGCGAGCCGGTGCTGACCTTCCTGAATGAAGAACCAACCACACCGGTCACCTACCCCTCTGGTTCCGGACCGAGCAACGTGGGTGCCGGTACCCTGCCGGGCAGAGCCGACTGGGTCATAGCACCAAGCGGGATCAGCCGCATCTATTACCCCGGCCTCTGGAAGCTCGGCACATATCGTACCGACAACGGTACCGGCCTGGGGCAACCCAACGGAGCACTGACCCGCCCCTGGAACATTGCCAAGTTCTCCGAGTTTTACCTGATTGCAGCCGAAGCAGCCGTGAAGGGTGCTACCGGAACCATGACCGCCCGTCAACTGGTCAACGTGCTCCGTGCCCGAGCCGGCAAGTGGCGTTGGAAAAACAACGGTAATTACCAACTGATCGACGACCGGAGTGCGGCCATGACAGCAGCCACCCCTGCCACCATCGACATCAACTACATCCTGGAGGAACGCAGCCGCGAATACTTCGGAGAAGGATATCGCTGGCACGATCTGGTACGTACCCAGAAATGGGCAGAATTGGCCAGCTCTTACACCATCTGCGGATCGGCGGCCGGAGACCACAATCCTGTGGTTTATCAACGCACCATTGAAAAGTTTCACTATCTGCGTCCCATCCCGCAAGGGCAGATCGACGGCATGACAATGAGCGACGAGGAAAAGAAAGCCTATCAGAATCCGGGTTATTAAATTACATAAACAATATATGGTATTGAAAAAAGTCTTTCATATTTGAATCTCATATACTATTCTCAAACAACTACTTGAAAGACGGAGGAGGGTGTGTCATATTTTTGACACATCCTCTTTTTGGGTTTATATATCATTCCGCCTTCCCGAAAAAGATACTATCCCAAAAACTGAGCAAACCTCACGATTGCGTTAATTTTCAAAATTTCACATCGATTAGCAGGTAAGAATTATTTTTTTAAATATCTTATTATCTGCATTTTAAACATCAAAATCAGGTAAGAATTGAATCTACCTATTGACACAGCCTGCAAAACCACTTACCTTAGCCCGACTCTATCCAACAAAAATTAAAACAATAATGAACAAACCCAATTAATCACGACTGTAAAAAACAGATTGAAAAATAATATTCCAGTTTCCATGATAAACCTAAAACTTATTGTAAACATGAAGAAAACGATTAATTATCTTGTTCAATTGAATAGCACTTTTTTAATTCTGTCGAGAATTATTGCTTTAAATTCTCGAAGACAGGTCGTTCTCATAACGGCTTTACTGATAAACAGCCTCATTATCCTTAATGCACAAAACGATCAATCGTTGACCCCTTCAATTCCTTCGTCGCCACAGGCCGAGGCAATTAAAAGGTTTGGTGAGTTCGGAATCAGTTATTTTACAGGTGTCCCGGAGATATCAATTCCTCTCTATGAGATCAATCACCGGGGATACTCCTTACCATTTACTTTAAAATACAATCCTCAACCACTTAAGCCCGGTTACAATTATGATGTTTTTGGCAATGGCTGGGGACTCTCTGTAAACAGCTGTATCTCTAGGATCATAGAATATATTCCCGATGAGCAGAAGAACTTCAAATTGGATACCCATGTATTGGATTATGTGTATAAGAATTATTCCGGTGATCTGATGAGAAATAACTGGGCTCATGATAAGTTTAGCGCCACATTGCCCGATGGCTCATCTTTTGATTTTATAATAACTTATAATCCCTCTACCAATAAAATAGAATATATTGTTTCCAATGGCAGAAGCATTAAGATTTCATGTAATTATAATACCTCTAATATTTATTCCTTTACTGTGATTGATGAAAATGGAGTGAAATATACTTTCGACGGAGCAGATACCCCTTATAATGGAGTGGATGTTTACCTGAGAAGTTTTTTTGTTTCTTGGCATCTTACCCGGATTGATTTGCCGCACGCTCCTTATGATCCGATATTATTTAGTTACCATCACGTTATAGAAAGTAACATAGGGGACTATTTGCGGGAAGGGACATCTACCCTTCGACATGAGAATAATTTACCTGTATATAAAAACACCACAACTGGTTATATACCTTACTATTACAGAATGAAATTACTCTCATCCATCAATTATGGATCAACAAACATTCATTTTGAATTTACCAATACAGCACAAGTTGCATCTCGGAACCAGGTTAGCAAAATAAAAATCACGGATGGGGGAAATATCATCAAGGAGATTTCCTTGATGATGTCACAAGCCGGTTTATATTATCCAGGTTCAAATGATAATAAGATATCACAATTAAACGGATTGCAAATAACTGGCTCACAAAGCAATATTGATCCGGAAATTTTCTCATTCACCTACACGAACAGTTCATTTAACTTTACCGGAACCGACCACTGGGGATTTTTAAATAGTGGTAATGTTGGTTACGATATTGCCTGGCTGAATCTTTTTGTCGAATTCGATCCCGCCGAGCATAACGGCTTGGGAGGAATGGCAGCTACCCAATTGGAAAAAAGTGCTGAAGATTTATCTCCATACTACAAAATCAGACTGACAAAGAACTCCACATCGGACAACCGTCTACCGTCCTCCCCTTCCTCCCATGGTATACTATCAACAATTCATTACCCTACGGGAGGATATACGCGGTTTGAATTTGAAAACCACCGGTGCTTAACCCGTACCGACAGAAATGGAAATTATATCCATGACATAAGTAAAAGGCGTATGATGGAGACCGGAGGTTTCAGGATCAGAAAAATCACCAACTATACGTCGGAGAACTCAGTTGCTGACGCAAAGTGCTTTCGTTACGGAAAGCTTTTGAATGTGAACGAATACTTTCCAGATGGGAATCCATATATTCTTCAACCCTATACGGATACGCATACGGGATTGGGCGTTTCCTTTGTTGATCCGAATATCCTTACTTACATGAGCTTTACCCATCACAATATTCCGACCTCTATACCTTTTATGATAACAGGATTGAGTCCAAGAGGCCTTTATGAATCATTCCTCAATCCTTTTGAAGAACCTCCGACAATATGGAAGAGATGGGAATGTTCTTTCAGTTCGTCCAATTTCAGAAGATTACTGAATGGAAGACCCCCGGTTGTATATCCCGAGGTCACGGTATATCACGGCGACATTGATACCGGATATGGAGTAGATAAGGTTATTGCCGGAAAGACCCTTTATCGATATAATCTCAAATACCGTATCGATCAGGGAACAGATACTGTATATGTTGAGTCACCTGAATACTATGGAAATACATTGTCTTATGTTTCGGAAAAATATTTATACAACTTGCTGGATAGAAAAATCGATTACGTATATACTGAGGGTGGATTTTTGATGAAAAAACTGGAAACCTATAGCTGGAGCCACGCCGGTGACCTTACATATGATTATGTGTACACCAATCCCGATAGAGAATCAATCAACGTAAATTCGACCATTCATTCCTTATTTTCAATGAAAAGGCATTACACAGGTAGAGCATTATTGATAGGCAAAAGTATGATTACTTATGACAATACTCCATGGAATTTTGAGACCTATGAAAGCTATCAGTACAACATGAGAAACCAGATTGTCCGGAAACAGTCGTCGAATAGTCTGGGTAATGAAATCATCACAACCATACAATACCCTGAAAGCAGCGATACATCACCAACAGTGTTGAGCATGGTTGATAAGAACATGATCAATTCCATTTTAAGCGAAGAGAAAAAATGCAGTTATCCCAATTTTATTTACTCATCGGGATATAAAATCGACTATGAGGAGTTTCCCCGCAGGTAACACCTCAATCATTATGCCTTCAAAGCTGTATCAATTAAAAAATAACACAACGGACTTTGTCCTTAGGGAAGAAGTCGTGAAATATGATGCATTTGGTAACCCAATAGAAGTTATCGGTAAAGATAACGTCCATACGGTATTTCTTCGAAGTTATCATTCACGTTATATCGTAGCCATCATCAAGGATGCAACATTTGATCAGGTAAGTACTGCGGTACAGAATCATTTTGGTGTTGCAATCGACGCATTTTCAGCGCAAAGTCAGCCTGACACATTAAAATTGCACAGCTTTGGGAATCAAGCCTCATTGAGTAAAGCACTTGTTACAACCTTTACATATGCTCCATTGGTAGGCATGACAAGCAAGACCGATCCCAATGGTCTTACCACGTATTACGGATATGATCATTCGGGTCGGTTGGAATCTGTTACAGATCACAGCGGCAAAACCGTGGAGATATATGATTACCATTATCTTAACCAATAGTTCATACAGCAATGATACACGAAGCAAAAAAATTAAGATCATGAAAAAAAACATATTATTTATTCTATTGATGGGACTCTCTTATATTTGCTTCCCTCAATCTGCCAATCACAACTATATTCTGTCTCGTACGATGCTTGATGATGCCGGTATTTCTTACCTTGATCAGGTTGACTATTACGATGGGCTTGGACGCCCGGTTCAATCGGTAATAAAGAATACTACTCCTTTGCATAGAGATCTTGTAACGCTGAAGCAATACGATGTCTTTGGTCGTGATTATAAAAATTGGTTGCCGGTATCCATTAGTGCAAATGGAGCTTTTGTGGATACGGTTACCCTTAAAACCAATGCCTCTGCAATGTATGGAGGCGATCTCCGTCCATTCTCCACAACAATCTATGAAGCCTCTCCTCTACAACGTCCAATAAGAGAGTATGGGCCGGGTGAGGCATGGAAAACTTATCCGGTTCGAATCAACTATCAGGCAAATTATACGGAGCTGAAGCATTTATTTTTAATGGGTGATCAGTTGATTTATGATGGCACTGTGTATAATCCCAGTTCACACTATAAAACAGAAAGAATAGATGAAGACGGGAAGAGCTTCACGGAATATAAAGACAAACAGGGCCGTTTATTCATGCAACTTAGCGGAACAGATGTTCGCACCTATTACATATATAACGATCTTGGACAATTAATGTATGTGCTGCCTCCTCCGTTAGATGATTTATTAGAACGTGGAGGTTACACAGAAGCAAGTGACATCATTGCCCAATATGCGTATGTGTATAAATATGATGCGTTAGGCAATTGTATATATAAGAAACCTCCCGGTTGTGATCCCGTTCAAATGAAATACGACAAGTCCGACCGGCTCGTCTTTTCGCAGGATGGCAACCAAAGGGTGAAAAACGAATGGAGCTTTTTCTTTTATGACCTGTTCGGCCGACTCACCGTGAGCGGCATCTGGAAGTCGGCAACCGTGCCCGAGCCGGGCAATTCGGTGGTGAGGAGCAATTACACCGGTACAGGCCCATTGGGCGGATACACCGTCAACCTTACCCTGGCCTCAGTGCAGCTGTTGACGGTCAACTACTACGACAACCATACATTCACCATGGGCGTTTCTCAACTCAATTACATGGCTCCCCCCGCAGGGTACGGCGCAAGATTCAACAATGCCAAGGGATTGTTGACGGGAACCCGCACCTACAGGCTGGACGACCCGACGAAATCCGCCCTCTCGGCATTCTACCATGACCATCGGGGACGCATTGTCCAGACACGCTCCTCCAACCACCTGGGTGGATATGATTATGAATATTTCGCCTATACCTTCACCGGGAAGGTGAAACAGCGACAGAGCGTGCATTCCGCTCCGGGAAAAACCACCCAGACGGAAGTCTATGCGTACGATTACGGCACCCCGGCCACAAACCCCGCCGAGCGGCTCCTGTCGGTCTCTCACAAACTGAATGGTTCGGCTGCCGTCACCTTGGCCCGGTACACCTACGACGAAGCGGGGAGGGTTCTGACAAAGAAAGTGGCTTCGGAAACCTCTACCTACGACTATAACGTGCGCGGCTGGCTGACCGGAATCACCGGTACAAAGTTCAACCAGACGCTGGCATACAATCAGACTGTAAACGACATCACCCCCGCCAAGCCGCTCTATGGCGGCAATATCGGCGCCATGAAGTGGAAGGCGGGTGATGAGACCGTGGAAAGGGGGTACAAGTTCACTTACGACGGATTGAGCCGCCTGACAGCCGCCGCTTACGGCGAAGGAGCATCGCTGACAGCCAACCCGGATCGGTTCAACGAAACGGTCACCGCTTACGATAAGATGGGCAATATCCTCGCCCTGCAACGTGGGGGCAAGCTGAGCGATACCCCCGCTTACGGCATGGTGGACAATCTCACCTACACCTACACGGGCAATCGGCTCACCAGGGTATCGGATGCGGTCACCACCCCCATTACCTATCCCGGTGCATTTCATTTTGTGGACAGGGCGAACGTGGCCGACGAGTACACCTACGATGCCAACGGCAACCTGACGAAAGATTTAAACAAAAACATTGCCTCAATCAGCTATAATTCATTAAATTTGCCAAGTGTGGTAGCTTTTGCGGACGGGAATACCGTCAGCTACGGTTATGACGCGGCGGGCAGTAAGCTGAGCGTAGCTTACACGGTTGGCGGCAGCACGGTAAAAACAGAATATGCGGGTAACAAGGTGTACGGGAACGGCACGTTGAGCATGATCCTCACGGAGGAGGGATACATCACCCTCTCGGGCGCGACACCCGCCTATCACTATTACCTGAAAGATCATCAGGGCAACAACCGGGTGGTGATCGACCAGGCCGGAACGGTGGAACAGGTGAACCACTACTATCCTTTCGGCGGACTGTTCGGCGAAGGGCTCCAAACTTCCAACCAGCCCTACAGGTATAACGGCAAGGAGCTGGACAGGCAACTGAACCTTGACCTCTACGACTACGGCGCGAGACATTACGATGCGACCCTGGGAAGGTGGTTGACTGTTGACCCAATGGCGGAGAAGTATTACTCGATTTTACCGTATGTGTATGTAGCAAATAATCCCGTAAGGTTTATTGATCCAGATGGTAGAGAAGTTCGAGTAGCCAAAGAGTATCAAGAACAATTTAGAAATGACTTGCAAAATGTTTTTGGCGATAGGACAAATATGCTTTCTTTCAACGATAATGGGACATTACAATTTGACGGGAAAGCAAAAGATTTTACCAAAGGGATGACAAAAAACCAAAAGGAAGCCTTTAAAGGATTAAATAAAGCGATGAGCGACAAGCAAGTTACGTCTGTGGTTTATGCTGATAATTATGATATAACAGTTGGCAATGAAGTAAAGTCTGTTGATATAGTGCAAGAATACGGCGGAGGATTGTATTCTAAAACAGATAACTTAATTGTCATTGCGCCAAGTGTGGGAAGTGTAGATGTTACGTTAGACCAAATTCAGATTACCGCTGATGGGTTAGGCTTTCCTACACAAAACGTCCAACAAAATACAACCTCTACCTTGTTCCACGAAATAGGCGAATGAAATACTACCAATATCAATTTTAGAGGGGCTGTCATTGACTTTGAAAACTATGCAAGACGAGTAATCGGACTTCCTGTTCGTCCCTACGATTTAAATCACAGTAAAACAATAAAAACTAACTATACGAAATGAAAATGAAAGCTCATATTTATTTGATATTAATTTGTTTGACTGTTTTTTTTAGATTAAATGCTCAAATAGGAATTGCAGGAAATGAACAATACAATTCCTACGAGCAATGTATCTATATTGATAACTTGACACAAAAACTAACCTCTGACATTTTTGTTAGTACATATTATTCTAAACTTAAAACGTCAGATTTTAAAACTTCACAAATAATTGACACCATTCACAAGAAAAGAGAAGTGCATATCCGCACTAAAAAAGCGAAAGACGGTTATCTTTTTGTGAATAAATTGATTATGGATAAGGTTGCAAATTTAAATTGTGAATTGGACAAAATGAAAATTTCCTATGTATATAACAATAAGGCTATAACAACAAAGAAAGACGTAATGCGAGTTCTTGGATTAAGAGAAAAGTGTATCCAAATTTCAGAAATTATACAAAACGAGCAATTGGGAATGATAACCGTATATATTATTGACAAATAATAGGTTTTTGATTATCCCAAATTGTTGAATTTAAAATCCCGTTGATTATTAGTCAGCGGGATTTTTCATTGTGTCCGTGCATGGCAGTTAACTTGGCGGTGAAAGTCCACTATGGGGGTTTGTGATCGCCAACCATTAGCCGAGGGCAAGGGTGTCCGTTGCGAAGCGGAATCTGAAGGAAGCTTAAGGCAAAGTTCCGCCCCGAGGAACACGAATCATATCAGGCATACCCGTCGGGACGAAACTGCAAAACAAGTCAAAGTCCAAAGATTACACGGACGGCGGGGTGTAAATAGTTGCTCCTTAAAAGCGTATATTTATCAGATATTCAGTAAAATAACCTCATAAACAGTTGTATTTTTTTGCAATATTTTGTACCTTTAGGTACTAAAACTCTGCAAATTATGTTAGGAAAATTACCTAAAAAAGGACAAGACGATTTGTTTCGCCCGATGCTGAAAAACTCATCGATATGGGGCATGAGCTTGTTCTATTGGCAGACAAGATCGATTGGTCATATTTTGAGGAAGAATTTACCCCTTTGTATTCACAACGAGGCGTACCAAGTGTTCCCATCCGTTTGATGGTGGGCTGCCTGCTTTTGAAGCACCTGTACAATCTCGGTGATGAGCGTATACCCGAGTTTTGAGTTCGGGATGTTTATTTCCAGTACTTTTGTGGATGTGAGTTCTTCGAACATGAGTTTCCTTTTGACCCGATCGACTTTGTTCATTTCCGTAACCGTGTGGGAGAAGAAAACAACACTACCTTTCCCATCGATGCCAAGCATTGCAAAAAGGTCATCGACCAGTGCAATGCCATTGCCGGGAGTGATTGAACCTATTTTCGGACATCTTAAAAAGGATTTCCGTATGGAACAGAATTACTTGTGGGCTGAAAAAGGCATACAAATCAACGCTTACCTGGCAGCTACGGCCTGGAAACTTGAAGAAAATGATGAAAAGGCTGAAAGATGAATTTTTATATTTTATTTTCCGATGGTTTATCAACCAGGATAAAATATATTTTTCAGTTTAATTTAAATTTATAAGGTACGACTACATAACCATATTGAATAACAACAAACTGTCAATAAACATATTCTCAAAAACAGAAAAAGCCTATTGGGAAACCATTCAAGAACTCTATCGACAACAGGAGCAGATGTACCGCACCCGAACCAACCGTATCGATCATCACATCGTTTCGATGTATCAACCCTTTATTCGTCCCATCGTTCGGGGAAAGGACGGTAAGAATGTAGAGTTTGGTTCTAAAATCAACGTCAGCCTGATGAGTGGTTTTGCACGAATTAATCAATTTGATTTTGAAGCATTTAACGAAAGTACTTTTTTAAAAGAGCAAGTTGAGGAATACAAGAATTTTTTTGGTTGCTATCCGGAAGTTGTTCAGACAGACGACATTTATATGACTCGCGACAACAGGTCTTACCTGAAAGAGCGGGGCATCCGCCACACAGGAAGACCGCTTGGGCGAAAACCTAAAAAAGAGGCGCAAACCCGCTATAAGAGAGAGAAACAGAGAAAAGAAAAAAATGAGCGTAATCAAATTGAAGGCAAGTTTGGACAAGGGAAAGCCGGCTACAATAGGAACAAAATAATGACACAATTATCCGACACTCACGAGAGTTGAGTAGCAAGTATTGTATTTATAATGAATATCCTTCGAGCGATGGAGGATGTTTTTTTGCAAATTTTCAAAGAACGTTTTTGCTGTCTGTTTTTTCAGATTAAGCGTATGAAAAATCAAACCGCAGAGCCTTGTTTATATTCTGTGGCGTGAGACTTTTTCAGCAAACCCTAGTGAAAAGATAAGAGAAAGCTGCGGTAAATTTGAAAATATTTCAATTTCTCATGTTTACAATGGGAAAAATATTTCCACAAAAAAAGAAGTAAAACAACTGCTTAAATTAAGAAAATTGATCTTTTAATAAAATAGGCATTTATAGATTCTATAAATCTTATTAATTATTTCAATACAGCTTTTCTTCTTTTTGCCGGTTTATTGTGAAAATTAAGTATATTTTTGTGATAATCTTTGTCAGACCGTTTTAGCGAAATTCCAATAAGAGTCTGAGTTTTTTTGAATTGTTTTTTAAATTGTTTTTTTGTGCGACAGTCTGTGTACGTACACAACGCCGGAAGCAACAAATCATTTCAAAACCTTCAAACATCGCATTGTTTGAGATCTGCCTTTCCGGTCACAGAAAAAAACGAATAAAAACCGAGCAAAAAGGAACAGCTCCCGGGAATAGCAAAAAAAAGGACAATTAATTATTCTGATTAACAACAACATACCAAATAAAACCAAAAAAAATGGAACAACACCCAGCAAGGAAAAGTGAGTCGCGGGGATTTTACAAACTGTCTCCGGTACAGCGTATAGGATTCGGCGCAGGCGACCTCGCACAGAACCTTATCTACCAGACAGTATCCATGTACCTGCTGATCTTTTACACCAATGTCTTCGGACTTCCGGCAGCGACAGCCGCCGTTATGTTCCTCATAGTCCGTCTTATCGACGTGGTGTGGGATCCCATTGTGGGAGCTTTCGTGGACAAGCGGAACCCGAAGATGGGGAAATATCGTTCCTGGCTAATACTGGGTGGTGTGCCACTGACCGGATTTGCCATCCTTTGCTTCTGGAACGGCTTTTCCGGCTCGCTGCTCTATGCCTACATCACCTATGTGGGCATGTCGATGGCATATACACTGGTCAATGTTCCCTATGGAGCACTCAATGCCTCACTTACCCGCGACACCGACGAGATTACCAAGCTCACCGCTACCCGCATGTTCCTGGCCAACCTTGGGGGACTGGCTGTAGCCTATGGGATTCCCATCATCGTGAAGAGCCTCTCTCCCGACGGGCTAATCAACTCGGCCGAATCGGGTAGCGCCTGGTTCACCACCATGACCATCTACGCGCTGGTCGGCCTGGCACTCTTGATCTTCTGCTACACCCAGACCAAGGAGCGGGTGGTAATGGACGAAAAGGACACACAGGATGTAAAAGTGTCCGACCTCTGGATCGAATTTGTCCGCAACCGCCCGCTGCGTGTGCTGGCATTCTTCTTCATCACGGCCTTTGCCATGATGGCCATTGGGAACTCGGCCGGATCTTATTACATGATCTACAACGTGCATGCGCCTGATATGGTGCCCTACTTCATGGCCCTCGGCTCCATTCCGGCATTTATTTTCATGCCCATGGTGCCTGCCATCAAACGTGCCATCGGCAAGAAGCAGATGTTTTACGTCTTCCTCTCCGTGGCCATCTTTGGGATGGGACTGCTTTATGCCATCTCTGTCATCCCCGCACTGAAGAATCAGGTGTGGTTGGTGTTGGTGGCACAGTTTATCAAGTCCACCGGCGTAATTGTCGCCACCGGATATATGTGGGCACTGGTACCGGAGGTGATCTCCTACGGGGAGCACAAGACTGGCAGGCGAATTTCGGGCATTGTCAACGCCCTGACGGGTATCTTCTTCAAAGCCGGCATGGCGCTGGGAGGTGTGGTACCCGGCTTTGTGCTGGCGTTTGTGGGATTTGACGAAAAAAATGCTGTTTCACAGACTCCGTTTGTGGAACAGGGCATCCTCTGGCTCGTGGCAGTCATTCCTGCGTTGTTGCTTATATTGGCTATGTTCATCATCTCCCGCTATGAACTGGAGGATGATGTGATCGACCGGCTCAATCTGGAGATTGAAGCCAGACAAGAACAAAAATGACAAACCTTCGCTAATTTACCCCATTATGAAGACAAAAAAAACGGCAAACAGGATGTTATTCGCAGTCTTATCATCTGCTTATCTCCTGAGTTGCGGTTCCCCAAAAAATGAACAAGCTCCCTCCCTGAAAGAGGCCTACAATGAAAAATTCCTGATAGGTACAGCCCTGAATGCCGGCCACAATTATGGGAGAGATACTCTCGGCTTGAACGTAATTACGCATCATTTCAATTCGATCGTTGCCGAAAACTGCATGAAAAGTATGCATCTTCAGCCCACGGAAGGAGTATTCTTCTTTGACGAAGCCGACCAATTTATACAGTTTGGCGAAGAGAACCACATGCACATCGTAGGACATACGCTCATCTGGCACTCTCAAGCTCCCGACTGGTTCTTCTCTGATGAGAAAGGAGATGATGTTACTCGCGAAGTATTGATTGAACGGATGCGAAACTATATCCATACGGTTGTCGGTCGCTACAAAGGGCGCGTTGACGGATGGGATGTGGTGAACGAGGCAATCCTCGATGACGGCAGCTGGCGCAATACCAAGTTCAGAGAGATCGTCGGCGATGATTACATCAAGCTGGCCTTTCAGTTTGCACGGGAAGCCGATCCCGATGCGGAGCTCTACTACAACGACTATGCCATGTCACAGGAAGGAAAACGCAACCGAGTGGTAGAAATGGTAAAAAAACTACAGGAGGATGGTGTCAGGATAGACGGCATCGGCATGCAGGGTCATATGGGAATGGATTATCCCGACATCGGTGAATTTGAAAAAAGCATCGAAGCTTTCGCCGCGCTCGGCGTGAAAGTGATGATCACCGAAATGGATATCACCCTGCTACCCTTCCCTGCCGGAGAAACGGCTGAGGTTTCACTAAATGCCGGTTATCAGGAAAAGATGAATCCCTATGCCAACGGCCTTCCCGAAGAAGTGGAAGCTGCGTTCAATAAACGGTACACCGACTTCTTCCGTCTCTTTCTGAAGCATCGGGACAAGATCAGCCGTGTCACCCTCTGGGGCCTGACCGACAGGGACAGCTGGCGAAACGACTGGCCCATCACGGGCAGGACCGATTACCCGCTGCTTTTCGACCGCAACTACCAGCCCAAGCCGGTTGTGCAGCAACTGATTGATCTGACAAACGAATAACCAAATAAAAAATTTACACAATGAAAGAACCGAGATATCTCGTGCCGGGCGACTATATGGCCGATCCGGCGGCACATGTCTTTAACGACAAGCTCTATATCTATCCATCCCACGACTGGGAGAGCGGCATTCCTGAAAACGACAACGGCGATCATTTCAACATGAAGGACTACCATGTTTTTTCAATGGATGATGTGGAACAGGGAGAGGTAACCGATCACGGCGTGGTCCTGCGAACAGAGGATATTCCCTGGGCCGGGCGCCAACTCTGGGACAGCGACGTGGCTTTCCGCAACGGAAAATACTATATGTACTTCCCGCTGAAAGACCAAAATGATATCTTCCGCATCGGCGTCGCCATCAGCGACAGACCGGAAGGCCCATTCATTCCGCAGGAAAATCCCATTAAAGGGAGTTACAGCATGGACCCCTGCATCTGGCCCGACAAGGATGGCGAATATTATATGTACTTCGGCGGTCTGTGGGGCGGTCAGCTGCAACGCTACCGAAACAACAAGGCACTGGAGTGTGCACTGCTGCCGGAAGGAGATGAACCCGCCCTTTGCCCAAAGGTGGTGCGACTGAGAGAAGATATGCTGGAGTTTGCCGAAGAACCGCGCGACCTGATGATACTCGATGAGAAGGGAAAGCTCCTGTCGGCAGGTGACACCAAACGTCGCTTCTTCGAAGCTTCCTGGATGCATTACTACAATGGCAAGTACTACTTCTCCTACTCCACGGGAGACACCCACCTGATCTGCTACGCCACCGGGGATAACCCCTACGGCCCATTCACCTATCGGGGCGTAATCCTGACACCCGTGGTGGGATGGACTACACACCACTCCATCGTGGAGTTCAAAGGGAAGTGGTACCTCTTCCACCACGACTGTGTACCCTCGAAAGGGAAAACATGGCTCAGGAGCCTGAAGGTGGCTGAATTGAAGTACAACCCGGACGGATCCATTCAACCCATTAAAGGAACGGCTGAATAATGGGAAAGAAAACGGTCTCTCTGATCATGCTTCTCTGCTTTACGGCTATCGGCCAGCTCAGCGCCGAAGATGGCAGCAGGCTGTGGCTGCGTTTTCAGCTACAGGAGAAGACAAATTTGCCGGACTTCTCCGGCATTCAGGGGGAACTGTCGTCGATAGCCCTGCAGGAGTTTCAGCTTGCCTGGGAGGAGATGACTGGAAACAGTTTATTAGAAACGGACAAACCGACAGGCCACACCCTCCTGATCGGCACCCTGGAAAACCGGCTTATCAGAAGACTCGTTGATCGAGAAGAACTCCATGAGCTGGGCCCGGAAGGATATATCCTCCGCAGTGTGATGCAGGGAAAGGATCGTTTCACGATTATCGCCTCCACGAAAGAAAACGGCCTCCTCTATGGGGCGTATCACCTGCTACGATTAATACAAACCAACAAGTATAACGACACACTCCGCATCACCGAACGTCCGCGTTACGACATCCGCATCCTCAACCACTGGGATAACCTCAACGGAACCGTAGAACGGGGTTATGCCGGCTACTCCATCTGGCAGTGGGATCAGCTACCGGAGCAGATTTCTCCCCGGTACAGGGAATATGCCCGTGCCAACGCCTCTGTCGGCATAAACGGCACGGTGCTCAATAACGTGAATGCCTCGCCCGACATCCTGACAGACGACTACCTGAAAAAGGCAAAAGTGATTGCCGATATCCTGCGCCCTTACAAGATTAAAGTGTATCTGTCGGTAAATTTTTCATCACCCAAAATATTGGGTGGAATACCCGATTCCGATCCGCTGAACCCACGCGTACGGCAATGGTGGCAGGAAAAGGCCAGAGAGATATATCGGCTGATTCCCGACTTCGGCGGTTTTCTGGTGAAGGCCAACTCCGAAGGACAGCCCGGCCCACAGGATTATGGACGAACCCATGCAGATGGAGCCAACATGCTGGCCGATGCTCTGCAACCGCATGGCGGGATTGTGATGTGGCGGGCTTTTGTCTACAACCCTACCGAAGAAGACCGGGCAAAACAGGCCTACAGTGAATTTATGCCGCTAGACGGACAGTTTAGAAAGAATGTCGTCATACAGGTGAAGAACGGTCCTGTCGACTTTCAGCCAAGGGAACCTTTCAGCCCCCTCTTTGGATCCATGAAGCAAACTGCCCTGATGCCGGAGCTACAGATTACGCAGGAGTACCTCGGCTTTTCGAACCACCTGGTTTATCTGGCCACACAGTGGAAGGAGTTTCTGGAGAGCGACACCCATTGCAACGGAGACCACTCCACCGTTGCCAAAACAACCGACGGCACCCTTTATCAACATCCGGTGAGCGCCATCGCCGGCGTCGCCAATATCGGACAAGACGCCAACTGGTGCGGGCACCATTTTGCACAGGCCAACTGGTACGCCTTCGGCAGGTTGACCTGGGACCATACACTCCCTGCAGAAGAGATCGCCGACGAATGGATACGTATGACCTTTTCAAACCGGGACGACTTTGTTGCACCGATAAAACAGCTGATGCTCTCTTCGTGGGAAGCAGCAGTGAACTATATGATGCCGTTGGGACTGCACCACATCTTCGCTTGGAATCACCATTACGGCCCCGAACCCTGGTGCGATATTCCCGGAGCACGACGGGACTGGCTGCCTCCCTACTATCACAACGCCAGCGAAAAGGGCATCGGCTTTGACCGAACCACAACCGGCAGCAATGCTGTCTCGCAATACTGCTCTCCATTGAACGGGCAGTTCAACGATGTGAACAGCTGCCCCGAAGAACTGCTTCTTTGGTTTCACCATGCTCCATGGAGTCACCGGATGCAAAACGGACGCACCTTGTGGGAGGAGCTCTGTTACCGTTACGACGACGGCGTACAGCAGGTTCGGGAGTTTCAAAAAACATGGGACCGGATGGAACCCTATCTGGACAGGGAGCGGTTCCGCCATGTGCAGTCACGCCTCAGGATACAGTCGCGCGATGCCGTCTGGTGGAAAGATGCCTGCCTGCTCTATTTCCAGACCTTCTCCCGAATGTCCATCCCATACGACATCGAGCGGCCGATACACGAATTGGAAGAACTAAAACAGATCAAATTGGATCTCAAACACCATAATTGAAATCTGAGTGGTGTGAGGGGGATGATCCACCTGCCGGATTGACTCTCAAACACCATAATTGAAACGCTGAGGATGAAATTGCAATGTTAATAAATTACGAAACAAAGCTGATAACTGGAAGCTTATCGCTAAGAAATAGGAAAATCAAATGATAAAAACATGGAGATGGTTTGGCAAAAAAGATCCCATCAGGCTTGAAATGCTTCGGCAAATCGGCGTAGAGGGGATCGTGACGGCACTCTATGACGTGCCGCCCGGTAACGTGTGGAGTGCCGAAGAAATTGAAGAACTCAAGCAAACCATTGAGCAGGCCGGGCTTTTCTGGTCTGTAGCCGAAAGCCTGCCCGTGCCGGAAGAGATCAAATATGGAGATGAAAGCCGTGACCGGTTGATCGAAAACTATCAAGTCAGTCTTGCCAACCTCGGCAAAGCAGGTGTGAAAACAATATGTTATAATTTTATGCCCGCTATTGACTGGGTACGCACCGATTTGGAACACGAATTGCCGGATGGCAGCACCACCCTCTACTTCGACAGAATCCGTTACGCCTGTTTCGACTGTAAAATACTGGGAAGGGCAGGAGCGGAAAAAGATTATACCAAAGAAGAAGTCGAAAAGGTTGATCAGCTGTACCGCGTGATGACCGAGGCGGAAAAAGAGAGGCTGATCGATACGATTATCGTCAAGACACAAGGTTTTATCCACCGGAGAATGCCGGGCATGAATTCCGGACCGGTAGAAGAGTTCAGGAAGCTGCTGCAAAAGTATGAAGGTATCAACAGAGAGCTCCTGCGTGAAAACTTGAAATATTTCCTCCGGCAGGTGGTGCCCGTCGCTGAAGAGCATGGCATCATGCTTTGTATCCATCCCGATGATCCGCCGTTTCCGGTGTTTGGACTGCCGCGCATTGTTAGCGACGAGGAAGATATCGACTGGATCCTCCGCTCCATAGCAAGTCCCGCCAATGGTCTCACACTCTGCGCAGGATCGCTGAGTGCTGGCACCCAAAACGATGTCCCTGCATTAGCCGCCAAATTTGTCAGCCGAATCGGCTTTGCCCATCTCAGGAGCACACAACTGCTTCCCGAAGGCGATTTTATGGAAGCGCCGCATCTGGAAGGTGATGGAAAGCTGATTGAGGTAATACGCAAACTGGAGAAAAAAAGGCCGGATATTCCCATGCGGGTAGACCACGGGAGGGTGCTCCCCGGCGACAGAGAGATGCCTCATAACCCGGGCTACTCTTTCTATGGACGGATGTTCGCCCTGGCACAGGTAGAAGGAATGATGGCCGTGGTACGCAAAGAAATTGAAGAAAGTAAATAGCAAAAAAAATTACTTATGGGAGAATTATTCAATATAAACGAAAGAGTAATCCTCATCACCGGAGGTACAGGGATACTGGGAAGCGTGATTGCCTCCTATCTGGCCGGCGAAGGCGCCAGGATGGTGATTCTGGGGAGGAGAAAGGAAGCTGGAGAAGCATTGGTAAAAGAGATTAGAGAGAAAGGCGGAGAAGCCATATTCCTACGAACCGATGTGATGAACGAGGCCTTGCTTTTAAAAAACAGGGAGGAGATTATGAGCCGATACGGACAGATCGATGCTCTGCTGAATGCCGCCGGAGGCAATATGGCCGGCGCCAACATCCCGCCTGAAAAAACCTTCTTCGACCTGGATATGGATCAGTTTGACGAGGTGGTCCGTCTCAACCTTACCGGCACTGTGCTACCTTCGCAGGTTTTTCTCGAACCAATGGTGGAAAGAAAAAAGGGGGTGATCCTCAACTTCTCCTCCATGGCTGCCTTTCGTCCCATGACCCGTGTTGTGGGTTATGCTGCTGCAAAGGCGGGCGTCACCAATTTCACCCAGTTTCTGGCCAACGAAGTAGCCACGAAATTTGGAGAGGGGATCCGGGTGAATGCCATCGCTCCCGGTTTCTTTTTAACCGAACAGAACCGGGAGCTACTCACCAATCCTGACGGTAGCTACACCCAACGCGGAGGAGATGTAATCCGACAAACACCTTTCAAGCGGCTGGGACGGCCGGAGGAGCTGTGTGGCACCATCCATTATCTGGTAAGCGATGCTTCTGCCTTTGTGACCGGTACCACTATCACAGTGGATGGCGGATTCAATGCGTTTGCCATGTAAGCCGGCATTAGTCTGCAAAAAAATAAATAAGTATAACAATCAGCAAACAAACAAAAACAGACAATGTATTTATTGGGATTTGACATCGGTAGTTCATCCGTAAAAGCTGCACTGGTGGATGCCGAAACAGGCAAGATTGCAGCATCGGATTATTTTCCAAAAACGGAGATGTCCATGCGGGCCGTGCAGGCCGGCTGGGCTGAACAGGATCCGGAAATGTGGTGGGACAACCTGAAGCTGGCCAATGCATCGGTATTGGCACAATCGAAAGTAGACCCTCAGGATATAAAAGCAATCGGTATCTCCTGGCAGATGCACGGGCTGGTAATGGTGGACAGAGGCCATCGGCTGCTCCGTCCATCTATCATCTGGTGCGACAGTCGGGCAGTACCATACGGAGAGATGGCATTCAGGACAATCGGTGAAGAAAAATCATTGTCGCATCTGCTCAACTCACCCGGCAACTTCACTGCCTCCAAGCTGGCCTGGGTAAAAGAACATGAACCGGAATTGTACGATCAGGTTTACAAGATTATGCTTCCCGGCGACTATATTGCCATGAAGCTGACTGGTGAAATCGGCATGACCGTGGAGGGTTTTTCGGAGGGAATCTTTTGGGATTTTAAGGAGAACCGTATTTCGCAGGATATTTTGGATCACTTTGGGTTTGACAGGGAAATACTTCCTTCGTTGACCCCCGTCTTCGGAATACAGGGAAAGGTTACCACCGCTGCAGCGAAAGAGCTGGGGCTGCATCCCGGTACGCCGGTAAGCTACCGCGCCGGAGACCAACCGAACAATGCCGTGTCACTCAACGTGTTTAACCCCGGCGAGATAGCTTCCACCGCAGGTACATCGGGAGTGGTATATGGAGTGTTGGATGAAGTAAAGTATGACCCACTGTCGCGTGTGAACATCTTCGCCCACGTAAATCACCAGCCGGCACAGACTCGGCTGGGAGTACTTCTGTGTATCAACGGCACCGGCATTCTCAACTCGTGGATCAAAAAGAACATGACACCTGCCCGTCTGGATTACAACCAGATGAACGAACTGGCTGCTCAATCGCCAATCGGAGCAAAAGGTATCTCGGTTATACCTTTCGGCAACGGAGCCGAACGGGTACTGGAGAACAAAGACAGCGGCAGCTCCTTCCATGGCATCAACTTCAACATCCACTCCCTCGCCGATATCCTCCGGGCTGCGCAGGAGGGGATCGTCTTTTCGTTCCAGTACGGAATGGAAATCATGAAGAAGCTGGGAATGGATATCAGGGTAATCCGTGCCGGAAATGCCAACATGTTTCTCAGCCCTCTGTTCCGCGAAACCCTTGCAGCAATAAGCGGTGCGGTCATCGAACTCTACGACACCGATGGGGCTGCCGGGGCTGCCAAGGCTGCCGGCATCGGAGCAGGTATCTATCGTTCACCACAGGAAGCTTTTGCCTCCCTGAAAAAAATCATGATTGTGGAACCCGATACGCAGCATGCCGGCAGGTATATGGAAGCTTACGACCGCTGGAAAAAATATTTATAATAAAACATCATCAATCTCTTATTAATTCAATATAAATATGGAAACTGAAAAAAATGCAAAAGAGTTTTTCCCGGGAATCGGGAAAATTAAGTTTGAAGGCAAAGAGAGCCGTAACCCCATGGCATTCCGTTATTATGATGCCGAAAAAGTGGTCTACGGCCGTAAAATGAAGGATTGGTTTAAATTCTCCATGGCTTACTGGCACACCCTCTGTGCCGAGTCGAGCGATCCATTTGGAGAAGAGACCAAGGATTTTGCGTGGAACAACGGCAGCGATGTCATTGAAAAAGCCAAACAGAAGCTGGACGCCGGTTTTGAGTTTATGCAGAAGATCGGCATTGACTACTTCTGTTTTCACGATGTGGATTTGGTTGACGGAGGAAACTCCCTGGAAGAGTATGAATCCAATCTAAAGGCAATCGTGGCCTATGCTAAAAAGAGGATGGCAGAGACAGGCATCAAGTTGCTCTGGGGCACAGCCAACGTGTTTGGCCACAAGCGATATATGAACGGAGCCGCCACCAACCCGGATTTTGACGGTGTGGCCTTTGCCGCCACACAGATTAAGAACGCACTGGATGCCACCATCGAACTGGGCGGTGAAAACTATGTATTCTGGGGTGGTCGTGAAGGGTATATGAGTCTGTTGAACACCGACATGAAACGGGAGAAAGAGCATCTGGCAATCATGCTGGGAAAAGCACGTGATTATGCTCGCTCGAAAGGATTCAAGGGCACCTTCTTCATCGAACCCAAACCAATGGAACCCACCAAACACCAGTACGACGTGGATGCGGAGACAGTGATCGGCTTCCTGCGCGCACACGGACTCGACAAAGATTTCAAGCTGAACGTGGAGGTAAACCATGCTACCTTGGCCGGACATACCTTTGAACACGACCTGCAGTGCGCAGTTGATGCCGGTATGCTGGGCTCCATCGATGCCAACAGGGGCGATTATCAGAACGGATGGGATACCGATCAGTTCCCGATTGATGTGTACGAACTGACCCAGGCAATGCTGGTGATTCTGCAGGGTGGAGGATTGCAAGGAGGTGGCACCAACTTCGACGCCAAGACACGCCGCAACTCTACCGATCTGGAAGACATCTTCATCGCCCACATTGCCGGCATGGATGCCTTTGCCCGCGCTTTGGAGGCTGCAGCAGCCATCCTGGAAGAATCTCCCTATCTCTCTATGCGCAAGAATCGGTATGCTTCTTTCGACAGCGGCAAGGGCAAAGCGTTTGAAGAAGGTAAACTTTCTTTGGAGGATCTGCGCGAATATGCCCTCGCTCTGGGTAGAGAGCCGGCCCAGATCAGTGGCAAACAGGAGCTGTACGAAGCTATTGTGAACATGTATATTTGATCTGCTGCCCATAAAAGATCAACCACCCGCATAGGGGTGGTTGATCTTTCTTAAAATACCGTTTCAACCTCAGAAAATGGATTCGTTGCCTCTCTTATTCTTTATCATAAACCTTTTCACCAATGAGACCTTCTTTACAAGTTTCTGTTAGCAGCATCATGCCGACACTCCTCGCATTGTTTCTTGTCACAGCATCATACGGAGCAATCAAACTGCCTCCGTTGCTCTCCGACAACATGGTGATACAGCGTGACAGGCCCATTCGCCTCTGGGGCAGTGCCGATGTAGGAGAGAAGGTGACCGTCCGGTTTAAACAGAAGAGCTACCAGACTGTTGCCGGTCATCAGGGTGAATGGTCTCTTCTTTTAGATCCCTCCGTAGCCGGAGGCCCCTATATACTGGAAATAAATGAGCACGTCCTGCACAATGTGATGGTCGGTGACGTATGGGTCTGTTCCGGCCAGTCGAACGTGGATCTGCCGGTCTACCGGGTGGAGGATCTCTATAAGCAATTGACCGATACCCTGAAAAGAAATGAAGTAAGGTTACTGAAAATAACCAACGACACCCATATCGCCGGAACAGAGGAGGCGCTGGCTGATACCCGGTGGCGTGTACTGGCTCCGGAGAATGTATCCGATTTTTCGGCCATTTCCTACTTCCTGGGCAACGACCTGTATGAGAAAACAGGCATCCCGCAGGGGGTGATTGCCAGCAGCTGGGGTGGTACTCCCATCCAGTCCTGGATCGGAGAGGAGTATATTAAAAAGTACCCCCACTATTACAACGAGATGCTGCTGACACGAAACAACGAATACGTGGCACAGGTAAACATCGCAGCACAGGTTGCAGGACGCGCATGGAACAGCTTACTGTATAGGCTCGATCCCGGGGTGCGAGAAAAGTGGTATGCTCCGGATTACAACGACAGCCACTGGCAAACAGTCAACCAATATGACAACGGCTCGTGGACACGCACGAAAAACGGCCCCTTCAACGGTTCCTACTGGTTCAGACAAGAGATAGAAGCGGATCCTGCCCATGCAGGCGAAGAGGCGCTGCTGAGGGTAGGATGCCTGGTCGATGCCGACTCCACCTACCTGAACGGCGTGCTGATCGGCACAACCGGTTACCAATACCCACCCCGCAAATACCGGATACCAGCGGGACTCCTCAAAGCAGGAAAAAATGTGATCACCATCCGGCTAATAGGTGGTAGCAACGCAGCTTTCATAAAAGACAAACCCTACAAAATCGTATACAACAACGGCAATGAACAACCGCTTTCAACGCAGTGGAAGTTCCGGCACGGCACCTTTATGCCACAACAGCGGGTACAGGCAATCGGTATACAAAACATCGCCACCGCATGCTACAACAGCATGATCTGGCCCCTTCGCCACTTCCCTGTCGCGGGTGTGCTGTGGTACCAGGGAGAATCGAACACCGGGAGGGCAGAAGAGTACGAATCTCTGCTAGGAGACCTGATGGAAGACTGGAGAAACATCTGGAAGGAGCCATCCCTGCCCTTTTTTATTGTCCAACTACCAGACTACATGGCCCCCACAAACACACCTTCGGAAAGCGGCTGGGTTTCGCTGCGCGAATCTCAGCGCAGAGCCACTCTGAACGACATCAACGCCGAACTGGTTGTGGGACTGGGACTGGGAGAATGGAACGACATCCACCCTCTTCGAAAAAAGGAGTTGGCAGAACGGGCATCTCTTGAGATCCGGAAGAAAGTTTATGGGCAACCTGTCGCTGTAACACCCCGACTGGAAAGCGGCGAGATTAAAGGCAGCCAGGTGATCCTGACATTTTCCGACCCGATAACAGGGGACAAAGAAGGCAATGTGTATGATTTTGAACTGTCCGACAATGGACGTACTTACCGGAATGCGGAAGCAGTAGCGAACAAGAACAAAGTGTACATCAGCTCCCCGGAAGTTGAGAAACCGGTCAGCGTGCGCTATGCATGGCGCAACACACCTCCCCGGGCAAATTTAAAGGGCAGAAATAATCTGCCCCTTCCTACATTCCAATGGGATAAACCACAATAACCGTCCCACCATGCAGGTGGTTTCAAGCTGTCACTTCACATTGAATGCCACGCGCAGGTCCTCGATCTCCTCATCGCCGATAGGCTGCAGAGGCCCAATAGAGGCGGCCATCACCAGCGAGTTAGCCGAGAACTCGGCTACCTCAAGATAGTCGAACGTGTTCAGCAGCTTATCTCCGGTAATAAAAACACTGTCGTTTTCCACCAATATCACCCGGTTCTTGTGAAACATGTTGGCCACACTGTCCACATCGTTGTAGATCAACCCAAAGGGGATGGAAGGCACATCCTGCAGGAAGATCCAGCTTTCGGGGATGGTTCGCACATCAAATTTTGAGCCGCTTACTGCATGAGCCATCAGGTTCACCGGTTGGGTACAAATGATGGAGTTGATGTGAGGATTGAGTTGGTATATCCGCTGATGGAGTGCTACGGAGCGACTGGGGGTCTTTCCTGCTTCAGCCATCCCGTTTTTGATTTGTACAATGTCGCTGGGCACAATATCCCAACGGGCAATATTGCTGGGAGTAATCAGAAAGTCGTTGTTCTTCCAACGAACAGAAACCGTTCCATAGGTTGAAATCATCAGACCCTGATTGCAGGCTCTGCGAATGATGTTGACCATCTCTGTACGGATGGCACGCTCTTCTGAAGGATGGTCGATATCCATGAAATGCGACACATTGGTCGGCAGATGATGCACATATTGCGATACCTGTTCGTCCGACAGGTAGTTCACATTTCCCAGTCGTTTGGCATTGACGATGGTGCGGCAACAGAACTCCAGTGTTTCAAATCGCTGGTAGGCATCCATCATATCGGTACCACCCAGTACTACCCCGTGATTCTCCATGATCACTGCTCTGTAGCGTTTGTCTTTGAATTCAAAGGCAATTTTTTCTCCCAAATCCTCACTCCCCGGTGTTCCGTACGGGGCAAAGCCAATATCTCCACAGATGTTGTGCGCCTGCGGAACAATTTTGGTGTCGGGCACAATACCGGCTATGCTGAATGCGACCAGTGCAGGCGGATGTGCGTGAATAATGGCTGTCAGCTCAGGGCGGGTCTCATAGATCGCTTTGTGAAATGGCAACTCCGATGAAGGTTTGTGTGGCCCGATGAGGGTGCCGTCCTTCTTCACCTGCATGATATCTTTTACAGTTAGGGAACCTTTATCCACTCCCGAAGGAGTGATCCAGATATCGCCATTTTTATCCCTGATAGAGATATTTCCACCGGAAGTGGTGGTCATGCCGCTTTTGTATATTCGTCCGATGATCACATTGATCTGCTCCACCGGATGCATTAAGTTTACATCTAATTGTTTCATTTTTTTAAGCATTAAGAGTCTAGAACCTGAAACCAGAACCAATTGGCTGTTGATGCACTATCAATCGGCTATGAAATATGTTTATCAAAATAATTTAGCAGAAATGTTTCCGCTTCGACGCTCCACAACCCTTTATTCCTATTGCATATAAGAGCCAGCTCGCGGAACAGGTCGCTGGATTCACCCAGTGTTGCAAAATCGGCAATGGGAGTCAGCGGCATATCGATATGGGTATATATCAGCTTCTTTCCACCCGGTATTTGGGGAAGGTTGTTGGTCGCCGCCGCCACCGCATTCAGTCCGCCGATATGGGTGATCAGTCCCGCCGGATCAAGCCCCTTGCTCATGATTTCGAGTGCCTCCACCATATCGTCGTTATTTCCTCCGCTGGTGCCTACAATATGCGTATAGGCATAGTGTACGTTGTAAAAATTAAGCATGGCGCTAAAACCGGTATCATCCGGACCGGCAAAGAAGTTCAGGCATCCGTCGAAAGCAAGTATGGCATCCCCCTGTTCCACTACCGGCTTCACGGGAGCGAAGACGAAGACATCGTCGTAGCCGGATCCTCCACTGATGGCTTTCAGCTCTTTTACGGGATCCTCCAAGGTGCCGGTATTGACATATCGCAATGTAATACCGCGCGATGCGGCTAAATCGACGCCATAAATTGTGGCAGCCCTGTCCAGTCTGGCCTGATCCACGTCGGTGACCACCAGCAGGGAGGGCTTGCGGTCTTCCCGGTGAAGTACATAGTTGATGGCGGCAAGCCCCATGGGGCCTACACCAGCCAAGATCGCCATCTTCCCGCCATCCACTATTTCCATCTTGTGGCGATAGCTTCCGGGAGTTGTATGATAGTTGGCATGCATGGCGCCGATTACGCAGGAAAGCGGTTCTGCCAGTGAAGCAGGATAATAGCCCTCTCCATGATATGTCAACAGGCAATCTTTTTCCATCACTTCATTGGGGATAACCACGTTGGTAGCATCTCCTCCAATATAGCGGTAACTGTATCCCGGAGCACTCAAGATGCCTACAGGGCCATTTTCGTAGTACAGTGCCGGTTGAATGGAGAACTTGTCCCCTGCTTTGAATTTATGGCTCCATTTGGCCCCTACTTCCAGCAGCTCACCGGCAAACTCATGACCGATGATGATGGGGTTTTCGGCCACATCGCCGGGGATACGTTTATGATCGGTCCCCTGCGAAGATGCCTTGTAGGAGGACATACACAGCGAGTCGGTAACTACTCTGGCCAGGATCTCGTTTTCTTTGATCTGTGGCAATTCAAACTCCTCCAGCCGGAGGTCTTTCTTACCGTATAGTCTTACTGCTTTTGTTTTCATTTGTTTTGATTTATTAATTCAACATTACCTGACCGCCTGTGATGGGCAGCGCCTGTCCCGTTTCACCACACTGCTCCATAAGATAGAGCACTCCTTTGGTCACATCGGCCGGGGTGCACCCTTTGCCCATGGGCACTTTTGACAGGTAGAACGCTTTCACCTCCTCCACGGTTTTGGCGCCAGGCACTTTCCCTGCTTTCAGGTACTGAACAAAAAGCCCGTTTTCGGGATTGCTCCAAAGAGGCCCTTCGTAAAAGTTTCCAGGACAAATGGCATTCACCTTGATGCGGAAAGGAGCCAGTTCCAGTGCGAACGACTGTGTCAGTCCAATACCTCCGAACTTACCCCCCGCATAAGCAAAATTAGCCTTGCTTCCCTGTAGACCCGATTTGGAATTGACCTGGATAATATCGGCAAAATAATCCCCGGAAGCATATTTCGTTTGTAGTTTCATCACCCTGCTAACCACCTTTGTACCATAAAAGTAGGCATTATAATTGATGCGGGTAACAAAGTCGAAGTCCCCGGGTGTCATCTCTTCCAGTCCGCCAGCACGAAGTACACCGGCATTGCTGATGAAGCAATCGATTCCGCCGAACGCGGCGACGGTTTCGTGCACAAGATTTTCCAGGCTAGCCATTTCTGCCACGTTCGTCTTCACGAAAATAGCCTGGTTATTTTTTGCTATCCGGTTGAAATCCGCTGCCGTCGCCCTGCCCGCCTCTTCGTTCAAGTCGGCAACAACGATATTGGCTCCTTCCTGCAAGAGACAACGCCCAATGCCTTCACCAAACCCCTGTGCAGCACCGGTAACGACGATGATCCTGTTGTCGGCGCGTCCCCTGGAAGCGCCTGCGGCCACACGCCGGCGATAATTTTCCACTTCCCAGTTGTCAATGAAACCAATCTGTTCCTGTGTCATCGGGTGAGGCCCTCCGAAAGAACGGGACAGCCAGGCTACCTTCATCGCATCTTCGAACACATCGAGAATGATGTCGCACTCCCGGGCATGCTCACCGACGGCGATCAACCCGACTCCTCTGACCAGCAACACCTTGGGCTGATAACCATATTTATCCACAAAAGCGGGAATCTCCTTTTGTGCCTCCGACAACACACTTCCAGATGTATCTTCGTTGAGGAAAAGATAATTTGATTTGCAGTAAACAATCGCATCCGGCGTAAAGGGCCTTACTATATCCTGCTGATTTTCTGCACTGCCGCAATAGTAGCCGATCAACGCATTGTTGCGCACCCTAACCGTTTTCAATCCGTCACCGGAAAGCATCATCCGCAATGCGGGGACAAGCTCTCCTACGTTGTGGGAAAGTTCTCTTTCCCCCACGAGCAAACGGTCTGAAACAGATCTTTCAAGTGTATCAAGAATATCTGAATAGATTGTTTGTATTTCACCAATGGTGCCGGCAGCGACAAAAATCCCGTGGTTCTGCAACCAGATCACCTTTGGTTCCTCGTTGTATGCCATCCGGTGCTCCTTGATCCTGTCATACACTTTTTTAAACAACACGTATCCCGGATCGGTATATTCCACAAACAGCGTTTTCTCGCCAAACAGCTTCTTTAAGGAGGCTTCCGCATCCTGCGCACACATCAGTCCGTTCACGGCTGTCGGGTGCAGATGAACCACAAAGGGATAGTCAATCACATTGTGCATCGAAGTCTCTACAGAGGGACGTTTGTCCTTGGTGAGAGTGGCTGCGGCCAGATCATTTTTCACCTGTTCTTCGCGCTCTGCCGCGTGAGTACTATATATTTTTTCGGCCATCGGATGAAGCAGGGAACGGTCGAGCACAGCAAAACCCTCTTCGGTGATTGTGGCGAGCGATGAACCGCTCGCCTTCACCCATATTTTTTCGCTGTTTTTATAGGAGGTATTTCCGCCTCCGGCAATCACAAAACGACGATCCCGCCCATACTGCTGCGATATCTCTATTAGTTGTTGAATTTCCTTCATCTTATTCTTCTTACCGGTAAGTATCACATTCTCTTTTGATCAACACATCTCCCAGCTTCATAAACTCTTCTCTCCTTGAACGGTCTGCCTTCCCGTTTCCGTCCACATATCCTTCCAATCCTTGTGAAACAACATGCTGATGTGCTGCGAGCACACAAGCTCCATCGTAGTTAATCTGCTTCAGCCGGTCGGTCAGTGGTGTCCTGTTCCGGGCAAATAGCTCAACAGGCTCCATGGCGGGCGTATTGTGTTCGCTGCCGAACGTCACCACAAACCCCTGATCGTAGAGATAGGATGCATATTTCTCCAGCAGTTTCACATCATTCCGTGTGGTAATAAATTCGACAGAGTGAAATCCTCTTTCGGTAAGTTGATCGGCCACTCGCTCCAGGTTGCATTCAAAATCGGTATAATTGCCCTTTGCATCGTCCGCCAAAAAGGGATAGGTGGGAATGCCGCCTGCAACAATGATCATCTCCTGCACCCTCTCCATCGGAAGAAAGGCTGCAGCCTCTTCGGGCACAAACGCTACTCCACCCGCTTTCAGCAGGTTGGCACGAATTTCGTTCTCCACGCCTGCAATATCTTTCCACGATGATTTTGGAGCTTTTCCATCATAAAGATTTTGCAAAACCGTATGTACTGCAGATTCCTCATTTCCACAAGCCTCATATACCTTCAGCCGCAGTGCTCTTGCCAGATGACGTTCGCGGAGAGATCCCCGGGTCAGTTCTTTTTTGATCTGTTCCACATTGAGTGTAAATCCGGCCTCTTTACGCTGAAGATGATCATTCAGCTTCGCACACATCGCCTCCACCTGTCTGTTCGATTCGGCCTGCACGGCGGAAAGCTGGGTTGCATAAGGTTCTGACATACGAAACGGATAAGATATTCCTTTTCCGCTTAGGTAGGTACGGCCGGGGTTGGCGGGATCGTTCACCCGCAACCCGGCTTGCTGATCATCTGCATTCAGGCTGATAAATTCGATTCCAAACAGTGGGTAGAGTTTCCGTTTACGACATCCGTCGGCCCATGCTTCATATCCTTCGGTGGTGTAAAAATCGTTGATCCCAACCACCCTCACCTCTTCCTCAACCGCCCTGTCCAGTGCCTCATCGATATCGCGAAAGGCACTGAAAGAAAAAGGTGTATGCAAATGGGCATTTACATTATATTGTGATGTCATGTGTATCGTCCATTTGTTTTTCAAATTCCTTGTTTGGCGCGCTTCACCATTTCTCCGTCGGTAAAGTTCTGGCCCGGTATATAACCACTCAACGGTTGAATGCGTTCATGAATCATATCCAGGAACCAAGCCGGCTGCGGAAAGAAAGCTTTCTCCAGCTCGTGTGCCGGGGTGATCCAGTTGCGGGAGCCAAGAACGCATACCGGCGCATCCAGGTAGTCGAATGCCAACTGGCCAATGCTGGCTGCCAGGTCGTTCAGAAAAGAACCACGGGTAGTAGCTTCTCCGGCCACAATGATCTTCCCTGTTTTCTTTACCGATGCTATCACCTTTTCATAATTAAACGGAACCAGCGAGCGGGCATCGATCACCTCGGCGCTCATGCCATATTTCTCTTCGAGCTCTTTTGCTGCTTTCAGCGCGGGGTATAGGGTATGGCCAACGGTCAGGAACGTGATATCCTTTCCCTCCTTCTTCACATCGGGTTCACCCAGCGGTATCTCGTAATAGCCCGTGGGTACACCTCCTTCGTGAAATTGTTCCCCCACATCATAAATGCGCTGGCTCTCGAAGAAAATGACCGGATCGGTACCCTGCAGAGCTGCATTCATCAACCCTTTGGCATCGTATGGGGTAACCGGGAAACAAACTTTGATGCCGGGTATATGTGCCACCAGCGAGGTCCAGTCCTGTGAGTGTTGCGCACCGTATTTTGACCCCACGGAAACACGCACCACCACGGGCATTTTAAGAACGTTACCACTCATGGCCTGCCACTTGGGGAGCTGGTTGAAGATCTCATCTCCGGCACGGCCGATAAAGTCGCAGTACATAATCTCCGGAATCACCCGTCCTCCGCACATGGCGTAACCAATGGCAGTCCCCACAATGGAAGCTTCGGCGATGGGAGAGTTGAAGAGCCGGTGATAGGGCAACGCCTCGGTCAGACCGCCGTATACGGCAAAGGCTCCGCCCCAGTCGCGGTTTTCCTCTCCATAGGCAATCAACGAGGCATCCTTGTAGAAGCGGTCGATGATCGCCTCAAAGATGCCGTCACGCAGCTGGTACTGCTTCATCTTGCTAAATGGCTTTCCTTCGGCATCGAAGGCAAAACGTTCCTTGTTGGCAATTTTCTTTACGCGCGGATTCTCCTCCAAGGGCATCAGCACATCCGGTTTTGCGTCGGAGAAGGAGTCGACCGATCCGTTGGAGAACATCATCTCGCCAATCACATCGGCATTGTCCATCCGCGGGGAGACCTCATCGTCGATGGAGAGCAGGAACATCTCGTTCACCAGCTTTCTTATGTTATCCGAAATCAGATCGAGATCGGCCTGTGATGCCACCTTTGCCTCCAGCAGCTGCTCGCCGTAGGTGCGGATACAATCCTGTGCCTCCCATGCCTCCACCTCTTCTCGGGTACGGTAAGAAGAAGCGTCGGAGGGTGAATGACCGCTATAGCGGTAGGTAAGTACATCCAGCAAAACCGGTCCGCGTTTTTGCTCAATCACCTTTCTTTTACGCTTGTAGGCATCGATCACGGCCAGGGGGTTGTAACCATCCACCCTTTCTGCGTGCATCTGATCGGCATTCACTCCCGCACCAATGCGGGCTGCGATGCCGTAACCCATGGTTTCGCCGCATGTCTGGCCGCCCATGCCGTACTGATTGTTCATGATGTTGATGATCACCGGGAGGCCACCCTGCATCTCTCCTTCCCAGAGTTCCGCAAACTGATCCATTGCGGCAAAACTGATTCCCTCCCATACCGGGCCGCACGCCATGGACGCATCGCCAATATTGGCCACTACCAGTCCCGGCTTGCGATTTACCTTTTTGTAAAGGGCTGCTCCCACAGCAATATCGCCCGACCCGCCCACGATAGCATTGTTGGGATAGACACCGAAGGGGGTAAAAAAGGCATGCATCGACCCCCCCAGTCCTCTGTTAAATCCGGTCTTACGGGCAAAGATCTCGGCCAGTGTACCGTACACCAGAAATCGTTTTGCGAGTTCTTTGACTGATCCGTTAAAATCTTTTTTTACAATATCATAGACCACCCCGTCGAAGAAGGTCTTCATGATCTCTGTAAGTTGTGCGTCGTCCAGCTTGTGGATAGCCGACATACCTTTGGCCAGGATCTCCCCGTGCGAACGATGGCTTCCGAAAATAAAATCATCCACTGTCAGCGTCCAGGCCATGCCCACCGCTGCCGACTCCTGCCCTATGGAAAGGTGTGCCGGCCCCGGATGATTGTAGGGCGTACCGTTATACTCCCCCTTGGTTTTGATCAGATTCAACATGGTTTCGAATTCACGGATCAACACCATGTCATGATAGATGGCTTTGAATTCCTCGTCGGTGAAATTTTCTTTTTCTTCTTTCACGCTCTTTTGATACTGATTGACCGGGATGGGCTGAAACTCCACAAACCCCGGCTTACGGACTTCAGACGGATCGATGTTTTGAACTTTTGGCATTTTTATATTGATTTACTGATTTATTCTGGCTTAATTGATTTTGACCAATTATGCTCAAATTAAAGGTTGTTTATAAAGTCATCAGCTAATTTTTGAGAAGCTGACCGGCAAAGATTACGTGTAAAATGATAAGCTGTCAGAGAGAAGCTATCTAGTTATCATTTCGTAATTGTGTCGTTGATGGGGCAAAACTAAAAACCACCTCCTTGATTATCTCACTCACGGTGGGATGTGGAAAGACTACCTCCTGCATCTCTTTGAGGGTCATCTCCTGTTCAATGGCCATGCATGCTCCATAGATTATTTCGCTGGAGGGATTACCCAACATGTGCACACCAAGAACTTCGCCATGTTTTTCACCCACCAATATTTTACAGAGTCCGTTGGCTCCCTCATTCTCGGCCACGAAACGGCCCGCAAAGGCCATGGGCAGCCTGGATACCTTGTAAGCAATACCCTTTGCTCTGGCAGATTCTTCCGTTTCTCCCACGCCGGCCACTTCCGGATTGGTGTAGACCACACCGGGAATGGCATGATAGCGCATGATGTCATTCCTGCCGGTCAGGTTGTTGACCACCACTTCTCCCTCGCGGCTTGCTGTGTGGGCAAGCAGCGAGAAACCGGTCACATCACCCGCAGCAAACACACCCGGAACATTGGTACGCATCTTTTCATCCACCTTGATGCCGCTGCGCAGCAGCTCCACCTGCAGGTTTTCCAATCCGAATCCCTGCGTAACCGGTCGGCGGCCCACACTCAACAGAACTTTTTCGCCTTCCACGGCATGGGTTTTCCCCTCTTTTTCGAAGACAACCTTGTTGCCTTCCACTTGTACCACTTTGGCATTCAGATGAAAATCAATTCCTTTCTTTCTGTAAACATCGCGCAACATGGCCGATATTTCGAAATCGAGGCCACCAAGGATCTCGGGAAGCATCTCCACGACAGTCACTTTTGTTCCCAGGCTATTATAGAAGCTGGCAAACTCCATTCCAATCACCCCCCCCCCAATGACAACCAGCGATTCAGGGCGCTCTTCCATTTCCAGGATCTCCCGGTTGGTTAAAATTACGTTTCCGGCTTCCTGTAAACCCGGAATGGGCGGCACCGATGCTTCTGATCCTGTACAGATGAGCAGATTCCTGCCAACATATTTTTCTCCGTTGCAGGTCACCTCAATGCCTTCTGCCGTGCGCCCCTTGATATAGGCTTCCTCTTTCACCACAGTGACATGGTTCAACTTCATACTGTTCTCCACACCGGCTACCAATTTACGAACCACTTTCTTTTTACGGGAGATTATTTTCTCATAATCGAAACGGGCGTTTTCACAATAAACACCGTATTTCTCACCATGCAAAGTGTTTTCATACATCTTGGCACTGTAAAGCAGTGTTTTCGTGGGAATGCATCCTTCATTCAGGCATACGCCACCCATCGCTTTTTTTTCAAAAAGCACTACTTTCAATCCTTCGTGTCCGGCTCTCTCCGCCGCCACATACCCCGCAGGGCCGCCACCGATAATGAGTAAATCGTACATATTCTAAATATCTAATTCTAATGTTTCAATCTCTATCGCAATTTGTTTTAAAAAGCGGGTAGCCTCGCCACCATCCAGGGAACGATGGTCGTAGGTAAGGCTCAACCCGATGTAAGGCACAAAAGCATACACGCCATCACCCAGATCCTTCGGACGGGGTACGATCGTATTCACTCCGAGGATGGCCGACTGTGGCAGGTTTATCACGGGTGTGAACATCTCCACCCCATAATTTCCCAGATTCGACACGGTGAATGTGCCGGCCTCCGCCGCGAGCATGTCGGGGTTCACGCTGCCGGCACGGCAGGCAGCTGCAATCTCTTTAAGCTGGCCGGAGAGACCGGTAATAGAAAGGTCATCAGCATTGCGCAATACGGGAACCATTAACCCGCGCTCCGTATCCACAGCAAGCCCAAGATGTACTTTGTGAAAATATCGTTTGGCATCTCCCAGGAAATGGGTGTTTACTTCGGGGTATTTTTTCAGCGCTCTGACCACTGCAAAGCAAACCATATCGTTCAACGTGATGTTCACGGAAAGCTTCCCTTCTTCCAGGGCTGTTTTCACCTTCTTCCGAAGTTCAAGAATACGCCGGGCATCGGCTCCCAGATGGTGGGTGAGCTGTGCCGAATTCTGCAGCGAGGCATGCATCGACCTGGCAATCAGTTTACGAATGTTGGATATTTTTCTGTCTTCATAATCCACGCCATATATAGCATTCACGGGGGCAGTGAGGTCGGCTGCACGGGCTGTACCCGCAAGGCCTGTTCCGGGAGCCTGCGGCTGGACACCACCCTGAACAGCAACCTTCTTTGCCAGCGGCGTCATTCTGGGGCGATTTTCCAAATAGGCCTGAACATCCTTTTCAACGACACGCCCCTTAGGGCCGCTGCCGACAAGCTGAGAGACCGGTACTGCATTTTTTTCGGCTATTTTTTTTGCCCGTGGAGAAACAAACCGGTTTTCGGAATCTCCAGACTGCTGCTGCATGCCATACAAAGCTTTGTCGACATGGGTAGAGGAAGCAGCTTTCTCCAACAAGCTGTCTGTCTGCCTGTCTGTTTGCATGGCGTCAGGAGCAACGCTGGCGCCCGTTTCACCAGAGTTACCTCCCGGTGCCATTCCTTCGATGTCGGCCAGCAACGAGGCAATATCCTCTCCGGGCTCGCCGACGATCATCATGTTTTGCAACACAGGCACCTCATCCCCTTCACCATAAAAACAAGCCAACACTGTCCCGTCTACCGGCGACTCTTCCTCAAAGGAAGCCTTATCCGTTTCGTAGGAAAACAATACTTCCCCTTTTTTCACGGTATCGCCTTCTTTCTTATTTAATGTTGTAATAATACAACTCTCGACCGACTGCCCCTGCTTGGGCATGATTACTGCAATTGCCATTTATGATTGATTTAAGCATTTAAACTAAGATACTGTGCTGAACTATGCTGATACAAAGATAATTTTATTCCATAAAAATTCCAAAAAAATAGCAACAATACTTGATTCTTGTAACAACATCGTTCAACAGATTTCTTTCATTACCATCAATGAAATGTACAAATGTATTTAATTTGCATCGGATACCATTTTAATAATTGATATTTTAGCTGTGTTATTTGACATCTTCTTCTAACGCGTTTGGGAGAATAATGGTTTGTGATTATTTTTGCAAACAATATCAAAAAGTATAGTTATTAAATCATTTATTTCATTGACGAAACTTGATTTAAACTGTATGTTTGCAAAAAAACTATAAAAAATAATTTAACCTCATCATGAGTGAAGGCAATTTAATCTCTTTTTTGGCTATCGATTTAGGAGCAAGCAGCGGCAGGGCCATGCTGGGAACAGTTCAGAATGACCGTCTGGAGTTGAAGGAAATTCTCCGTTTTCCCAATCCCATGGTGGAAGTGAACGGACGTTTGTATTGGAACTTGCTATATCTGTACAACCAAATTTTAGCTTCGCTGCGGGAAACAAAGGTCCGCGGTCACAATCTAGTTTCTATAGGCATTGACACCTGGGGAGTAGATTTTGTCTGTTTTGGGACAGACGGAGAACCTCTCCGGATGCCCTATAGTTATCGTGACTCCCATACACAGGGTGCACCGGAGCGTTTTTTCTCCAAAGTACCAAAAGAAAAGGTATACGAGAAAACAGGCATTCAAATTATGAACTTCAATTCATTGTTCCAGCTGGATACGCTGCTCGAAAAGAACTCCTCCATCTACCCTCTTATTGATAAGATTCTGTTTATGCCGGATGCTCTTTCGTACCTGCTGACCGGCAGGATGGTCACGGAATACACCATCGCATCCACCTCTCAGATGATCAACCCCTACACCAAAGATTTCGAGCCTGAATTGCTCGATGCCATCCGCCTGTCGAAAGAGAAGTTTGCCCCCATTGTCCTTTCCGGAACAACCATTGGAAAGATATCTCCCTCTGTGCAGCATCAGACAGGCCAGGAGGATATTTCAGTGATCGCGGTGGCAGGACACGACACCGCTTCCGCTGTACTGGCGGTGCCCGCGGACAGCGCCCATTTTGCCTATTTAAGTTCCGGCACCTGGTCGTTGATGGGGATTGAGTCCGGCGAACCCGTTATCAATGATAATACTTTTGCTCTCAATTTCACCAATGAAGGTGGTGCCGACGGCTCCATCCGCCTTTTGAAGAATATTTGCGGCATGTGGCTGATTGAGCAATGCAAAAAAGAATGGGAGAAGAAAAATCCGGTAACGTATGAAGAGATCGTGAAGGCTGCTGAACAGGCCTCTCCTTTTCAAAGTTTCATCAATCCGGACGCATCTTGTTTTGCGAGCCCTGCTTCCATGATTGAGGCAATACAGAACTATTGCCGTCAGACAGGACAGCCTGTTCCGTGTACCATCGGCGAGATTGCGCGCTGTATATACGAGAGCCTGGCCTTTCGGTATAAACAGGTATTGCAAAACTTACAGGAACTGGCCAACTTCCCCATAGAAAAGCTACACATTATTGGCGGAGGATCCAAAAACAACATGCTGAATACCTTTACGGCCAATGCCATTGGCCTCCCCGTTGTAGCAGGGCCGTCGGAGGCTACCGCCTTCGGAAATCTGTTAATGCAGGCCAAGGCAGCCGGACTGGTTACCGAAAAAGATAAAATGCGACACCTGGTACGCAACTCGGTGGAACTGGAAATCTTTACGCCATCGGAGACCTCCGGTTGGCAAGGTCACTATCCGCGGTATCTTAATGTATACCGGGAGATCCAATAACCATTACCGCAAACCATTACAAAAACATATACATATGAACGAAGAACAGATCAAAAGAGCATTTGAAGAAGCAAAGGAGCAGTATGCTGCACTGGGTATAGACGCTACAAGGGCAATTGAGCAATTGGATAAACTCTCCATTTCGATTCATTGCTGGCAGGCCGACGACGTGTCGGGTTTCGAAAATCCCGACGGGGAACTAACAGGAGGTATCCAGGCTACCGGCAATTATCCGGGAAAAGCCCGTACCATTAACGAGCTAAAGGCCGACCTGGAAAAGGTGATTGATCTTATACCCGGAAAACACCGGATAAGTCTGCATGCCACTTACGGCGATTTCGGCGGTGAATTTGTGGACCGTGACAAAATTGAACCCCGCCATTTTCAGAGCTGGATTGACTGGGCAAAAGAGAAGGGAGTGAAACTCGACTTTAATTCCACCTTTTTTTCGCACGAGAAGGCAAACAGTGGGTACACCCTTTCCGATTTTGATCCGGAGATCCGGAAATTCTGGAAAGAGCATCTCCGCCGATGTCGAGAAATTGCGGCAGAGATAGGACGCCAGCAAGGAGATCCCTGTATTCATAATATATGGATTCCTGACGGAGAAAAAGACAAGACGGTTTCCCGCTACGAGCACAGAAAACTGCTGCAGGAATCTCTTGATGAAGTGTTGGCAGAAAAAATAAGCACCAACTACCTGAAGGATACCATCGAATGCAAACTCTTTGGCATTGGCAGCGAAAGCTACGTGGTCGGATCGCACGAGTTCTATATGGGATATACCGTTAAGAACAACATGCTTCTAACACTGGATGCAGGTCACTTCCATCCTACAGAAACCATCTCCGACAAACTTTCCTCCATCCTGTTGTTTGTTCCCGAGATCACCTTGCATGTAAGCCGCCCCGAACGATGGGACAGTGATCATGTGGTTATTTTGAACGACGAACTGCTGGCTATTACACAGGAGATTGTCCGCTCGGGCCAGATGGACCGTGTACATATGGGTCTGGACTATTTCGACGCTTCCATAAACCGCATCGGTGCATACGTGGTGGGTATCCGTTCCGCACAGAAAGCCATGTTGCAGGCTTTGCTGGAACCGACGGGCAGGCTGAGGGACTTTGAGAAACAGGACAAGAAATTCGAGCGGATGGCTTATCTGGAAGAGTTGAAAGCAATGCCGTGGAATGCCCTCTACAGCTATTACTGTCTGCAGCAGGGGGTACCTGTGGGAGATGCATATATCAGGGAGATCCAGGATTACGAAGGACAGATAACCTCCAAAAGAGTGTAAACAATGAATGCCATTATCGGTTTATTAATCATTGCTGTGGGAAGTATGGGCCAATCAAGCTCATACGTCCCCATCAATAAGATCAGGGAATGGTCGTGGGAAAACTTCTGGCTGACCCAGGGGGTTTTCGCATGGCTTGTCTTTCCTTTGCTGGGCGCTTTCATCTCCAACTCCCCGGCAGAATTGATTGGGATCTACACCATCCATCCTTCTGCCACATGGCAAGCCATTGGTTACGGTGTGCTATGGGGTATCGGGGGACTCACTTTCGGGCTCAGCATGCGTTATCTGGGGATTGCCCTGGGGCAGTCGGTCGCATTGGGCACCTGCGCCGCATTCGGGACGCTTATACCGGCCATACTGACCGGCACCAACCTTTTCTCGCCAAAGGGACTGATCCTGTTGCTGGCTGTTGCCGTCACCCTGGCAGGGATTGCCCTGGTAGGCTATGCCGGAAGCCTGAGATCCAAAAACATGCCGGAAGAAGAACGACGAAAAGCCATCAAGGATTTTGCACTAAAAAAAGGGTTGCTTATCGCCTTGCTATCCGGTGTAATGAGCGCCTGCTTCAGTCTGGGACTGAGTGCGGGAATACCGGTAAAAGAAGCTGCCATAGCGGCGGGAGCAAAAGATCTGTTCGCCCAGAATCCGGTTACCCTGTTGGTAACTGTGGGGGGGTTCCTCACAAACCTGGCTTACTGCCTTTACATGAACAGAAAAAATAAAACAGGCGGAGAAATCAAACGCTCCTCAAAAGCGGTGCTGACCAACAATATTTTATTCTGTGCGCTGGCAGGGCTCTTGTGGTACTCTCAATTTTTCGGACTGGGGATGGGGCAGAGTTTCTTTGAACCGGACAGCGTCATGATGGCCTTCTCCTGGAGCATCCTCATGTCTCTCAATGTTGTATTCAGCAATGTGTGGGGGATCATCCTGAAAGAGTGGAAAGGTGCCGGAAAAAATGCCGTTACCTACCTGGCCTTGGGCATGGCTGTGCTGATTATCTCTTTGGTGATACCCAATCTATTTTAAAAATATCGTATAAAGTACGAATTCATACTCCGTAATACGATACCGGCACAAAGCGGCGTCCAGTTCTGCAGTGAACCTGGCCCGCCTTGTGCTTTGTTGTGATATTATTTGTATATTTACACGTTCAAAAACAACAAAACATGCCAATCTAAAACAGAAAACATGAGATACAATGATTTCGGCATTGACTTTAAATACCTACTGGTCAATGACAAAGATGAAAAATTCGGACTGACTGTCAACACAGTAGGTTTTCAACCTATTGCCCCACATACCTTGTATCCTTCAACCGAACATCCCAAGAACTACTATTTCAAACCCGGCAAGGGACGTATCTTATCGGAGTATCAGATCGTATACATCAGCAAGGGCAAAGGCTATTTCTCTTCATCCTCTACCAGGAAAACAAGCATATCCAAGGGGCAGGTAATGCTTCTTTTTCCGGGGCAGTGGCACACGTACTGCCCTCTAAAAGAAACCGGATGGAACGAATATTATATCGGCTTTGAAGGAGCGATCATCGACTCTATTGTGGGCAATGGGTTTATTTCCCCCAACAACCAGGTGCTCAATGTGGGAGTGAACGAAGATCTTGTTAACCTGTTCTCTACTGCCATCCGAGTTGCCAAAGAAGACAAGGGAGCCACACAACAGTACCTGGCAGGAATTGTATTTAATATTTTGGGCGCTATCTTGTCACTGGCACAAAACATCAACTTCGAATCGAGAGAATCGGCTCAGAAAATTGAACGTGCTAAAATCATCATGATCGAAAACGTCAACAAAAATATCGACATCAAAGGCATTGCTACAAACCTGGGCATCAGCTACTCCTTATTCAGAAGGGTCTTTAAAGAATATACGGGATATGCGCCGGCGCAATATTTCCAGGAATTAAAACTCCGCACGGCAAAAGAGCTGCTGGCAGAAACCAACCACTCCATCAAGGAGATCGCCTACGAGCTCAACTTTAGCTCCTACGAGTATTTTCTATCGTTTTTCAAAAAAAGAGTCGGGCTTACCCCTCTGGAATACAGAAATCTGGGAAGGGTGTAACAAGCAATGTGAGGATGGACCTCGCACAAAGATGATCTGGACGAATTGGAAAATTTTCATCAGAAGAACAACAGATAAAACATCGAATAAAAAAATGTTTCCAAAACATATGATGTCATTTATCATGTACCTGCTTGCCAGCAGCTGTCTGGCTGCAGCACAGGAAGTTTTTTCACCGGGCGGACTGACGGTGAACACCCTTCCAAACACAGAGCAGGTATTTTTAAACGGGTATCCCGTGAACACCCTCCTGGAAGAGACAGTGAACTGCCGGGAAAACTGGCAGTTTACCGATATATCCACGGCCCACCCTGTCTTTGGATGGATGTTACCCTCCGGCTCGGCCAACACCAAACAAACAGCCTACCGGATTCTGGTGGCCTCACGTAGGGAATTACTGGCACGAGACTCTGCCGATCTGTGGGATACGGGCAAGATAAGCAGCGATCAATCGCTTCATATTGCCTATAGCGGTAAACAACTCCAGCCCGGAACTGTCTGTTTCTGGAAAGTGAAGACGTGGGATAATCATGGCCAGGAATCCGATTTTTCGAAAACTGCACGTTTCAGGATGGCCGACAGGATTGTTGACTACGCAACGGACAGGCATCCCATTCAAAAACAGGACGAGTATCCGGTCCGGATCCAAAAGGTACATGAAAATACCTATTTTACAGATTTCGGGAAGGCTTCTTTCGGAAGGGTACGCCTCAACCTATACTCCACAACCGGCACGGACAGCGTAGACATTCATTTGGGAGAGGCGATGAAAAACGGCAGGATCGACCGCTCTCCGGGTGGCAGCATCCGCTATTCGCACTATAGGGTGAAGCTCCGGCAAGGGTGGAATACCTATGTGATTGCAATACGTCCCGACAAACGAAATACCGGCCCCCAGGCAGTGTTGATACCCGAATACATAGGCGAGGTCACTCCCTTTCGTTACTGCGAGATCGAAAACTACCATCATCCCCTGCAGGAAAAAGAGGTGGTGAGGGAAACGGCTTTTTACCCCTTTAATGAGCACGACTCCTATTTTCACAGTTCCGACACGGTGCTGAACCAAGTATGGGAGATCAGCAAATACTCCATCAAAGCCACTTCATTTCTGGGGGTGTATGTCGACGGGGACCGGGAAAGAATCCCTTACGAAGCGGATGCGGTAATTAACCAACTGTCGCATTATGGTGTAGCGCGCGACTACAGCATGGCACGATACACCCACGAATACCTTATTCACAAGCCCACATGGCCCACAGAGTGGATATTGCAATCGGTACTGATGGCATGGGAGGATTATATGTATACCGGAAATAAACAATCCATGGAGCATTTTTATGAAGACCTCAAAGCCAAGACACTGACCATGCTCGCAGACCAGAAGGGCTTCATCAGCACACGGACCGGGAAGGTGACACCCACAGTGTTGGAGTCGATTCATTTCAGAGGAGAACTGCGGGACATTGTCGACTGGCCCCATACCGGCATCCTGGGATTGGAAAAGGAAGAGGGAGGTGAAACCGACGGCTTTGTGTTTTCCGATGTGAACACGGTTGTCAATGCTTTTCACTACAGGGCATTGACACGGATGGCCCTCATTGCGGAGGTGTTGGAAAAAGCGGACGATCGGAAGTTTTACCAGGAGCAGGCTGCCCTGTTAAAAAAATCCTTCAATGCAGGTCTTTTTGATGAAAAGAGAGGTGTCTATCTGGATGGCATCGGAACAGATCACGCGTCACTTCATGCGAACATGTTTCCACTTGCGTTCGGACTGGTGCCCGAAAAGAAGATCCGCAGCGTGTCGGAATTTATCCGCTCACGGGGGATGGCTTGCAGTGTGTATGGTTCGCAATTCCTGCTCGACGGAATCTATGACGCGCACGAGGCAGAATACGGGCTGGAGCTGCTGACATCCACCGGCGAAAGAAGCTGGTACAACATGATCCGCAGCGGCTCTACAATCACGACAGAAGCCTGGGATAACAAATATAAGCCCAACCAGGACTGGAACCATGCCTGGGGTGCCGCACCGGCTAATATCATTCCCCGGAAACTGATGGGCATTGAACCACTGGAGCCGGGATTCAGGAAGATCCGGATCAAACCTCAGCCCGCCACGCTGGAGTTTGCAGAAATAAAACACCCTACTCTCCGGGGCGACATATGGGTAAGCTTTACGAATGTTCCGAATCAATCATTCCGGCTTGAGATGAATATTCCGGCCAACACCACCGCTGATGTTTATCTCCCGTTTTATTCCAGCGATCAGTCTATACAAAAAAACAATCATTCTACAAAATACAGACGGGAAGGGAATTTTTCGGTCATTGAAGGGATCGGTTCAGGGAAATGGTCTTTTACTGTGGAACGATAGTAGCTTTATACATTGACAAAATATCGGCCCATTTTGTATATTTTTATATTAAATAGTTTGTTTGTTAAACATATGTTATCAAAATTTGCACTGATCTACTTTTTTAGCGTATTTTCTTACTAGTTGATCAACCTGATTTAATATTGAAGATCCTTTAGTATCCATCGTAATATGCGAAGGATTTGCATGCAAGGCGCATACAGAAAAATGTCTGTGTTAGGTAGCTGGACGTTTTCCTTTACCGTTAACTTGTTATACCGCGTAATTTTCTGATAAAAGAGCCTAAACGTGTAAAGCGGGAACAATCGACATCGCGTAACGATAAGAATTACATTTTTTTAAACCTCAAATTATTAGCATGATGAATCGTTATTTATTCATTTTGCCGCTGATTGGGTTCATCCTGTCGGCGTGCGAAGGAGAGACCATCGACCCTGTCCGGGCAAGTAAAAGCATCAGACTGACTGCAGAGATTGAAAAAGTGAAGACCCGCCTTTCCGGTTCTACCTGGGAAAAAGGCGATGTCATTGGCGTGTACATGACAAGATCAGGTTTTCCACTCAGCCCATCTGCTCTGGCGAATAATGTAAATTATGTGTATGATGAATCGGGTACCTTTCAACCCCAAAATGAATCGAAGGCAATCTACCTTCCCTTCAATGGCGAAAATGTAGATTTTATCGGGTACTACCCCTATAGGGAGGATATTACCAACTTTATCTATCCCATCGATCTTACGGTTCAATCGAATCAGGCTGCTCTCGACTTCATGTATTCCAGTAACGTCACAGCCAGAAACATGACCAATCCCAATGTAAGAATGAAATTCTCACACAGGTTGTCAAAAATTGTTTTGCAGATCGCACATTACCGGAATATGGATCTGAGCGATCTCTCGGTCATCCTCGCCAAAGTTCCCACCAAGGCAACTTTCAACCTGGTGGATGGCTCCCTTACCACCTCAACCGGTACGGAAGACATAGTATTTAACATCAACAGAGAGGGAACCTTGGCAGAAGCGACCGTGCTACCCGGAACAGACTTGTCAGACAGTCAATTGTGGTTTGTAATAGGTGAAAACAAACAGGTATATCAATCATCTCTGCCGGAGGCTTTAACGATGAACCCTCTGGCATCTTCCACACTGTACAACCTGAATATTACGCTCTATACAGAAGAGGAGAAAGCCCATATTGAACCAGAGAGCATCATTCCCTGGATCACACCACCTTCCGAATCGGTCACAGCTAACCGCACCGAAAACTCACCCCCGGCAATCAAAGGCTCAAAAAGCCATCCCTATACCGTATTGCAGGCAATGGAGGCTCAGGGAAAGACAGGCGTTTGGGTGAAAGGCTACATTGTAGGGGCCTTTGACGGCTCCATCAACAAGTTTGTCACGGATACCACCGGGCAGGTCAGAACCAATATCGCATTGTCAGACAACATGAACGAGACCGTGGTGAGTAATATGATCCCTGTGAATATAACCCTTGCCGGGTTGAAGAACGCCTTGAACATTGCGGATAATCCCGCGAACCTCAACAGGCTCGTATTTATCAAGGGAGACCTGGCAGCTTACTATTCTGTTCCCGGCTTGAGAGAAACCAAAGAATACCAGTTTATAGACTAAAAGTGTAAACAAAATGACCCTTGCGGCTGTTTTCTGATAAACCAACACAAATGAGCAAAACAGCCTGCAAGGACAAAGACCTGATCGTTAAAGACGAAGCGAAGTTTGTCTGTAAGAAGTGCGATGCCACGGTGAAGAAGGAAAAATATGCCTGCAAGCCCAGAAAAATAAAAAAATGACCGGCTCTCCCGCGTGCGACCTCTTATTTAAACTCTTCCCACATCAGAAGAGCCCGGGCGATGGCATTTTCAACGATGGGCGCCATGATGGCATAGCCCGCTTTATTGGGATGTACGCCATCACCGGAGAGTTCTTGGGGTAAGCCGTTACGTTCATCGGCCATGGCGGAAAAGAAATCGCAATAGACTGCTTCGTGCGTATCGGCGTATTGTTTTAACCGTTTGTTCAACTCCACAATTTTGGGAGCAGGCTCTAACCCGGTACGCCAGGGGTAGTCATATGCAGGCAGAACCGAGCAGAGCACCACCTGTATGCCGTGCGCCTGTGCCAGCTCGGCCATAGAGTGTATGTTGTCCTCGATCATCTCCAGGGTGGAGGGGCCCTTATTTCCCGCAATATCATTCGTGCCCGCAAGAATCACCACCACCTTCGGCCACAGCCTGACAACATCCTGTCTGAAGCGAAGCAGCATCTGTGGCGTTGTCTGCCCGCTAATTCCCCTGTTTATATAGGGGCGACCGGCAAAAAAACCGGGAACCTGATCAATCCATCCCTGCGTGATGGAATTCCCCATGAATACAACCCTGTCTTCGCATCTTCTGGCAGGCCCCAGCTTCTCGTTATCTTCTCTGAAACGGGTAAGGTTTGCCCAATCCTGGGCTTCTGCAAGAGTTGCCCAACAGAGGACCGATGCGAGGAGCAGAAACATTTTTTTTACATTCATTGTTTTTTCCGATATAATTAATAAGTCAAAAATAGTTATTTAATTTTTCTTTCGGCCCTGTTCGTCGATTTTTTCGCACGGTATGTCGATAACTAACCCTAAAAAAACTAAAATTGAAAGCTGCAATCACCTTTGGTCGGTATTAAATCGGTAAATTTGGCAAATTTCGTACACCGACATGAAAAAAAAGACCAAAATTATTGTTTTTGGCTCCATCGCTGTCTTGCTGCTGGGAATGGCCTTTTTCCCCGCAATTAAACGCCAGCTGACATCCACGAAGCAAACCGGCGGCCCCGTACGGGGAGGTGAATCGGGCAGATCGGAGCTGGTGGTCAACGCCACCATACTACAGCCACAAACACTGAACAATATGTTTCGAATCACCGGCATCCTTCTTCCGGATGAAGAGGTGGACCTCACCTTCGAAACGGCAGGGAAAATAACAGAAATCTATTTTCAGGAAGGCACCTTTGTGCAACAGGGTACCCTGCTGGCAAAGGTGAACGACGCCCCCCTGCAGGCAGAACTGAAGAAGCTGCAGGCACAGCTTCCACTGGCCGAGGATCGGCTGTTCCGTCAGCAGACGCTGCTCGACAAAGATGCCATAAGCCAGGAGACCTACCAGTCGGTATTTACCCAACTTGAGACGTTGAAAGCCGACATCGAGCTGGTGAAAGCACGCATCCGTCAGACCGAGCTGCGGGCTCCCTTCAGTGGCATGATCGGCCTGCGACAGGTGAGCGAAGGTGCCTATGCCTCGCCCACCGTAGTGATTGCCAATTTAACCAAGATATCGCCCCTCAAGATCGAGTTCTCCCTCACCCAGAATTTTGTGAGCTTGATCAAGCAGGGCACCGAGATTCAATTTACCGTGGAGAACGACCTGGAGGTATACAATGCTTCGGTCTACGCTGTGGAGTCTCGCCTCGACGTACAGACACTCAGCCTGTTTGCGCGGGCACGTTACGAGAATGCCGACGGAAGGATCAAGCCCGGACAATCGGCCAGTATCCGAATCAAGCTGGATCAGATCGACAATGCCATCGTAATTCCCAGCATTTCCACAGTCAAAGAGATGGGGCGTGACGTTACGTATGTCTATAAGAACGGAAAGGCGAAAGAAACAGAGATCGTTACAGGGATGCGCACCTCCTCCTCGGTAGAGGTTGTCAGCGGCCTTGCGGTGGGCGACACTCTGTTGACAACTGGCGTGATGCAGCTCCGCAGCGGCATGCCGGTAAGAATTGACCGAATGGTCCCTAACAGCGCAGATTAAATCGTATGAATTTTTCCGAACTAAGCATCAAACGACCGGTACTGGCCACGGTAATGGTACTGATTATCATTATCTTTGGCTTAATCGGCTATACAAACTTGCCGGTACGCGAGTATCCCAGTGTGGACAACCCCATCATCACGGTCCATGTCTCCTACCCCGGAGCCAATGCCGAGGTGATCGAGAACCAGATCACCGAGCCTCTCGAACAGAATATCAACGGCATACCCGGGATCCGCTCACTCGTGAGCCGCAGCAGCCAGGGAAGCTCGCGTATAACGGTTGAGTTTGAGTTGAGCGTCGACATGGAGACGGCGGCAAACGACGTAAGAGACAAAGTATCCATAGCCCAGCGCTACTTGCCACGCGATGCGGACCCTCCTACGGTCTCCAAGGCAGACGCCGACTCCGACCCCATCATGCAGATCACGGTGCAGAGCCCGGTCCGTTCGCTGCTTGAACTCTCAGAGATTGCCGACCTCACCGTGAAGGAGCGGTTGCAGACCATCTCCAACGTAAGTGCCGTAGAGATCTGGGGTGAATATCGTTACGCGATGCGCCTCTGGCTTGACCCCATCCGCATGGCTGCCTACAACGTCACCCCCATGGATATCAAATATGCCCTTGACAGAGAGAATGTGGAGCTGCCGGCAGGGAGTATAGAAGGAGACCACATAGAACAGTCGATCCGCACTATGGGATTGATGCAGACACCCGAGGAATTCAACAACCTGATCCTGATTGAGGATAATTTTCGTATTGTTCGTTTCCGCGACGTGGGTTATGCCGAATTGGATGCGGCTAACCGGCAAAATATCCTCCGTAGAAATGGTATCCCCATGGTCAGCTGCGTCATTATCCCGCAGCCCGGTGCCAACCATATCAACATCGCAGACGAGGTACGGCTGCGCATGGAACAGATGAAAAAAGACCTTCCGGAGGATGTGATTCTGGATGTGGCGTTCGACAATACCAAATTCATCCGGGCATCCATCGCCGAAGTACAGGCCACCGTAATTATCGCCTTTATCCTGGTCGTCTTCATCATTTTTGCTTTTCTGCGAAACTGGCGGGTCACCCTGATTCCGGCAGTCGTGATTCCGATATCCCTCATCGGTATATTTTTTGTGATGTATCTCGCCGGATTTTCCATCAATGTGCTCTCCATGCTTGCCGTGGTGCTTGCCGTGGGACTTGTTGTGGACGATGCAATTGTGGTGACCGAAAACATATTCCAGAAGGTTGAATCCGGGATGGATTCCATAGAAGCATCAATCATAGGCTCCAAAGAGATCTTCTTCGCTGTGGTGTCCACCACGGTCACGCTGGTGGCCATTTTTTTCCCGATCGTCTTCCTGGAAGGAATGACGGGACGGTTGTTCCGCGAATTCAGTATCGTGATATCGGGAGCTGTGATCATCTCCTCGTTTGTGGCATTATCCTTTGTACCCATGCTCTCTTCCAAGTTGCTGAGGAAAAAACAAGAGAAAAGCAGGTTCTACGATAAAACCGAGGTTTTCTTCCTCGGCATGAATCGCCTCTACGACAAGTGGCTGCACTCGTTCCTGCAACAAAAGTGGCTCGTCTTCCCCATCCTTCTCATCTCCACCCTGTTGATTGTCCTCTTCTGGGATCTCATCCCAGCCGAAATGGCGCCGCTGGAAGACCGCTCTCAGGTGACAATCAGAAGCTCCGCCCCAGAGGGGGCCACCTTCGAATTTATCAGGGATTATACGGACCATATCTCACAGATAGCCGACTCTGTCGCCCCCGAAAGGGAGTCGAACATCACGATGACGCGGGGTGGGTTCGGAATGGTTCGTTTGGTGTTGCCCGATATGAACGAGCGCGAACGTAGTCAGATGGATATTGCGGCCGAACTCACGCGTGGCGTGCGAAACGAAACGGCTGCACGGGCGTTTGTGCAGCAGCAGTCGACCTTCGGGGGACGGCGCGCTGGAATGCCAATTCAGTACGTGTTGCAGGCACCCAATATTGAAAAACTACAGGAGTATATCCCGCCCTTCATGGAACAGGTAAACCAGAGTCCCTGTTTTCAAATGGCCGATGTGGATCTGAAATTCACCAAACCCGAAACGCGGATCATCATTGACCGGGATAAGGCGGCGTTGCTGGGAGTGAGTACACGCGATATAGGGCAAACGCTCCAATATGCCTTGAGTGGACAACGAATGGGTTATTTTTACATGAACGGGAAGCAGTACCAGATACTGGGGGAGATCAACCGCCAGCAGCGCAATACGCCGGTGGACCTGAAGACCATCTATATCAAAAATAATTCCGGGCAAATGATCCAAATGGACAATCTGGTGAAACTGGAAGAATCGGTAGCCCCCCCTCAGCTCTATCGGTACAACCGTTTCAACTCGGCCACCATCTCGGCCGGACTGGCACCTGGATACTCCCTGGGAGAGGGACTGGAAGAGATGGACCGCATTGCTGCCAATGTACTCGACGATAGCTTCAGGACCGCGCTGGAAGGTGAATCAAGAAACTTTCGGGAAAGCTCCTCAAGCCTGTTGTTTGCTTTTGGTCTTGCCATCGTTTTGATATTCCTGATCATGGCCGCGCAGTTTGAAAGCTTCAAGGATCCTTTTGTGATCATGTTCTCCGTACCCATGGCACTATTCGGAGCCCTGTTGTTTATGTGGATCTTTGGGATTACAATGAACATCTATAGTCAGATCGGGATCATCATGCTTATCGGGCTGGTAACCAAGAACGGAATCCTCATTGTAGAGTTTGCCAACCAGCGTCAACAGGCGGGACTCACCAAGCATAATGCAATCATCGAAGCATCACTTCAACGGTTGCGTCCTATTCTCATGACGAGCATATCAACCATCCTCGGTCTTTTACCCCTGGCAATGGCTACAGGTGAGGGTGCCAACGGGCGCATCGCTATGGGAACAGCAGTAGTGGGTGGTTTGCTGATCTCCACGCTCCTTACCCTCTTTGTGGTCCCGGTGATGTATGTATACTTCTCCACCGACAGAGGAGCCAAAGAAAAGAAAAAAAATGAAATTAACCATGTACAGGACAATACTTAAAACAGGTCTGCTTTACTTTTTTCTGATGCCGGCCTTTACCTATTCGCAAGAGGTGATGGACCTGCAGGAATGTTTGCGGATTGGCCTGAAAAACAATTATGGCCTACGCATTACACGCAACGAAGCTCGTATCTCCGCCAACAATGTCACCTTGGGCAATGCCGGATTTCTTCCCGAGGTAACGCTTGACGGTCGCTACAACCTGCGAAGCAGCAGTACAGACCAGACCTCTGCTGAAACGGGCGAAACAGCAAAAAGCCGCAACAACACGACCGGCACCACCGATGCGGGGGTAAATTTGAGCTGGACCCTGTTTGAAGGATTCCGTGCACAGACCAGCTACAAACGCCTGAAGGAACTGGAGACTGTAGGGGAATTGAATACCCGCCTGGCAGTTGAAAATTTTATCGCCAATCTCACAGCGGAATATTACAATTACGTGCAGCAGCAGATCCGGTTGGGAAACCTCAAGTATGCAGTGGCTCTGTCAAGAGAGCGATTGCGCATCGTGGAGGCACGCTATCAGGTGGGATCACTCTCAAGGCTCGATCTGCAGCAGGCACGAGTCTATTTCAATGCCGACAGTTCACAGCTGATTCAGCAATATGAAACACTGCACAGTTCCCGCATCCGGCTCAACGAGATGATGGGGGGAGAGGTAGACCGCCTATTTGCAGCACAGGACACAACCATCCTGTTCAATGCATCCCTGTCGAAAGAGCAATTGCTCGATGCCACCCTGCGGCAGAATACAGGCCTGCTTCTTACCGGAAGGAGCCAGTCGCTGAGTGAACTCGACCTGAAAAACCTGCAGAGCCGAAATTACCCCTATCTGCGTCTCAACACAGGATACGGTTTCACGCACTACAACTACAGCAGCGGGACCCTTAACCGCCAGCGTAACTGGGGTCCCACCGTAGGGGTGACCCTCGGATACACCCTGTTCGACGGCTTCAACCGTCACCGGGAACAGAAAAACGCCAAGATCGTCGTTCAAAACAGGCAACTCGAGGTGGAACAAAATATCCTTGCGCTGGAAAGCGACTTTGCCAGGATGTGGATTGCCTATCAGAATAATATGGAGTTAACCCGTCTCGAGATCGAGAGCCTTGAAAATGCAGAACTAAATTACGAGATTGCCATGGAACGTTACAAAATAGGCGATCTCTCCGGGCTCGAACTCAGGGAAGCACAAAACAGCTTACTGGAGGCCGAACAGCGTCTTCTCACCGCACAATACAACACGAAGCTCTACGAAATATCGCTGCTGCAAATAAGCGGAAAAATCGCAGAATATCTGGAGTAAGGAAGAACACTTCCCTTACGGAACCACTTACCACCGCAACGCTTTCTTCGCCCAGAGGGTCTGCGTAACGCCCCGCACAAAAAGGTAGAGGATAAACGCCAGCCAGAGGCCGTTATTTCCCCATAGTGGCGTCATGATGAAGTAGCATGCAAAAAAGACGATGGAGGAAACAATCATCGCATTCCGCATCTCGGCGGAGGCCGTCGCCCCGATGAAAATACCGTCCCACAGAAACGCAGCAAAGCCGACTACAGGAATAAGCACTGTCCAGAACATGAAATCTTTGGCCTGTGCGATAATATCGAGATCGTTGGTCATCACATACAATATCGGATCGGGAAAAAGCATGTATAAGACTACAACAACAAGACTCACCATCAGCCCCCAGAAAAAGATCCTGCGGACCATCCAGTGGAGATATTCCCTGTTTTGTGCGCCATAAAACCGCCCCGTCAGGGCTTCGCCTGCGTAGGCAAAGCCATCCATAAAATAGGAGAACAACATAAAGAACTGCATCAGCAACGCATTCACCGCCAACACATTCTCGCCCATCGCCGAAGAAGCAAACGTGAAGAAGGTTGTCACCAAAGTCAGCAAAAAAGTGCGGACAAAAATATCGCTGTTAACCCTAAAATACTCCCGTATTGCGTGACGGTCCCAAATGGTCTCCCTCATGATATATTTTCGCAGTCGGCGATAATGCTTCCACCAAAAACCAGCAGCCACCATCAGCGAGATAACCTGGGAGAGTGCTGTTCCCAAGGCGATCCCTTCGATCTTCATTCCAAAGCCGAACACAAAAATCAAACTGAGGACAACATTCAGTAAATTATTCAGTATGGCAATAACCATGGGTATCTTCGCGTTCTGCATGCCAATAAACCACCCTTTAAAAGCATACATCCCCAACACCGCCGGCGCTCCCCACACAACAATGCGGAAATAGGTCATCACATGTCCGGTAGACTCCGCACCGGACTTTATCAAACCTGAAGCCAACAAGCCGATGGGATATTGTAGAAAAATGATGAGTACCCCTACCCCCAGGCCGATGGCCAGCGAGCGGATAAAGGCATTCATCACTTCCGGAAAATTCCGTGCCCCCAGCGCTTGGGAGGTAAAACCGCTGGAACTCATGCGCAAAAAGCCAAAGTTCCAGTAGATCATGTTAAAAATATTGGCGCCAAGTGCAATGGCGCCGATATATACAGCCGACCCAAGCCGGCCGGCAATGGCAATATCGATCATCCCCAATAGTGGGACCGTAATATTTGTGATGATATTGGGAAGAGCAAGCCTGAAGATTTTTTTATCCATTGCCGCAAAAATACTTTAAAAAAGACGATATATCGGCTTGAATTCATTTTTTAATAAAAGATGCCGTTTTTTAAAATGATTAAATACCTTTGTTACGTTCTTTTTTGTAAATTTGTGAATTCAGTGCTCTTGTTTTTGCAATAAATTGACAATTAGACTTATACAAAAAAGAAAATCGTCTATTTTCTAAAAAAGACTCATTTTATACGAATATATGGATAAGATTCAGGAACTTACTTCAAAACTTTACGCGGAGGGCGTCGAAAAGGGCAAAGAAGAAGCCGAAAGGATCGTTGCGCAGGCACGAACCCGGGAAAAAGAGATATTGGATGCGGCACGTATCAAAGCCGAAGAGTTGCTTTCTTCCGCAGAAAAGGAGAGCGCAGAACTGAAAAAAAACACAAAAGCAGAACTGAAACTCTTTGCTACACAATCATCCGAAGCACTAAAAACTGAAATCATCAATCTGGTGACCGGCAAGTTGTCCACTACCCTGGTAAACACGGCCATGGAAGACAAATCGTTTGTGCAGCAGATTATTGTGGAACTGGTACAAAACTGGTCGAAGAACGAAACATTGACCGTGGGCGTGGAAAATCCGGAAGAACTAAAATCCTACATAACATCTCACGTCAAAACCCTACTGGATAAGGGATTGGAGATTGAATCGGTGAATGGCATCAAAACCGGCTTCACCCTTGAACCCGAAGATGGTTCGTACAAGGTGAAATTCGGCGAAGAGGAGTTTGTTAATTATTTCAAAGAATTTTTACGCCCCCAGATTCAACAACTTCTTTTTTAGAAACCGATATTTTTATCGGTCTTTTTCAAGAGATTAACTTTGTCTATGATTTTCAAGAATCAATATTACTATTTTGTTGCCGGACTGCCGGATTTTGCTTTCGATAGTATGAAGCTCCCCTTTACCACGGAGGAGTACAGAGGCATGCTCAACGAGGTACTGAAACCGGAAGACAGGAAGCTGCTGAACAAATACTTCCTCAAATACGACAACGACAACCTGCTGAGTTTGCTGAAAGACAAAAATGCAATACTCAACCTGATGGGCAAGCTGTCGCGCGAGGAAATTGAGGACATAGTTTCGAAGGCAAAGGAGGATCTTCCGTTAAAGGACAGCAAAATACCTCCCTATTTCGAAGATTATATCAAAAGATGGCTTGGCGAAGAAAATCCTCATGCGGGAGGGCATCTTTGGGAAGATATGCTCACCTCCCTATACATGGACTATGGCAGGGAGGTAAAGAACAGCCTTATGTCGGGATGGTTTGAATTTAACCTGAACATCGGCAATGTGTTTTCGGCTATATATGCCCGCAAGTATGGACTTGATACAGCAAAATATATTGTGGGCAGCAATAAGACAGCCCGCATTATCCGGGAAAATGCCCATGCCCGTGATTTCGGCATCAGTCAGGAACTGGAATACTACGACACGCTTCTGCGCATCTCGGAAGAGCCGGACATTTACGACCGCGAGCGCAAGATCGATAAATTCCGTTGGGACTGGCTCGAAGAGAACACGGCGTTCGACTACTTCAACATCGAATACATTTTTGCCTATCTCTGCAAACTTCAGATTCTTGAGCGATGGGTGAACCTCAATGCGGAAGAGGGAGAACGCGTTTTCCGGGAACTCATCAACAACCTGAAAAATGAAACAAAACTGCCGGAAGACTTTTAATTTATTCTCTATTTCGTGAAGCAACGGGGATGGAAGACAAGTCTCCCCATACAGCGAGTTGCGAAGAGTAGTCCGGGCTTAGCGATAAAAAATAAATATCTTATATGTTAACAAAAGGAACAGTTAAAGGGATCATATCCAATCTCGTCATCGTAGAGGTAGATGGGCCTGTTGCTCAAAACGAGATCGCTTACATCGACCTGCAAGGGACCAAACTAATGGCAGAAGTCATCAAGGTGGCCGGGAACAATGCCAACCTTCAGGTGTTCGAGAGCACCCGTGGTTTGACGGTGGGAGCACCCGTGGAATTTCAGGGACATATGCTCGAAGTGGTACTCGGGCCGGGCCTGCTACAGCGGAACCTCGACGGACTGGAGAACGATCTCGATAAGATGGAAGGAGTCTTCCTGAAACGGGGAGAATACACCTTCCCGCTCGATGAAGAGAAGTTGTGGCATTTCAAACCGATGGCAAAGGTGGGGGACACCGTTACGGCCGGATCCTGGCTGGGTGAGGTAGACGAAAACTTCCAGCCCCACAAGATTATGGTTCCCTTTGTAATGAAGGGCTCTTACACAATAAAGAATATCGCCGGAGAGGGAGATTATCACATATACAAGACAGTGGCCGTGGTAGAAGACAAGGAGGGCAACGAGACCGAAATCAACATGGTGCAACGCTGGCCGGTAAAAATTGCCATCACGGAATATCGTGAAAAGCCCAGGCCGTATAAGTTACTAGAGACCGGTGTGCGGTCCATTGACACGCTGAACCCCATCGTGGAGGGCGGCACAGGCTTTATCCCCGGCGCTTTCGGAACGGGAAAGACTGTCTTGCAACACGCCATTTCCAAACAGGCAGAAGCCGATATCGTGATCATTGCGGCCTGCGGTGAGCGTGCCAATGAAGTGGTAGAAATCTTTACGGAGTTCCCCGAGCTGATCGACCCCCACACCGGCCGCAAGCTGATGGAACGGACCATCATCGTGGCAAACACCTCCAACATGCCGGTCGCTGCCCGTGAAGCATCGGTATACACGGCGATGACCATCGGTGAGTATTACCGCTCTATGGGATTAAAGGTTCTGCTGATGGCCGACTCCACTTCGCGCTGGGCACAGGCATTGCGCGAGATGAGCAACAGACTCGAAGAGCTACCGGGTCCCGACGCTTTCCCGATGGATCTGTCGGCCACCATCTCCAACTTCTACGGACGAGCCGGGCATGTAAAGCTGCACAACGGTGCTGAGGGATCGATCACCTTTATCGGAACCGTATCTCCTGCAGGGGGTAACCTCAAGGAACCGGTTACGGAGAACACCAAAAAGGTGGCCCGCTGTTTTTATGCTTTGGAACAGGATCGTGCCGATAAAAAGCGATATCCGGCCATCAACCCTATAGAGTCTTACTCAAAGTATTTTGAATATCCGGAGTTTGAAAAATATATCTCGGTGCATATCGCTGACGACTGGACGGAGAAAGTGAGCGAGATCAAAACCCGGCTGTTGCGCGGGAAAGAAATCGCCGAACAGATTAATATCCTGGGCGACGACGGAGTACCCGTGGAGTACCATATTACCTTCTGGAAGTCGGAGTTAATCGATTTTGTTGTACTACAGCAGGATGCATTCGACGAGGTAGATGCGGTGACGCCCATCGAACGACAGAAAAACATACTCGACCTGGTCGTGAAAGTTTGCCGAACCGACTTTGAATTTGACAACTTCAACGAAGTGGCCGCCTTCTTCAAAGAGTTGATCAACATTGGCCGCCAGATGAATTATGCCGTGTTTGGTTCGGAAAAGTTCAATCAATACTACAATCAGCTTATAGAAAAGGTATCCGGTATCCCGTTGTCGGAAATCAGTAAATCATAGAAGTTATGGCAAAAGCATTTCAAAAAATATATACAAAAATAACCCAGATCACCAAGGCTACCTGTTCGGTAAAAGCCACCAATGTAGGGTACGATGAGCTGGCAACTGTAGAAGGGAGACTGGCGCAGGTGGTAAAAATTATGGGCGACGAGGTAACATTGCAGATTTTTGAAGGAACCGAAGGAATCCCCACCAATGCCGAAGTGATGTTTATGGGCAAATCCCCCTCACTGAAGGTGAGCGACCAGTTGGCGGGCCGTTTTTTCAATGCGTTTGGCGAACCTATCGACGGCGGACCAGTGCCGGAAGGAGAAGAACGGCCTATTGGCGGACCTTCTGTCAATCCTGTACGGAGGGAACAGCCCTCCGAGCTGATCGCCACCGGCATCGCAGGGATCGACCTAAACAACACGTTGGTTTCGGGTCAGAAGATTCCTTTCTTTGCCGACCCCGACCAGCCTTTCAACCAGGTGATGGCCACTGTGGCGCTGCGTGCCCAGACCGACAAGATCATTCTGGGAGGGATGGGAATGACCAACGACGACTACCTTTACTTCAAGAACGTGTTCAGCAATGCGGGTGCTTTGGACCGCATCATCTCGTTTATGAACACGACCGAGGACCCTGCCGTGGAACGTCTGCTAGTGCCTGACATGGCGCTGACGGCAGCCGAATACTTCGCGGTAGACAAGAACGAAAAGGTGTTGGTGCTGCTGACCGATATGTCTTCCTACGCAGATGCACTCTCCATCGTATCAAACCGTATGGATCAGATACCCTCGAAAGATTCAATGCCGGGCTCGCTCTACTCCGATCTGGCAAAGATCTATGAAAAAGCCGCTCAATTCCCCTCCGGTGGCTCCATCACCATTCTGGCGGTGACCACCCTCTCGGGAGGCGACATCACCCATGCCGTACCCGACAACACCGGGTATATCACCGAGGGGCAGCTTTTTCTGCGTCTCGACAGTGATGTGGGTAAGGTTATCGTAGATCCCTTCCGCTCTCTTTCGCGCCTCAAACAACTGGTACAGGGAAAGAAAACGCGGGAAGATCACCCTCAGGTGATGAATGCGGCCGTTCGCCTCTATGCCGATGCTGCCAACGCGAAGACTAAGCTGGAGAACGGGTTTGACCTTACCGACTACGACAAGCGGACGCTCTCGTTTGCAAAGGATTACTCCAGGGAATTGATGGCTATCGATGTAAATCTGGACACCGTGGAGATGTTGGATAAAACATGGGAGTTGCTGTCGGACCACTTTAAGCCGGCAGAGGTAAATATGAAACAGGAGTTGGTGGAAAAGTACTGGAAATAAAGAATGGCTATCAAATTTCAATATAATAAGACTTCCCGTCAGCAGCTCGAAAAGCAGCTGGCTGTGCGTGAAAGGGCACTTCCTACCTTGCAAAACAAGGAGACCGCACTGCGTATGGAGGTAAAAAAAGCCAAAGATGAAATAGACACGCTGGAAAAGGAACTTGAGGCACAGGTACAGTCTTATCATAAGATGATGGGTATGTGGATGGAATTCGACTCATCGCTGATTCGTGTAAAAGATGTACACCTCTCGAAGAAAAAAATTGCCGGGGTGCTCATCCCCATACTCGACAGGGTGGAATTTGAGCTCAGGCCCTTCAGCCTTTTTAATCGTCCCAAATGGTTTCTGGATGGGGTAAAAACGTTGGAAAGCCTTGCCGAGACAGGCATTCGACGCGACTTCCACATTATACGCCTCAACCGCATAGAGTATGCCCGTAAAAAAACCACCCAGAAAGTCAACCTGTTCGAAAAAGTGCAGATACCAGGATATCAGGAGGCAATCCTCAAAATAAAGCGGTACCTCGAAGACGAAGAGAATCTCTCCAAATCGTCCCAAAAGATCATGCGCACCCATCAGGAACAACGAAGAAAGGAGGGGGAAGGCATATGGTAGCAAAAATGAAAAAAATTACCTTCCTGGCTTTTCACAAAGATTACGACTGCTTTCTGCATGATCTGCGCAACCTGGGGATGATTCATGTTGTGGAACACGACCGGACCGAGGCAGATGAGGAAGGACTGCAGCAATTTGTGGCCGAGTCAAAGAAGCTAAATGAGGCATCCAAAATTCTGAAAAGATACCGGGATAAAAAGACAACGGCGACATTCAACGAGCCGGATGCGGAGCAAGGGAAAACAATTCCTGCGGCAATAGAAAAGATCGAAAACAGAAAATCGTCCCTCAGCCAACAGTTGCAGGTATCCATCAAGGAGAGGGATGCATTGAGGCCCTGGGGTGATTTTGATCCCGAAAACATCCATCGCCTGGAAAAAGCTGGTTATCACGTGCATTTCTTCGTTTCACCCGACAACAAGTACAATCCGGAGTGGGAAACGCTGTACGATGCGGTAGTGGTAAAAAAAGAATCATCGAAAACCTATTTCATGACGGTCAACCACATCGATCGGATGGCCGACCTGCTGGATCTGGAAGAGGTCAAATTGCCCAACGTGTCGTTCTCCGCTCTCAACAGGCTGATCGATTCGCTCCTGGAAAAGAAAAAGCTTCAGGACGATGTACTGCAAAGGCTATCGAACGACCTTCCCTCGGTGGAGGCTGCCCTCCGGGAGCTGGATAATCGCATAGCCTTCACACGGGTAGCACAAAGTGCCACCCCGCTGGCCGACGAAAAGCTGTTGCTTCTGCAAGGTTGGGCACCGGCGGAGAACGTATCAGAGATCTTGTCGTATCTGGAATCGAAGGATGCCTACTTTGAAGTGTCCGACCCGCTGCCGGAGGACGATGTACCCATTAAGTTCCAAAACAACAAGTTCTTCCGGCTATTTGAGCCGGTAGCAGAGCTCTACATGTTACCCAAATACAACGAGATTGACCTTACCCCCTATTTTGCTCCGTTTTACATGTTGTTTTTTGGCTTGTCGCTGGGTGACATGGGCTACGGTCTGTTTCTTTTGATAGTGGCAACATTGGTTAAGATGTTTCAAAAGCAAAAACTTGGTACAAGTGTAAAAACCATCCTGTCGCTGGTGCAGGTGCTGGGTGCCTCCACCATGGCTGCCGGCCTACTGACGGGAGGCTTCTTCGGCTTTGCCGTGTACGACCTCGACAATCCTATATCACAGATGCTGAAAGAGAAAGCTTACTTCAACAACAACCAGATGTTTATGTTGTCGTTGGTGCTGGGAGTCATACAAATACTTTTCGGCATGTGCCTGAAAGCGGCAAACCGCATCAAACAGTTCGGCTTTATCCATGCTGTATCTACTCTGGGGTGGATCCTGCTTCTGAGCAGTTTCATCCTTTCCTACCTGGCACCAGCATTGTTGCCCATGGGTGGAACACTGCACCTTATCGTGATGGGGGCGGCGGCCGTACTCATTTTTTTCTTCAACACACCCGGAAAGAATCCGGCAATCAATCTGGGACTCGGGCTGTGGGACACCTACAACATGGCTACCGGGTTGTTGGGCGACGTGTTGTCTTACGTGCGGTTGTTTGCTCTCGGGCTTTCGGGAGGTATCCTGGCCAGCGTCTTCAACAGCCTGGCCACCGGTATGAGCCCCGACCACACCATCGCCGGCCCCATTGTGGCCATCCTGATCTTTCTGGTCGGGCACACCATCAACATCTTCATGAATGTGCTGGGAGCCATTGTACATCCGGTGCGACTCACGTTCGTGGAGTTTTACAAAAACGCCGAATTCACCGGCGGAGGAAAGAAGTATACCCCTTTCAGGGCATCAAATGTATAGAACAATCAAACAATAAATTAAAAAAGTGAGTAAATGGAAACAAATTTATTAATCGCCTATATAGGCATCGCGATCATGGTTACACTCTCAGGGATAGGCAGTTCCTACGGTGTTACCATTGTAGGAAATGCCGCTATTGGTGCGGCAAAAAAAGTAGATGGTAAGTTCGGGAACTTCCTTGTGTTGACTGCCCTCCCGGGTACACAGGGCTTGTATGGCTTTGCCGGTTACTTCATGTTTCAGAATATTTTCAATATCCTGACTCCGGAGATTACCTTCTTTCAGGCTATGGCCACGCTGGCTTCGGGTCTGGCACTTGGTTTTGTGGGCCTGTTGTCGGCCATCCGCCAGGGACAGGTCTGTGCCAATGGTGTGGTTTCCATCGGACAGGGACACGATGCTTTCAGCAACACGCTGATTCTGGCAGTCTTCCCGGAGCTCTACGCCATTGTATCGCTCGCTGCTGCGTTCCTCATGGGATCTGCGGTTGCGTAGAGGTCGAAAGGTTAAATTACTGAATTTAGAATGGGGGCGGTTTCCGATGATACCGACCCCATTTTAGTTATGCACAATCTCTTTCCGGTCTATTCCAATGTCGTTCATGGACACAGGATCATCCACCGGTTCAATATGCGTGGATACGGTCACCGGTTCGTCGAACATCTTACCGATGTTTTCTTCAATCCTGTCTGCACAGTCATGCCCTTTCTGTACGCTCCAGTCTCCGGGAACCAAGACATGCACAGAGATAAACTTTCGTTGCCCCGCCACACGGGTAAGCAACGAATGGTAGGCAATCTCCTGCTCCTGCAGAGAATCGAGATAAGCGGTAATTTTTTGCATATCTTCCTCAGGAATGGCCGCATCCATCAGCCCGCTGGCAGAGCGGCTGATAAGTCTGTATCCGGTATAAATGATATTGAGAGCCACCAGGATGGCAATGATAGGGTCGATAATTACCCATCCTGTAAACTTTACAATCACGATACCGGCAATCACCCCGACCGAAGTCCATACATCGGTCATCAGGTGTTTCCCATCGGCCTCCAGCACAAGCGACTTCCTTTGCTTCCCTTTCTTTATCAGAAGAAGGCCGACCGCCATGTTCACGAGCGATGCCAAAAATGAAAACAACAGTCCTGTATTGATATTCTCAAGAGGAATGGGTTCCATAATGCGGGGAATAGCGGACCGGATAATACTGAACGCGGCAACAAGAATAAGAGCACCTTCCGTCGCACTGGAAAAGTATTCCGCTTTGCTATGCCCGTAAACATGGCCTTCGTCTGCCGGTTTTTGAGAAATATTGAGCATGATTAACGCAAACACGGCAGCGAAAAGGTTTACGAACGACTCCAGTGCATCGGACATAAATCCCATCGATCCTGTCACATGATAGGCATAAAATTTTAGCAAGATGGTGACTATTGCCGCAGCAATAGAAAGATACAGAAAATGTTGGAGCGGGTTTTGTTTCATTCGTGAATTCCTTTATTATCAGACAAAAATAATCAATTTACCTCATGACAATTCCAATAAATCCTGAATTATTTATTTCTTCCCCCTAATTTAGATTCGTTCTACGCCATTACCGGTTAAAATCAGACCATTCCGTTTTTGAACCGAAGATGATTATTTTCAGGAATAATCCTTTTTCATTATCTTTGCATTGCATTAAAACCAGATATTTCGTTTATTGAACGTTATCTATTTGTTGATGTTCTAACACACTAAGAGTAAACTATGTTTGAAAATTTAAGTGAAAGGCTGGAGAGGTCGTTTAAAATACTGAAAGGCCAGGGTAAGATCACCGAAATCAATGTGGCCGAAACCTTGAAGGAGGTACGCCGTGCCTTGCTCGATGCCGACGTGAATTACAAAACTGCCAAGGAATTTACCGAAACTGTCAAGCAGAAAGCAATGGGTCTGGATGTACTCAATGCCGTGAAGCCGGAGCAGATGATGGTGAAGATCGTGCACGACGAACTGGCAACACTGATGGGGGGTGCTGCCGTGGACATCAACATCAAGGGGACGCCGGCCATAATTCTCATGTCGGGACTACAGGGATCGGGGAAGACCACCTTCTCCGGGAAGCTGGCCCATATGCTCAAAAGCAAACGGGGAAAAAATCCATTGCTGGTGGCGGGCGACGTCTACCGTCCCGCAGCCATCGAACAACTCAAAATATTGGGAGAGCAGATTGGGGTATCGGTCTATGCGGAAGAAGAAAACAAGAATCCGGTAAAGATAGCCCAAAATGCCATCCAACATGCCCGTCAACATGGTAAAGACCTGGTAATCATCGATACTGCCGGCCGTCTTGCGATCGACGAGCAGATGATGAACGAGATCGAATCGATCAAGAAGGCAGTCAACCCGCAGGAGATCCTGTTCGTGGTGGATGCGATGACCGGCCAGGATGCCGTAAACACGGCCAAAGAGTTCAACCAGCGGCTCGACTTCAACGGCGTGGTGCTCACCAAACTCGACGGTGACACCCGTGGTGGTGCAGCTCTCTCTATTCGTTCGGTGGTTGACAAGCCCATCAAATTTGTCGGTACGGGCGAAAAACTGGATGCCATCGATGTGTTCCACCCGGAACGTATGGCCGACCGTATCCTGGGAATGGGTGACATCGTGTCACTCGTGGAAAAGGCACAGGAGCAATACGACGAAGAAGAGGCCCGGCGTCTGCAGAAGAAAATTGCAAAGAACCAGTTTGACTTCAACGATTTCATTGCCCAGATTCAGCAGATTAAGAAGATGGGTAACCTGAAAGATCTGGCCTCCATGATTCCCGGAGTGGGCAAGCAGATCAAAGACCTGGACATCGACGACGATGCGTTCAAGGGCATTGAGGCGATTATTCGTTCTATGACACCCGGGGAACGCAGCAATCCCGAGATTCTAAACGGGAGCCGGCGTGCCCGCATCGCCAAGGGAAGCGGCACCAACGTGCAGGAGGTGAACAAGCTCCTCAAACAGTTCGACGAGACCCGCAAGATGATGCGGATGATGACTTCGGGAGGTGGCAAAAAGGCAATGCGTAACATGCGGAGAAGATGAAACTGATAGACGGAAAGGCTGTTGCTACACAAATTAAGCAGGAGATAGCCGAAGAGGTAACCCGGATAAAAACGGCCGGAGGCAAAACCCCTCATCTGGCAGCCGTGCTGGTGGGTCACGACGGCGGCAGTGAAACCTATGTGGCCAACAAAGTACGTGCTTGTGAAGAAGTAGGCTTCACGTCCACCCTAATCCGTTACGAGGCGGATGTGACCGAGGAAGAACTCCTCGCCTGCGTGGATCGCTTAAATAAAGATGCAGACATCGACGGTTTCATTGTTCAGCTGCCCTTACCCAAACATATCTCCGAGGAGAATGTGACCGAGGCCATTGATTACCGGAAGGATGTGGACGGCTTTCATCCGGTGAACGTGGGACGTATGTCGCTTGGAATGCCCTGTTTTCTCTCCGCTACGCCAGCAGGAATACTGGAACTTCTGAAAAGGTACAACATCGAAACAAGAGGGAAGCACTGCGTGGTGCTGGGGCGTAGCAACATCGTCGGCAAACCGGCGTCGATGCTGATGATGCAAAAAGGATATCCCGGCGACTGTACCGTTACTGTCTGCCATAGTCGTACAAAAAACATCAAGGAGATCTGCCTGCAGGCCGACATCATCATCGCCGCACTGGGTGTTCCCGAATTTCTGAAGGGAGACATGGTGAAAGAGGGAGCAGTGGTGATTGATGTTGGCACCACCCGCGTGCCGAGCGACAAGACAAAATCAGGGTTCAAGCTGACGGGCGACGTGAAGTTCGATGAGGTGGCGCCCAAATGTGCCTTCATTACGCCAGTGCCTGGGGGTGTGGGCCCGATGACCATTGTGTCACTACTCAGGAACACCCTGCTGGCAGGGAAAAAGGAAATTTATCCCTGATAAACAACTTTTTTCAGCATGAAACGAGTGAAAAAACATGTTGTTGTCACCGGTGGCGCCCAGGGTATTGGCCGGGTCGTATCGCAAGAATTGCTGAATAACGGCTACAAAGTATCAATCTTCGACATCGACAATGAGGCAATGGAGGAGATTCGTCCCCATTTTCCTTCTCGCCACTGCGGGTTCTTTGTTACAGATATTTCCAACGAAGTAAGCCTCCGTTCATCCATCAGGGCGGCTATCAAGAAATTCGGACCAGCATATGGCCTGGTCAATAATGCCGTTTATGAAATCTTCAAGCCAATGGAAGAACTCACCCTGGATGAATGGAACCGGGCCATCACCACCAACCTTACCGGCACCTTTCTCTGCAGCAAGTACCTTGCCCCTTACCTCAGGGAGACCAAGGGGGCGATAGTGAATATGTGTTCTACCAGGGCATTTCAGTCCGAAGCCCACACCGAATCTTACTCAGCCTCCAAGGGCGGTATCTTCTCACTCACCCACGCTATGGCTGTAAGCCTTGCCCCGGATGTACGGGTCAACAGTATCAGCCCCGGATGGATCGATGTGTCGGCAATAAAGAAGAAAAAGGCTGCACGGCAAGTGGAACTAACGAAGGAAGATCATTTGCAGCATCCCGCAGGACGCGTCGGAAATGCCCTGGATGTAGCACGGATGGTTTTGTTTCTTCTGGATGCCGGGAACAGCTTTATTACGGGACAAAACTTCACTGTTGACGGGGGAATGACAAGGAAAATGATCTACGTATAACCCGTTAATTGCGCCTCACTTTAATTAGAACGATACCCACCAGCGTCCAGAATATCTCCCGGATACGCTTGCACAAACTCACAAATACTCCGTAAGCTAGAGGGATCGATAAGACACCATAAACCATCATCATCCCTCCCTCGCGCGATCCCATTTGCATGGGCATAAAAAACAGGAGGTTGCCAACGAGCGACTGAATGGATTCAATGAGCACGCTCTCCCCGAATGACACCGGCCACCCGATGGCCTGCATCATCAGCACCACCTCTACACAGATTAAAAAGCGGGAAAACAGTTCCAGGAGGAGTGAAATAATAAAATCTTTTTTGCGGTTGGTGTACAGATCGGCAATCAGATAATCCATCTGATCAATCTTCTCCTGGTTTTGCAACCGGTAGGCTCTAATTCGTTTTCCGAGAAAAGGCAGTCTGCTTCCCAGTATCAAAGCCCTGTCTACCCCGCCCCTTGTATATACACGGTAAGCCCAAAAAAGCAGAAGGAAGGAAGTGGCACTCGAGAGGAGCATGGCTAGTTCAACCGTATGGGAGAGAACAGGCACCAGGAAAAACAACAACGGGATGGAAATCATCCAGAAGATAAAATGAGAAACAAAATGCATCATGGTCGCCAGCAGCACGGAAGAAGTGGCTTTCTGAATACCCAGCGTCGGTTTCAACTCAATAATCTTATACGGCTCTCCTCCCATCAGTCCGAAGGGGGTGATGTAATTGATTGCAAACCCACTGATGACCAGCTTAAAGAGACTGAAAAAACCGACTCTTTTTGCTTCCGGGCTCCCATCCTGAATAATCAGATTGCAAGAGATTGTGTTCAGGAGATAGACAATTGCCCAAAGTCCGATAATGGGTACGAACCACCAGCCGGTCCGCCTGATATCACTCCAGATGGTGCCGATACCAATTTTATAGATCATAATTCCCAGTGCGAGTACACCGAGAAAAAAGAAAACATTTTGTGCAATCTTTGTTTTTTTTGCCATATTGGGGCAAGTCAGGATATTATTTTCTAAAAGGGGCCTTTACGACAATGGCTTTCAGGCTCTTATTTCGTATCCTGATATAAACCTCGGTATCTGTTTTTGCATATTCGGGCTTTGTATATCCCATCCCGATGCCGGACTTCAGCACCGGCGAGATCGTGCCCGAGGTCACCTTGCCAATCACTTCACCGGCAGCGTTGACAATGTCATAACCGTGACGGGGAATTCCCTTCTCCAACAATTCAAAGCAGCACAGCTTGCGGGATACCCCTTCTGACTTCTCCTTTTCCAGCACCTCCCTGCCTACGAACGGCTTGTTGTCGGCAAATTTTGTGATCCATCCCAGTCCAGCCTGCAAAGGGGTAGTGGTATCATCCAGTTCGTTCCCGTAAAGGCAGAATCCCATCTCAAGGCGCAGCGTATCGCGTGCCCCGAGACCGATTGGCTTGATGCCGTAAGCTGCTCCCTTGTCGAAGAGTGCATCCCAAATCTTACCTCCCTGCTCCGGATAAAAATACAACTCAAATCCGCCGGCCCCTGTGTACCCTGTGTTGGAGATAATTACATTATCTACGCCTGCAACAGTACCGGTTGTAAAGGAGTAATAGGGAATCACGGAGAGATCAACAGAAGTCAGCTTTTGCAGCACCTCCATTGCCTTTGGGCCCTGCACGGCCAACTGTGCCATCCATCCGGAAGCATTTTCCAGTTCCGCTCCCATTGTATTATGTTGCTGACACCAGAGCCAGTCCTTCTCGATATTGGCAGCGTTGACTACAAGAAGATATTTCTCCTGTTCAAACTGGTAGACGATGAAGTCATCCACAATACCACCCTGTTCATTCACAAAACAACTGTATTGTGCCTTACCGGGTTGTAGCCTGGAAGCGTCATTACTCCCTACTCTCTGCAAAAACTCCAGCGCTTTGGGCCCTTTTACCCAAAACTCACCCATGTGCGAAACGTCAAAAACGCCCACGGCATTCACCACTGTGAGGTGTTCATCCATGATACCGGAGTACTCAATGGGCATATTATAACCGGCAAATTCGTGCATCCTGGCTCCAAGAGCAACGTGCAAATCGGTAAACGGGGTCTGTTTCATATTGTAAAAATTAGTTTCAGGATCATTCTTCAGGGGCATCGGCACCTTTCGCAACAAGTTCGGCGATCTTTACAATTACCTCCGATGCTTTTTTCAACGACGGGACCGGCAAAAATTCGTACCTGCCGTGGAAGTTCATTCCACCGGCAAAAATATTGGGACAGGGCAATCCCATGAACGACAGGCGTGCACCGTCGGTGCCTCCCCGTATCGGCCTGATATGAGGCTTCACACCTATCTCCTCCATAGCGCGGGAGGCATAATCAATCACATGCTGCACCGGTTCCACCTTCTCGCGCATGTTATAATACTGATCGGTTAGCTCCAGCTTCAGGCGGTTACCGTACTTTTGGTTAAGGAAATCGACCGATTTTACCATCAGCGCTTTACGTTCTTCGAATCTTGTCCGGTCATGGTCGCGGATGATGAGCGACAGCTTCGCCTCATCCACAGTACCATTTTGTGATATCAGATGAAAAAAGCCCTCGTACCCTTCCGTCGTTTCGGGACGTTCCTCCCCGGGGAGCAGCGCTATCAGCTCGTTGGCCAAATGAAGCGCATTGATCATCTTGTTCTTGGCATATCCGGGATGCACATTGCGTCCCTGTATCTCAATCTTGGCAGAAGCAGCGTTGAAGTTCTCGTACTCCAGTTCTCCCAGCTCGCTGCCATCCATCGTATATGCCCATTGGGCGCCGAATTTGGCCACGTCAAATTTATCGGCTCCGCGCCCTATCTCCTCGTCGGGAGTAAATCCAATCCGAATCTTGCCGTGTTCAATTTCAGGATGATCCAAAAGATATTGCATGGCGGTCATTATTGCTGCGATCCCCGCCTTATCATCAGCTCCCAGCAATGTGGTACCATCGGTGACAATGATATCTTCCCCTGTATGTCTGAGCAATTCCGGGAAATCGGCAGGCGACATGATCACATTTTTTGCTTCGTTCAGCACAATGTCGTTTCCATCGTAATTTTTAATCACCCGCGGATTAACGTTCTCGCCGCTCATATCGGGACTGGTATCGAAATGGGCTATAAACCCGATGACAGGAGTATCTTTGCGTGTATTGGCAGGCAAGGTCGCCATCAGATAACAATTATTATCGAGGCTCACATCGCTTAATCCCATTTCCACAGCTTCTTTTTCAACCTCTTTGGCTAGATTGAACTGCTTTTGGGTACTGGGGGTCTGTGTACTGTTTTCGTCTGATTGCGTATCGATACGCGCATATTTAATAAATCGGTCTACGATATCCATGTGTTATGCTGAATTGGTTTGATTTTTTCTTAGTTAGAGCTTTATTGCGTTTACAAAGATAAAAAAATGGGGTGAATAGTAAAAATCATTTATCCTATTTTGTAAGTCGAAAAAAAAACGTACCTTTGCATTCGGGTAAGTCCTATACGGCCAGCTCCCATTGAATCCCCCAGGTCTTGACCGAAGCAAGGGTATTTGGTTGTAGCGGCGCGATATAGTAAGCTTACCCTTTTTTATGATACAACGAACCCCTTCTGCTGCAAGCAACGGAAGGGGTTTTCGTTTATGCTGGATGACAAACGTCACGCAATTTTCGGAAACAGTTTTCTGTCTAACGAATATTTTCCGGCACCTATCAGTACGGATGCAGCAAAAACAATGAGAAGATCGAGAGCATGACCAAAAATCATAAAATTGTCACCGGCTGAAAGATGCGTTGCCAGCGCCACCGACATTGTTCCGGTAAGCAACAAGGCCGCAGGACGAAAGAAAAGCCCCAGCGCAAAGAGCAGCCCTCCCACCGATTCGCCAACCGCACCAAGGAATCCCCAGAACGCCGGAGCAAAATCGATTCCAAAGTTTGACATGGTGCTTCCCACCATCGTCCAGGTTTCCACCCCGCCCGTTATTTTGGGATATCCGTGTAAAAAGATGGATATACCAATTCCCACTCTTAAAATGAGCCATCCGGCCTCTTGTAAATTATTTTTTTGTTTCATATTATTGTTTACTTATAATTAATGCTTATCTGCGCATCTTTAACCATAAACTAACCTGTTTTGTTTATATTTGTAACATAAAAAAAATCGATATGTCAACATATGCTCCTTTTGCCAAACCGATGTACGTGATGCTTAAACCGGTAGGATCAAAGTGCAATCTCAATTGCGACTATTGCTACTACCTGGAAAAGTCCAGCCTCTATCCGGACAAGCATCAGGTGATGAGCGAAGAACTTCTTGAACGTTTTGTTCAACAATATATTGAATCTCAAACCATGCCTCAGGTGATGTTCACCTGGCATGGCGGTGAAACGTTGATGCGGCCCCTCTCCTTTTACAGGAAGGCGGTAGAATTGCAGAAAAAATATGGCCGTGGAAGGCAGATAGACAATTCCATTCAAACCAACGGCACCATGCTGAACGATGACTGGTGTAAATTCTTTAAAGAGAATAACTTTCTCGTTGGCATCTCTATCGACGGGCCACAGGATTTTCACGACGAATATCGTCGCGACAAGATGGGTCGCCCCTCTTTTCACCGGGTGATGAAGGGAATTGAATTGCTGAAAAAGCATGGCGTAGAGTACAACTGCATGGCGGTTGTGAATGATTACAACGTAGATTACCCGCTTGAGTTCTACCGCTTCTTTAAAGGAATCGGGTGTCAGTATGTGCAGTTCACGCCCATTGTAGAGCGACTGCGAAAAGCTAAATCGCCTTTAAAGTTGGCCACAGCTCAGGAAAATGACGACGAGGTGGAGTTGGCTCCTTTCACCGTGCCGGCAGAAAAGTGGGGAAAATTCCTGTGTACCGTTTTTGATGAATGGATCAAAGAGGATGTAGGGAAAATATTTATTCAGATATTTGACTCCACCCTGGCCAACTGGGTGGGTGAGCAGCCGGGGGTATGCACCATGGCCAAAACATGTGGCCATGCCGGTGTGATGGAGTATAACGGCGATGTATACTCCTGCGATCACTTTGTATTTCCGGAATATCGCCTGGGCAACATATACAGCAACACGCTTACATCGATGATGTATTCGGAGAGGCAACAAACATTTGGAAACAACAAATTTGACACGCTGCCACAGCAGTGCCGGGAATGCGACGTGCTGTTTGCCTGCTACGGCGAATGTCCCAAGAACAGGTTCCTGAAAGACCGATACGGAAACAAGGGATTAAATTATCTTTGCAAAGGTTATTACGCGTTCTTTCGCCATGTGATGCCATATATGGACTTCATGAAACAGGAACTACTGGCAAAAAGGCCGCCAGCAAACGTAATGGAATGGGTAAAGCAGGGAAATCCACAATAAGAACAAGATTTAAATCAAAAAAACCGAATTCCCAAGGAATTCGGTTTTTCTAATAACTCGAAGCCTGTGTCTCGAATCAATTTTCCCCTTTGCGGGCAGAATAACTGATTTTAAGTGCGTAGGCTTTTCTCAATGCCTGCTTTACATCTGTAATGTATTGCATGCGCGTTTCTTCGTCTGCTTTAATGGAAACAGTCATCAGTGGCTGATCTGCTTCGTTCATACTTGCCTTTTCCTGGGCAATATAGTCCTGAATTTCGGACACCTGAGCGAAGCGATCGTTCAACTGCATTTGGGTACCTGTACCCAATCTTGTATCCATGGGAGCGCCTATATTGATATAGGTAACCAGAGACTTCTTTTCCAGTTTCTGAACTTCCGAGGCAGTAGGCAATTTCATTCTGACCATCAATGTTTCCGAACGCATTGTGGTGGTAACCATAAAGAAAAACAGGATGGCGAAAACCAAGTCAGGCATGGAAGCTGTATTCAGCTCCGGCATCTCTCTTTTACCACTCTTATTAAATTTTCCCATGATTATTGTCCTCCTCCATAATTTTTAGGTTCAGCTTCGGAAATACGTTGAGGAAACAGATTATTGATCTGCTCCTGCTGTTGTTCCGTCAAATCCTCGTACGATGTATTGAAATATTTACGGGAGCCTTCTTCTCTCAGTTCGTTGTATGCTCTCACCACTTCGTTCTGTACGGCAATGTAAGCCTTGTAGCTTGTGGTGGCGTCGTTCTGGATGGATACAACATGTTGTGCCGTTACGGGGACTGTGCCGATAGGTGCACCAAAATCCTCTTCGGTCAACTCAGGAAGTACCGGGCTGTTTTGTGTATTCAGCACAAACTCCTTCACCACGTCTTTCAAGGGTACCTGTCCGCCATCGCCTCGCAATTCATCCTCGTTTGCATAGAGATGTGTGGCCAACTGGTTCTGCACCAACGTTTCGTTTCGTGCATTCACCAATACCACCAGCAAATTCCTGCGCTGCACATCTACGGAGGTTTGTTCCTCGGTCTGTGGCGGTGGTGGCAAACGGCGTGCCAATCCGGAGTCGGTATCCATGCTCGAAACCATCAGGAAGAAACAGAGCAACAGGAATGAAACGTCAGCCATAGAACTGGCATTAATTCCCGGAACTTTTCTATTTGTTTTTGGCATAAATTTACCTCTTTTTTAATTGTTCTCTTTGAGAACCGTGCAACTATTTTTTTCTTGTGACAAAGGGCATCACCAATATCGCCAACACGGTAAGCGTTAGCATGATATAACAGCTAAAAAGCCACATATCCGTCATTTTCAGTACTCCGGCAACGTTGTCGGGACCGGAATATCCGGGAATATTCAACGGCGTACCATTTCCCATAGCAAACGTGATAAACAGCATGGCAGCCAGTCCAATCAGAACCAGGAACCCGCTTAATGCTTTTTTCGGGCTTTCCTTCAACTGTTTTAAGAAAGCAGATATCGCAAATCCGATCAACACAACCACTGTGATTGCCAGAAGGATATAGGACCAATAGAGTACAATATCAGTGTACTTGGGCTGACTCAAGTCGGCCACAATTTTATCTTGTGCCGGTGTTTGACCTCCAAGATAAAACAAGGCCATCACCAGTATCGAAACGACGACACCGATAAGGAGGGTTGTCTTGGAAGTTCTGTGTATTTTCGTTACAGCCATGGCGATTACAAGTTTTTGTATTTAACGTTATATTTGATCACCTGATCAAGGAAAGTGATGGATGCGTCTTCCATTTTGTTCAGGATACCTTCCATCTTGCTGAGGATATAGTTATAGATAACCTGGAGAATCAAGGCAACAATCAAACCACCCACGGTCGTGATCAAAGCCACCTTCATACCACCGGCTACAATCGTCGGGCTCATATCCCCTGCTCTTTGGATATCATCGAAAGCCATAACCATACCTACTACCGTTCCAAGGAATCCGAGTGACGGAGCAATCGCGATGAACAAGGTGATCCAGGAGAGGTTTCTTTCCAGCAAACCAGACTGTACACCACCGTATGATACAATAGAACGTTCAACAACATCCGCTCCCTGATCCAAACGAAGCAATCCCTGATATACAATGGAAGCTACCGGGCCTCTAGTGTCGCGGGCAATACCTTTTGCAGCTTCTACATCACCTCTGTCAAGAGCTTCGCCAATTTTGCCGAGGAATGCATCAGGATCCACATCAGCAAGGCTCAGGTAGATGATTCTTTCGAGACAGAAAGCGAGACCAAGGATCAAACAGATAGCGATGGAACTCATAAAACCTGCACCACCTTCAATAAATTTCACCTTCAAGGCCTGATGAAATCCACCGGTAGATGTTTCCTGTACAGCAGCAGGTGCAGTTTCTACAGGTGTTGCAGCTACTTGTTCTGTTTGTTCTTCCGGAGTTGCGTCTT
>ENA-UOOE01000066-UOOE01000066.1-fermentation-metagenome-genome-assembly--contig:-NODE-66-length-105788-cov-12.198784_pt1 | contig 105788 bp, 69 predicted proteins | sample MGYA00245776_ERZ724021 | MGnify/ENA primary metagenome ERZ724021 (study PRJEB28704, sample SAMN03018321) | fermentation metagenome | biome: anthropogenic terrestrial biome; feature: soil... | reverse complement strand
TTTTGAATCAAATGTTTCCATAGCAGATCAAGCTAATTCAAATATTTAGAAAAATGATTTTGTTCTACAAGTTAAAATGATTTACAAATATATAAAATTAAAACGGCTAAAAAAAGTTTGCAAAACGACCAATAATTTTCCTCAAAAAGCAATCAAATTGCCCTTATTCGTTTCTCCCTTTTCAAGGGCAAAAAAACGCCACTAGTAAAATCGCAATCAGAAAGGGTAGCCGATTGCAAAGTGAAAAGCAAAGTCCCGGCCAAAATCGGGTTTGAAAATTGTCCATCTCGACCCTTCGGGCAGTGCGGGGTTGTGGGCTTTCATACCGCCATCGATACGGATAATCAGAAAGTTCAGGTCAAAGCGGATACCCAGCCCGTAGGAAGCAGCCAGCTCCTTGTAGAAATTATTGAGGGAAAACAGGCCGCCCGGCTGTTCACTGTATTCTTTGATCGTCCATATGTTGCCCGCATCCACAAATGCAGCCACCTCTATCAGTCGTGTGAACTTTCGCCGATACTCCACACTGAAATCCAGCTTGATGTCACCTACCCTGTGTCCGAAATCATGCCCCGTGGAGTCGCGACTGAAGGTGCCGGGCCCCAGTGTTCTTGTACTCCATCCCCTGACACTGTTGGCGCCACCGCCAAAATATCTTTTCTCGAACGGCAACACGGTTGAATTACCGTAAGGATATGCCACGCCTACAGCAAAATGTGCAGCGATGGTGTTTCTGTCGTTAAGTGTAAAAAGCGGAGCAATATCGAAGTCGCCCTTCACATACTCGGCATAGGGTAAACCGAAAAATTCTTCAATACCCTCTTTATTTTGTTTGCCACCACCAAGACCGGTCACCACACGGGGAAGCCATCCTGCTACTTCAATTCCCGAACGGATACGGAATGGAATGCGGGGCATGCTTCCTCTGGAAATACGGTTGTAATTGGTAAAGGTAATATTATAGGTACTCCGCACAATCAACTGCTCATCGTAACTGTAACGCAGAATCGGATTGGCTTCCTCGCTCAGGTATAATTCCTTGAACCGGTCGGAGGACCAGGGCATTCTCACGTAGGTAATACCTACCGGCTCAAGTACATTCAGGAGTTTCCACTCCATGGATGACCATTGAAAACGGCTCGACAAGTTAAAAAACTGACGCAGGTATTCAGGCCTTTTTTGAAAATTTATGCCAGCCGAGAATTCAGTGGAGGCAGAGGGCTGATCTCTCAACTGCTTCATCAGCCAGGGTAATAACAGTTGCGGGACTGACAGGAACACTTCTCCCCCGTATTCATAATAACTGTTATCCAGAAAATCGAGACTGTCGGTAGCCCGGATAAACTCATAGGCAGCATTTAAACGCACGCGAAAAGTCTCCCCGCCCTTCAATATGTTGCGGTGTTCGTAGGTAAGGTTACTGGCCACCCCCAGGTCTCCGGCAGAATTGGTACCGTCCACTCCGAATTGCATATAATGTAAGTTACCCGGAAAGAGTGTGATCCTTGAATCGATCAGGTTTGAATCGTTGCGTACCACGGGTGTGAGATTGATGGCTGTCTGATTCACCGGCCCCATTCCGTTTAATGAAGAGTAGGTTCTCTCCACAATCCTGTCGGAGTAGAGCCTGCCGGGACGTACAAAAGTGTTGTAGTATACAGCCTGGGGAAGCAGGAACCGGTCTTTTTCGGATATTATCTGCAGATCCCGGTAGTAAACTGTATCCAGCTGGTTACTCCGGGTAGAATCCTGCAGAAGAGCTGCATCCACGCCATTGATGACAGTCACTTTTCCTATATTGTATTGTTTATGCAGGGTGGAGTCTGTGGGGTTATTCAGAGCCAGGGTCACGTCGGTCTGGTGATCGCCCACAGTCGTATCTGCCAGAAAATAAAAATTATCTTTCAGAAAATTATAATATCCTCTATTCCTCAGCGTGGTGGTCATACGTTCTCTCCCCAGTTCCAAAACAGACAAATCAAAGATATCTCCTGCCTTGATGATATCCAGCCTTTTCGATTCGTTCAGGATATTGTGGATAGTGGTATCGGCAGAGCGGATGGTGTCCCTGAAGAAGCGAATCCGGTGGGGTTCATTTCCGGTCACATCAAAAGCAAGGCTTACTTTTTTATCTTTTTTTTCCACGGTAGTGTCTACCTCCGCGTTCAAATAACCTTTGTTGTTGAGGTGTAGCCTGATCTGTTCGGCAGATATGACTGCGAGTTGTTCGTTGTACAACACGGGAGGTTCTCCATATTTGAGTAGCTGCCTGTTCATCCAGGTTGACTTGTCATTGGGTATGTTGTACATATGTAACTTCCATTTTCCGACAATGGGTATGGATGAGTTGGGCCGCTGCCGGAGAAAAGGTTCGAGCTCCGGGGATCCTATTCCCTTTACGTCTGAATCTATTTTGACTTTATTGAGCAGATAACTTCCATCCGGAACCTTTTTGGTCACGTCACATGCTGCAAACAAAAGCAGAAAGAGTATGGCAATCAGATATTTTTTCATCCGCTATTCCTCATTTTTTGGCTTGGTAAACCTGAAGTTAAAAAGCTTCCTGAATGATTTCGCCTCCTTTGTTACCACCACCCCCACGCCCTGGGTTGTGGGATTTCGGCGATAGAACCGTTCATTTGCCCTATTGAAGGCACGCAACATCAACCAGTTATTGATGTCATATTCCATCTCAAACTCTCCCATAAAGGCTTGCTGGCCAGCCAACATGCTGTTGTCGCCATAACTCAGGTTGGTGGTTATGCGCAAACGGTCGTTAAATAAACGGGTGGAGACATCAAGTCCCATCCTCACATTTTCAAAGGTTCCATCTACCGACTCCAGGTTGGTACTTACAGACCAGTTATCCTTTAATGCACTGGCAAAGAGGGCATCCAATCCACGCGACAAGGTGTTGGAGGCAAATTTGGTGAATACCGATGAGCCGAAGTTCAAATCGGGGGAACCTTCCGACGGGATAAAACTCCCGGTAGTTGCCAGATAGGCAAACTGTAAAATCTTAGTCTCCTCATTGTTTATGAAACTGTTCACCCGTTGCTGTATGTCGTTGGAACTTTCAGGCAGTTCAATATCGTACTGCAAATCCATGGCTTCGAGATCGCCTCTGATCTGCAACAGTGCATTTACCGGCACACGTGTGTTGGCCAGCTCCGTGGTAAAAGTGGGACTGAGGGCGGCCAGATCGGCTCTGACCGGAAGATAGGCCGTGATATTGAACTGTGTGTTCATGGGATCTCCTTCCATGGTGAGCCTGCTGCCTTCGCGGATATTAAAGTCGATGGTTCGCAGATTCTGCAGGTTATAATGAAATTTTCCGCTGTTGATCACATAATCTCCGTATAAACGTACGGAAGGGGTAGATTTTGAGTTAAAACTGACATTCAGTTCTCCTTCACCGCTCGCTTCAAGTGCATTGCCGGTGGTGGGGTCCAGCAGTACCCCCGCTTTGAGTAAAGGATTCAGGTTTACGGTCATATTCATCACGATGGGAATACCCGACTTAGTCCGGGTGTTGGTCTCCGTAAACTCATCCTCCTTCTTGCGGAGGAAGGCCAGGGTGTCTTCCTGCGGGGTGTTGATATAAACCACACCGCTGTACTCGGTAGCCCTGGCTGTTTGTGGAATCATTACCATCACTTCCGACTGACTCTGTGTGAACAGATTGCCATTGCCAAAGATTCCGTTGGGTGAACCCGTCACCTGCAGATTACCCGATAGACGCAGGTTTCCATATACCATCAGGTCGGTACGTTCCTTATTGTTCAGCAACATGAAATCGTTTAGTCGGATTGATGCATTATATACAATTCTTCCGAAGTTACTATGCGAAAGTCTCACATTAAGATTCGCCGTGTTATTATTCTGATCGCGTATAATAAGGTTTTCCAAACCCACGTTGTCTTTTCTTATTTCAATGGTATCTGACACATAGTAGGTAACATTGGTATAAGTCACTTTCATTACTCCTTCTTCAATTCCCAGCCATCCTTCCGTCACCGGCTCAGACAACTTTCCGGTGATATGAATGTTTGAGTTCAGACGTCCGGAGAGCTGGCTGAAGGTACTGACAGTGAAGGGTTGAATGGCATTCAGGTCGAATTCATCGACGAGGAAATTCACATCCAGGGAGCGGTGGCTGTTGTCGCCGGTAGGGATAAATCCCTGAATAGCCAGATTACGTCTCCCCTTGTGGGTAAGATAAGCATTCAGATCCAGTCCGGAATAGAGATTATCCCAGTTTCCTTCGATATTCAGTGTACCAATGCTGTCGTTATTTACCGTGATGTGATCGATACGAAGATCCTCTGTTCGTATCAACGGGTTATCGAGGGCCTGTCTTATATAAATATCCCCGTTGATGGACCCGGCAAAGTCAGCGACATTGAAGGCCGCCAGAATATTGGCCAGTTCGGTATTATTGAAATAAATACGAACGTTGTCAGCTTCACTCCGGGAAGCAACACCATCGATACCGAGCAGAAGCATATTCTTTTCCTGCAGTCCGAAGTTACTGATGGTAATGTGATCCTTACGGTAGGCAATGGCTGCGTCATTAAACTTTATTTCCTTATCATTGAATAGAATGGTCGTAGGATGAATATGGATATCTGCGGCGAGCGGCATATCGCCTTCACGCAGGAATCCTGCCGTGACAAGAATCTCTCCGTTGGATTTTGTATTGCTTTGGCGCAAATCATATGAAACTATGTTTCTTACCGAATCCCCTGAAGCGTTGCTGTTCAGGCGGGCATTGACAAACCCGTTATTCTGGACCAGATAGGTATTTACATTTAATCCCATGCCGGCAGGAATACCACTCTGCAGCTCCGCCCTCGTCTCGCGCAAGTCATTATTGCCCACCATAAGTCGTGGAATATGTGCTTTCAACTGAAAAGCGCCATCATTCGTCATTTGCACATTGCCACTTATGGTAGCCTGTTCCACATTATAAAATGGTAGGGAGAAAGCATAAGAAATATCTTCCGTATTTTTCAGCAGAATATTAAAACGGAAGTCATTGATTCCCGGAGCGGGTTCATCCTCTTCATTCAGGGGTATTACGGAAGGCAGGTGATGATGTAATGCCTGTTTCATTTCTTTTCCGATCGTGGAGAAATAATAATCGCCTTGCATCTCCGCTTCCAGAAATGAAGACATGATCTGCAATTTTTTTCCCTCTACCGAATCTGTCAATGCCTGAAGATAGATGGCCCCAGGATTATAAATAAAGTTACTGTCGGCCAATGAGATGTTGTCGGCCACCAGGGTACCGGCCATATTGTCGATGGTGGTGCCGGCCAACTCAGCATCGATCCGGAGGCTTACGTATGGATTCTTCCAGTCCGACATCATCAGGAAAGGTTTCAATTCAAGCCGTTCGATATCTCCATTCACCACAAAGCGCATCTCTTCTCCAAAAGTCACATCTCCATTCAGATCAAACCTGTTTTTTTCCGTTTTACTTTGGATGTTCGCCGTCACATTGTCGCCACTGTAGATGCCATTAAAATTGAGATCCTGATAATGATACCCGTGGTAGACTATCGATTCTACGCTTCCATCGGCAGTAACCGTGACTCCTTTATCCTTCAGGATGGAAACCTTCGTATTGGCACTCAGTGTGGCATTGCCCACACCCGGACCCTCGCCAATTATACTGGCCACCTCCATGTTGTGGGCACGTACGGGTCCCTCGAATTCCATTTGCTGAAATTTGTTTCTTATTCGTCCCGTACCGTTCAGCGAAACAGTACCCTGTGCTGTATTCACCGTACCGTCATACCTGAAATTAGTGAGTTTTCCGCGTGCCTTCATCTGCAAATAGAGATCACCCATGTTCAGTAATTGAATGGGTGACTGATATACGAAGGCACCCACACGGATAAAATCCTGCAGATCTTCCTGTGAAACTCTCAGTTGTCGGACATCTGCCTCCAGGTCGCTATTATCGAGGTTACTATAATCGGATATCTTTCCGGAAAGGCTGATTTTCGTATCGGAACCGTATTGAAATCCGAGGTTGTGAAGTGTGGCCTGCGGCAATTTCCCCTCCACTTCCGCGTTGAAGGAGATGGGTTTATTCAGGTGAGCAAAACGGGACGTAAAAATAGAAATATCGTTCGGGTCTATGACATCACTCCCCGCTTTCAGATAGAATTCCTTTGTCGCCCTGTCATAGCGGGCATCGGCCACTCTGATTTCTGAACGATTCAGGGTAAGGGTCAGTTTATCACTTGTAATCTGTGTTTCCTCAGCTTTAGCGCTGGCTTTCAGATCATACAGCGTAAGCCCGGCATAACGCTCCCTAAAACTCAGCAGGCTTATATCGGCCTGCATATCCTCGATACTCAGGAAGTCGAGTTTCCCTTTGAAATTCAGATTATGTATGTCGAAATGTGAGACATTAAACTGTCCCGGCGTCCGAGGCACGGTATCGATGTTGTATTGCAGTCTCCCATTCTTTAAAATCACTTCGTTTGCTGTAATGCGCCAGACCGCTTTCTTCTTCACCATTGTGGTATCTTTCTCTTTGGCAAAAGCATCAATCAGGAACTGAAAGTTGAAAGGATCCTCGGGAGAATTACGATGCACCTGGGCCAAAAAGTTTTCCAGGCTCACCTTCTCCACTGACACCTTGTTCCTGAGAAGATCCATGGCATGGATACGGACAGCCATTCTGTCAATATATGCCAGAGTATCCTGTTGCTGATCTTCGAGGTATATTCCATTTAGTTCGAGGGTATTGAATAAACGAAAACGGATACCTCCGAGGGAAGCTTCGGTCTTGATTACTGGTTTTATCTTTTCGAGTGCAAGGTCGGCAGCTCTCTTTTGCACGGCAGGAATGCTGAAACCAATGAAAAGTATAATATTTAACAATATGATACTTCCCACAATGATAGCGAGTATACGGGTAATCTTTGCAATCAAATTAATGAATCAAAAACAAGTAAATGATCATAACTTTTTCAACAATGCAATATTACAAAAAAAGGAGGAATGGCTTTGGCTCAGCTTCCATTTTAACCAAAAAATAAGGTTATTTGGGCTTTTTCCACAATAACGAACTGTCGCCATAACTCAAGAACCGGTAATCGTGATGTAGCGCATAATCGTAAATTCTTTTCCAGTCGTTACCCACGAAGGCGGCAATAAGCAACAGCAACGTGCTCTGAGGTTGATGGAAATTTGTAATGATCGCATCAGCGTAATGAAAGTGATAACCCGGCACGATGATGATCTGCGTATCAGTAATCAGCCTGTCTTGTTTTTGTCTGTCGAGATAGACAAGTATATTTTGAAGCGCCCGCGTGGGAGAAATAGAGTCACCGGCCTCATCGTAAGGCTCCCACTGCTTCACGCTCAGTTCCTGTGCAGAGGCTTCGGGATGGAGATGTAGCTTCCTCCCGATATAATACAGACTCTCCACGGTACGCAGGGAGGTGGTACCCACCACAATTAGTTTGCCCTGATTATTCAGCAGTTTCTCTACTGTCTTCCGTTCTACGGTGATGAATTCGGTGTGCATGGTATGACCGGTGATTATATTTGATTTCACCGGCCGGAATGTGCCGGCACCCACGTGCAATGTCACTTCAGCCGTAGCAATTCCTTTTTTTTGGAGTTGTTCCATTACATTGGGCGTAAAATGGAGTCCTGCAGTAGGTGCAGCTACTGAGCCCTCAATGCGGGAATAGACGGTTTGGTATGTTTCATCGTCACTCGCTTCTGAGGGGCGATTGAGATAGGGAGGAACGGGTAGTTTTCCGGCAAGCTCCAGCAGTTCGGAGAAAGTAAGTCCGTCCCGGTTCCATGAGAAGAGGACAATCCACTCCCCGTCCTTTGCTTCCTTCTTCTCTGCCTTTAACGTGCACACTTCGCCGTCGCAGGTCACCTCCATAAACAAGGCCTCCTCTTTCCATTTTTTGGCATTACCGATCATGCAGTGCCATGAACATTGCTGTCGTTGTTGAAAGTTCAGTGCATAATCTGCAGGTGCGTGAGGTGAAAGACAAAATATCTCTATCTGTGCTCCTGTTTCCTTATAAAAAAGCAGGCGGGCATGGATCACACGGGTATTGTTGAAGAGAAGCAGGCTCTCTTGGGGCAGCAAGGCCGGCAATTCATTGAATGTACAGGAAGACAGTTGTGCATTCCGATAGAGCAACAACTTTGATGTGTCCCTTTGAGAAAGAGGATATCTGGCAATTTTATCGTCGGGGAGATCGTAGTTGAAATGGGATATTTGCAATTCCCCGATCTGGTACTTTTTCATTTTTTACAATCGTAAAACGATTTTTCGTAGTTATTTAATGCATTTATTCCGCAAAAATAGTCAACTTTGCAACAGGTAACAAAAATAAAACTACTGAAAAGAGACCCAAAGAGCATGAAGAAAGTGGAGACAGGCGACAAAGTGCGTTTTCTGAATACTGTAGGTGGAGGTGTTGTGAAAGGTTTTCTCAACAAACAGCTGGTGATTGTAGAGGATGAGCACGGATTTGAGGTCCCCGTACTCATTTCAGAGTGCGTGGTTGTCGAATCTGCCGGAAATGAGAAGCTGGGACAGACTCCAGAAAACAAAGAGACGGTGGCGGAGAAAGATCATTATCCTTCCCTGCCTGAAGTGAAAGTAAAAGTACCGGAGGCAGTACAGGAAACATCCGGGGGAGAAGAGATCACTGCTTGCCTGGCCTTCCTGCCCACAGATGTGAAGAATCTCTCGATTTCAGCCTACGAATGTTATTTTGTGAACGACAGCAACTATTACTTGTTTTTCAATTATATGAGTCGCGAAAACAATACATGGAAAAGTCGTTACAGCGGTTCCATAGAGCCGAATACCAAGATTTTTCTGGAAGAATTTGATAAAACGGTGCTCAATGAAATTGAAAAAGTGTCTGTCCAGTTTATCGCTTTCAAACATCAAAAACCTTTTCACTTCAAGAATCCCTGTTCCGTGGAATTACGTATTGACACGGTAAAGTTTTACAAACTACACAGTTTCAGGGAGAACGACTACTTTGAGGATGATGCACTACTCTATTTTATCGTGCAGAATGATGTCCCCGAGAGGGAGATGCTGGTCTCCGCAGGAGACCTTGAACGTGCCATCAGGGATAAGAAGTCCGGTGAAAATCGCCCTCGTATTCAACGGATCGAAAAAAAAGAAAAAGATCGGCCGATCGAGATTGACCTGCATGCCGATGCATTACTCGACTCCACAGCAGGGATGAATAATGCCGATCTGCTGGACTACCAGCTGAATAAATTCAATGAAGTGATGACCAGCCATATCAGGAATAAAAACAAAAAAATTGTATTTATTCACGGCAAAGGCGACGGAATATTAAAAAGTGCCATCCTGAAAGAATTGAAAACCAAATATCCAAAATGTTATTACCAGGACGCATCCTTTCAGGAATACGGCTATGGAGCAACAATGGTAACAATTAAGTAAAAACTTATGATGAAGAAAAATATCACAATCCTCATTGTGGCTGTCATGCTTACAGGCTGCAACGTTATGAACCAGATTGGAGGCGCTATTCAGCTCTCTCAGAGCGAATACAGGTATCACTCCCTGAATAATATTCTACTGGCAGATATAAACCTGGGTGACGCATCCAGCATCTCCGTCTCCAACCTGGCTTCAATAGCCACGGTGCTGGCCAGGGGAGCCTCAATGCAGTCCATTCCTTTCAGCATGACCCTGAACATGGACGTGACCAATCCAAACAGTTCGGCTGCCTTTCTCGATGCCCTTGATTACGCCATTCAAATAAATGACATGGAATTTGTGGAAGGGAAAATGGATATCCCCATCCGCATTGAACCAGGGGAAACCAAGGTCGTGGGCATTCCCGTAAGCGTGGATCTGAAAAATCTGATGAACCGTTATTCACAGGAACGGGTAACCAATGAAATGAGTGCCTTTCTGGGGATTACCCCCAACGAGACGTCGGTATCGGTAAAACTATGGCCTAAATTTACGGTCGGAGGCACCCTTGTAAAGGTACCTGCTGCAATTCCCGTGGTTTTCAAGTTCGGGGGAAAATAACGCAGTACAACGCCCGTTACACCTCTTCAAATACGATGCGGGCACGGCAAACAGTTCCTTTCCCATGTGTTTCAATCTGAAAGGCATAGTCGGCCTGTCCCTTTAACTGACGAAAGACTTCTCCCGAATCGCCGAAGGTAAGTTCTTTCAGGAAGTTGATCTCAAACCGGCGGATATGATGCCTCCGATAAAAATCGGGCGTGAAACAATCGGACAACCATTCTACATAGTGCAGGCTGTTGGCATGATTGTTTACATCAATATCGCTATATTTCACCAAAAAGCTGTTTGCCACCTCTCCCGACACATTGGGAATACGTCCCGGCTCCCCGATAGGAGTACTCTCTCCCACAATGAAATGACGCATAGCTGGAAGTGTCTCCAGCAGCACACTGCGACGTGTACGCATGTCCATTACTGCCCAGGAGGAGGCTGCGTGCCCGATAAGATGGTCTCCACCATCAAGTATTCTGAAATTGCGGGTTGTGAAAGCGGTGCCTATATGCTCAATCCAGGTCTCAATAGTCAGGGAGTCGCTTTCGGTGGGCATTCTTTTCATATCGATCACCAGGCGTGACAAAACCCATGTAAAACAATCACTTTGCAGTTCAAGCAGGCCAAAGCCATTTTCATCGGCATTTTTTCCGGCGGTGATCAGTATGAAATTTGTGAGAGAGGCCAGAGAAACCCTTCTACGAAAATCTATGTCCTGCGCCTCTATGTCGTAACTATATTTTTTCTTCGCTGCCATCATTCCGAATTATAATCCGCAAAAGTACAAAATAAAAGCTTTTTATGGGACGGTATTTATGCCTATCTTTGTTCATGTAATCCATCAGGGAACTTTTCCAAACTGGCCACGGCCAATCGGGAAGTCATATCATGGATCCAAAATGGCAGCAACCCGTAGAAGCGTACCGGACAAAGGAAAGAAATTTTCAGAAAAAACAAAAAGATATACTTTTCTCCGGTTTTTATCGTTGTAAATACGGTATTACGTAATCAACACCCTGCCGTTTTCACCGTGCAAAATGAAGAGCAACGGGATAACGGTGAATTGAATACTTCGGATATGATAGATTATATTAAGGGCGATGTGGCCGAGTTGACTCCTGCAACTGTCACCATTGAATGCGGAGGTATCGGATATCAGATGAATATCTCGCTCAACACCTATGGAGCCCTCAACAACAGGCAGGCAGAAAAACTATACGTGCACGAAGTAATCCGCGAAGATGCACATGTTTTGTTCGGCTTCGTGGATAAACATGAACGGGAGCTTTTCCTGCTCCTTATTACTGTCTCGGGAGTAGGTCCCGGCACTGCACGGGTCATTCTTTCCTCCCTCAGCGCCAAAGAGCTGGAGAACGTGATTGCCACGGAAAATGCTGCCGTGTTGCAGTCAGTGAAAGGCATCGGGGCAAAAACAGCACAACGTATCATTGTAGATCTGAAAGACAAGATCAAGTTTACCGACGAGAGCGGGACCATACAGCTGCCTTCCAAAGCCGATCTTTCCGAGACAGGCCATGCGGCCGTGTCCGCACTGGTAATGCTTGGCTTTGTGCAGACAGCCTCACAAAAGGTGGTGTCAAAAATAATCAAAGAATCGCCCTCACTACCAGTTGAAGGTGTCATTAAAGAAGCTTTGAAGAGATTATAAACAGCGGGCTGGTTACGTAATACGCATTTTTGGGTAAAAATCGTATAGCTGTTATCTCTCTGAAAAAAACCGTTCACATAGTACTTTTATTGCTCCTGTTTATGGCAAACGGGATACAAAGCCTTCGTGCGCAAATAAGTTTGTCGGGCTTCAAGACAGAAGTTCGTTATGATCATCTGCTTGATCGCTATGTCTTCGAAAAAAAAATCGGTAACACCGTAGTGGGTACCCCCTACTCAATGACGCCCAAAGAATACATGGCATACCGGCTGCGCCGGACGCAGACCGACCATTTCCGTGAACGCAACACGCTACAGGGCGACACCCTGCAGCCCTCTTCAAAATCCTTTTCACCTGTTGTCCTGAGAAAGAAAAGCAATCCACCGGGGACCATCTTCGGATCCGGGGGAGTACGCCTTACAACACAGGGTTATGCGGAAATATCAGCCGGAGTGAACAGGAATGTCACCAATAATCCCACTCTTCCCCAACAGGCACGTAGAAGAAGCATGTTTGACTTCGACCAGCAGATCCAGCTCCATGTAAACGCGAAGGTGGGTGATAGGATTGACTTTGACATCAATTATGACACCGAGTCGACCTTCGACTTTCAGAACAAACAGGTCAAAATGGCTTACCAGGGTAATGAAGATGATATCATCCAGAGTATAGAGGCAGGCAACGTGAACATGAACAGCAGCAACTCACTCATTCAGGCTGGATCGGCGCTATTCGGAATCAAATCGGAGTTACAGTTTGGAAGATTGCGGGTCAACAGTATCTTTTCACAGCAACAATCCGAATCGCAGACCATCAATACACGGGGGGGGGTACAAACAACACCTTATGAGTTCTCTGTCGACCAATACGATGAAAACAGACACTTCTTCCTGGGCTACTGGTTTCGTGAGAAGTATGACGAAGCGCTGGAAAAGCTGCCTTACATTCAGTCTCCCGTCTCCATTACCAGGATGGAAGTATGGGTGACCAACAGGCGGGGCGATTATGCCAGGGCAAGAAATATTATTGCCTTTGCCGATCTCGGGGAAAAGGATCATATTCATAATAGTGCATGGATACCTCAGGGAATCCCTGAAGTACCGCATAACCAGGCCAACACGCTGTATGAGCAGCTCACCGGCATCTGGTCGGAAGCACGTGAGAGCAGCGTTGCGGCACAGGTTTTTCCGGCCGGTATTGTAGCCGGTGTGGATTACGAAAAACTGGAAAATGCGCGTCTTCTCACTACATCCGAGTACAGCTTTCAGTCGCAGCTGGGGTATCTGTCTCTGAACATGCCACTGCAACCCGACGAAGTGCTGGCAGTTGCCTATGAGTTTACCTATCGCGGAGAGGTATACCAGGTAGGTGAATTTTCAACTGATGTGCGTGGAGTCGCCGCAGAGGGTAACAACAATGGAGCCGGCGCTCTTTTTCTGAAGCTGCTCAAGCCGGTATCGCTGTCTCCCCGTGCCTACACCTGGGATCTGATGATGAAAAACATCTACTCCCTCGGTCATGGTGCCTATAACATACAGCGAGACCACTTCCGGCTGCAGATCACCTGGCAGAGCGACGCCAGGGGATCGTACCTGAATTATATTCCCGAAAGTGGCATCGGAGATGATTTGTTGCTACAGGTGATGCACCTCGACAGGTTAAACAGCAGAAATGATCCTTCTCCCGATGGCATCTTCGACTTTCTGGAAGGGTATACGGTAGACTCACAAAATGGACGGATTATCTTTCCGGTGGTCGAGCCTTTCGGCTCTTACCTGCGTCATAAAATAGGCAATGATGTTATCGCCGAAAAATATATTTATCAGGAGTTATATGATTCCACACTGACGATGGCACGTCAGTATCCGGAAAAGAATAAATTCCGTATCAGCGGTGAATACAAAGGTTCTTCGGGTTCGGAGATCAACCTGAATGCCATGAATTTGGACAGAGGATCGGTACGGGTGGTGGCTGCCGGTGTTCCGCTCACCGAGGGAGTCGACTATACGGTAGACTATGTATCGGGTACGGTCAATATCATCAATCAGGCTATACTGGCCACGGGAACACCCGTAAGTGTCACGCTCGAGAACCGGCAGATCTCACAGTTACAGCGAAAAATGCTGACAGGACTGGACGTGAATTACGATTTCTCCAAAAACTTATCATTTGGCGCCACGCTGATGCACTATTCCGAAAAGCCGCTCACCATGAAGTCCGCTTTTGGCGATGAATCCTCAAAGAACACATTGTGGGGAACCCATCTGAACTACAGGAAGCAGTCATATGCGCTCACCAACCTCATCGACATGCTCCCTTTTGTGGAAGCTACCGCGCCTTCTCAACTGACAGCAAATCTCGAGTTTGCGCAAATGCTTCCGGGGCATTACGAAAACAAATATACAGGCAGCTATTCCTATCTCGATGATTTTGAATCCTCCACATCGGCCATCGACCTGCGCACACCCTATGCCTGGACACTAGCTGCCACCCCTTACAGCAATACATCCACTTCACTTTTTCCGGAAGCAGCGCTCTCAAATCATACCGGGTATGGAAAAAACCGGGCTCTTCTGGCATGGTTCTATATTGACGGAATCTTTACCCGTAAGAACTCCGGTCTCACGCCCGTACACATTCAGAATGACGCCGATCAGCTCTCCGATCACAGGGTACGGGAGATCTACGAACGGGAGATATTTCCAAATCGCGATGCACTGTATGGTCAGCCGGCCACGTTGCCGGTACTGAATCTCTCCTATTATCCCGATGAACGCGGTCCCTATAACCTGGACACCGATGTCGACTCCAACGGCAGGTTACATGATCCACGCCGGCGTTGGGGCGGCATCACCCGCCGCATGGATACCCGCGATTTTGAAGCTGCCAACATCGAGTATATTGAATTCTGGCTGATGGATCCCTTCGTGAACGATACTATGGGCAGTTCACAAGGCGGGGATCTCTATTTTAATCTCGGTGAAATATCGGAAGACATTCTGAAGGATGGCAAAAAGTTCTTCGAGAACGGACTACCTGTCGATGGCGATACCACAGCTGTGGGAAAATCGGTATGGGGTAAATATCCCAAACGACAATCCACGGTCTACGGTTTCGACAACTCCCTGGGAACAGAATCGCGCAGGATGCAGGATGTGGGATTAAACGGACTAAACAGCGAGGAAGAAAAAACATATCCTGCATACGCGGCCTACCTCGACGAGCTGCGACAGCGCCTCTCTGGAGAAACGATCTCAAAGATGCAGGACGATGCCCATTCACCGTTCAACGATCCGGCGGGCGATAGCTTCCGCCATTACCGCGGGGAACAGCAGGACCGACAGCGACTAGGCATTCTTGACCGCTACAAGTATTATAACGGAACGGAAGGTAACTCACTGGCACCGGAAGAGGACAACTCCTATCACAGTGCCTCACGAACCACGCCCGATGTGGAAGATATTGACAATGACCACACGATGAATGAAAATGAATCCTATTTCCAATACAAAGTATCCCTTCGTCCCGGTATGCTGGAGGTGGGTTCCAATTTCATCACGGACAAAAGGGAAGTGAGGCTGAAGCTACGTAACGGAAAAGACGGAAAGGTAACCTGGTTTCAGTTCAGAATACCTATCCGTGAATATCAGACCCGCACCGGCAATATACAGGGGTTCCACAACATCCGGTTTATGCGGATGTTTCTCACCGGCTTTGAAGAACCGGTGTTTCTTCGTTTTGCCACCCTGGAGCTGGTACGCAGCGAATGGAGAAGCTATCGTAGCGAACTTGTCTCCGGAGGGGCACAGGCCGGGACCGGTAACCTGGAAATATCTGCCGTAAACATTGAGGAGAACGGAAGCAGAACACCGGTAAATTATCTGTTGCCACCCGGCGTAACACGTATACTCGATCCGGCCCAGCCTCAATTACGACAGGAAAACGAGCAGTCGCTCTCTCTCAGGGTGACGCATCTTGATCCGGGTGATTCCCGGGCAGTATATAAAAATTGCATGTACGACCTGCGTCGCTACAAAAGAATGCAGATGTTTGTACACGCAGAACAGTTACGGGATGATACGGATGTGCTGAAGGATGGTGACTTCTCCATCTTTTTGCGCCTGGGGTCGGATTATAGAAATAATTTTTACGAGTATGAGATCCCGCTTCGCCTCACACCCGAAGGACAATACAGTGCTCATACACTTTCAGGGCAGCAGGCCGTATGGCCAATAGAAAACATGTTTGATTTTCCGCTGGAGCTGTTCACCGGTTTGAAACTCGACCGCAATGCCAATAAGAAATCCGGCATGGAACCCGATTACTTCACACCCTACACCCAATCCGATCCCGGGAAACCGGACAACCTGATCACCATCGTGGGCAATCCGTCACTGGCAGAGGTGAAGGTATTGATGATCGGCATCCGCAATAACAGCCGTGAAGTAAGGTCAGGAGAGATATGGGTGAATGAAATGCGACTGAGTGAGTTCGACGAGGAAGGAGGTTGGGCTACCCGGGGCAATGTGAACCTGACACTCTCCGACCTGGGTGCGATTTACCTTGCGGGACAAAAGGAAACCGCAGGCTTCGGAGCACTCGATCAACACCTGCTGGCACGCCGTAACGATGAGTATACCACACTGCAGGTTACCATGAATATGGAACTGGGCCGCTTTCTCCCGAGAAAAGCAAAGATCTCCGCACCTCTCCATTACGTATGGTCCGAAGAAACAATGACCCCCCTCTACGATCCTTTTAACCGTGATATTCTGTTGAAGGAAACACTGGGACAGACTGGCAATCAGGCCATCCGCGACTCTCTAAAGAGTGTGGCACTCACCGGCAGAAGCATCCGGGGTCTCAGCCTCAACAATGTGAAGATCGATGTCAAAAGTAAAAATCCCATGCCTTACGATCCGGCAAACTTCAGCTTTGGCTATACGAGGAATGAGGAGAAACGCCATAGTCCGGACACAGAATATACTTCTGCAAAGGATTTCAGACTGGAAGCCCACTATTCATATACCTCTCTGGCAAAGCCATGGGAACCATTCAAGGGAATAGATGGTTCTACGGACTGGTCAAAGCTGGCACGATCCCTTCATATCAATTACCTGCCCAGTAACATCCGGATAAGTAGTATCATCACGCGGCACTATCAGGAAACGCAATTGAGAGACTCACAAGTCCACCTTTCTTTTGACAGCGACTTCTACTGGAATAGGGATTTCTCATTCACCTGGGACCCGACCAGAAACTTGCACACTTCGTTTCGCTCCGGTACCATCGCGGAGATTGAGGAGCCTTACCTGCAAGTAAATAAGGAGATCAACCGCAGCGACTATGATATATGGAGAGACTCGGTTGTACAAAGTATCCGCAAATTGGGTAAGCCGCTCAGCTACGCCCAAAAAGCCGATGTTACCTATACTCTTCCCTTTGCACAAATACCCGTAATGGATTGGATCAGTTCCAGTACAGCCTGCAATACAGGGTACCGATGGGAACGGGGAGCCGTAATTGAGGGAGAGAATATGGGCAATTTCCTACAAAACGACCTCTCTTTCACCTTTCAGAGTCGATTCAATTTGAATGCTCTCTATAACAAGATACCTTTTCTGCGACAAGCAAACAGAAGCTTTTCCGGCGAAGAAAAGGGAACACGGCCCGAAACAAGGCAAAAGAGCTATACCGATAGTGAAGCGGCCCGATCACTGTTCCGTGTCATGATGATGGTGCGTCAGATAAATTTAAATATTGTTCATAAGACGCGGACCGACCTTGGTGGTTACAATCCGTCAGTTGGCGAGCTCTTCGGACAACAAAAGAGTACAGAGGGCCTTCTTCCCGGTCTGGGCTTTGCCTTTGGTCTGGAAGGAGGAGAGGAATTTGTCAGGAAAGCCATGGCACGCCATCATCTGGTAATGAGTGAGAATAACCTCAGGCCCGCCATTTTCAACCGGACACAGCAAATCAGGATGGATGCTTCCATAGAACCTTTACCAGGTCTCAGTATATATCTGCACGCGTTGTACGAAGACAACAAACGAACGGAAATGCAATACATGCTCCCGGGAATGCCCGATGTTCGTGGCGGAAGTTTTGCCATGAGTACGGTCACGCTCTCCTCCGCCTTTGAACAATCAGGGGCAGGTAACAATTACTATTCCCGTGCTTTTGAGAATTTTCAAAGATACCGGGAGGGGATGGCGGCACGGGTTCGCGAACAATATGTGACAAAAGACTACCCTTCCCTGGGATTTCTTGTCGGCAGCAGTCTCAGCGGGAAACCGTTCGATCCGGCTGTGGGCGACGTACAACACAATTCTGCAGATGTACTCATCCCCTCCTTTTTTGCTGCCTATACCGGAAAAGATCCCAAAAAGACCGGCCTGCGGGCTTTTCCGGACATCACTTCCATGTTGCCAAACTGGAATATTTCATATAATATGACAAACGTTCTTCCCGGTCTGAAAGATCATATTAAATCGCTTATTATCAACCATCAATACCTGTCACAATACAGGATAGGCTCATTCGCATCCTTTCTGAGCTGGGTACCTGCTGGCAACGGAAGTGAACTGGGATTTGTCCGCGATGCAATGTCTGGAGTACCCTTGCCTTCATCGCCCTTCGATATCTCGGCGGTGAGTATTGTGGAAAGCTTCAATCCCCTTATCGAAGTGAGCAGTGTATTCAATAACGAGATGAATATTGGTTTACGTTTCAACCGGACACGTGCGGTGAATCTGAATGTCACATCGCTCCAGGTCGTGGAAACCAACGACAAAGATATGGTTCTTGGATTGGGTTATCGAATAGTTAACGATATGAACACCCGACTGGATATTTCCCACAAGATCACACAGGCGTTGATCAGAAAAATAGAAAATGGATTCACACAGGCGACTGACGGCATTCAAACGACATCTGTTCGCTTTGCAGCCGACTATGCAATAAGCAGTACTTTGACACTACGTGCTTTTTTTGACAAGATCATCAACAAACCTCTTGTATCATCCGGGTCCTACGCAACCTCCAACACAAATGCAGGCATAAGCCTACGGTTCAATCTGAATCAATAAAACCATAATCTGGGTAAGAAAGGAAAAAACCGAGAAAATGAGTTTTTATATTAAATAAAAACTAAATAAACAAAATGATGAGGGACTTTTCCTTAATTTTTGTTGAATAAATCGTTTTTTTACGTTTTTTCTTAATTTTAAGAGGATATGTTAAACAAAAAAGTCGTTTATTTGTTAAATTAAAACGACAAAACGATCTTTGAAATAAAAAATGTCACTTAAAAGGAGTAAGTAAAGATGAAAAAATCGACAATTTGGTTGCTTGCCCTGGTGATGTTCACGGCATTTTTTGCATTGTTATTCCTGCAGGTCAGGTATATGAGAACAAGCATGGCCATCCGTTCACAACAGTTCGACGAACAGGTGAACAGGAGTCTCTACAATGTGATGAGAGACCTCGAGCAGGACCAGACCCGCGACTATCTCGAACAGGACATGATTGAATCGGAGAACAGATATTCGCAGTACAATCAATCACGAGGCACGCAACAAATCACCCGCGAGCGGACTACCGCTGCCATTACCAATCCCGATGGAAGTGAAACAAGAATTGCATTGGATATCACACAACGGTCCACGCGTCCACAAGAACAACCCGAACGGGTTTTTCTGTCACCCAATCAGGGTGCCAGTACGATCTCAAAGACGCAGTACGATATGCAGCAATCCTTGTCGAAACGATACCTGCATGAACGATCATTGCTTGATGAGGTTATTTTTAAAATACTGAACCGTGCAAGCAACGAGCCGATTGAGAAACGGATCGATTTCAATAAGGTGGAGCAATATATTCGTTATGAATTATCATACAACGGACTTAATGAACCGTTCAGTTTTCAGATTGTGAATTTCAACAACAAGATAGTCTACTCGTCTCCCGGCTTCTCAACAAAGTACCCGGATGCAGTATATACACAGATTCTGTTTCCAAATGATCCTCCGGCAAAGTTGAACAGGTTAAGAACCTACTTTCCGACAAAAAGGAATTATGTATACAGCGAGCTATCCTTTTTCATACCGTCACTTATATTCACGTTTATCCTGCTGATAACGTTTATATTTACGGTAGTATCGTTGTTTAGACAAAAGCGTTTGTCTGAAATGAAAAATGACTTTATTAACAACATGACGCATGAGCTGAAGACACCAGTCTCCACCATCTCGCTCGCATCGCAGATGCTCAAGGATGAGTCTATATTGAAGTCTCCCGAGGTATTTAAACATGTGACCGGTGTGATTCATGATGAGACAAAGCGATTGAGTTTTCAGGTGGAAAAAGTACTGCAGATGTCGCTCTTCGACAAGCAGAAGACAACACTGAAGATGAAAGAATTGGATGTAAACGACCTTGTGGTCAGTGTTGCCAACACGCATGTGCTCAAAGTCGAGAAACTGGGTGGTACACTCGATATAGACTTGCAGGCCGAGCATACCACGATAAGGGTAGATGAAATGCATTTCACCAATGTCCTTTTCAACATTCTCGACAACGCATTGAAATACAGGAAGAAGGAAGAAGCTCCGGAATTAATGATCCGTACCCGTAATGAAGGTAGCAAGATCATCATTTCCATAGAGGATAACGGCATCGGCATGAAAAAGGAAGATGCCAAGAAGGTATTTGAACGTTTTTATCGCGTACCCACCGGCAACCGGCATGATGTAAAAGGATTTGGACTGGGGCTGGCATATGTGAAAAAAATCGTAACTGATGTGAATGGCACCATTCGTGCTGAAAGTGAATTAGGTAAAGGAACAAAATTTATAATTAGTTTACCCGTAATAACAGAAAAATGATATGGAAGAGAAATTAAAAATTTTTTTATGCGAAGATGATGAAAATCTTGGCATGTTACTGAGAGAATACCTCCAGGCAAAAGGTTTTGATACCGATCTGTTTCCCGATGGAGAAGCCGGTTTCAAAGGATTTGTGAAAACAAAATATGATCTGTGCATTGTCGATGTGATGATGCCCAAGAAAGACGGTGTAACACTGGTAAGGGAAATCAGAACCATCAATACGGAAATACCGGTGATTTTTTTGACAGCTAAGAATATGAAGGAAGATGTACTGGAAGGTTTCAAAGCCGGAGCCGACGACTACATCACCAAACCATTCAGCATGGAAGAACTGGTACTGCGTATTGAGGCCATTATCCGTCGCGTGAAAGGTAAAAAGAGCAAGGAACAGCAGGTATATAGTTTCGGTACAATGACATTCGATACACAAAAACAGATACTGATCATTGGCGACGTGCAGACGAAGCTTACCACAAAGGAATCTGAATTGCTGTCGTTGCTTTGCGCGCATGCCAACGACATTCTGGAACGCAATCATGCGCTGAAGCAAATATGGGAAGAAGACACCTATTTCAATGCACGCAGCATGGATGTCTACATTACAAAACTACGCAAATTATTGAAACCGGAGCCCAACATCGAGATCATCAACATTCACGGAAAGGGATACAAGCTGATTGTACCCACAGAAGAAGAGAATGCCGAGAAATGAGACAGGGCATTGTAGCTTTTACAAGAAGCCGCTCCGAAAAGGGCGGCTTCTTTATTGATTCACAAAACGGAATTTATTATTTTTTTGTAACAAATTTGTAACATGAAAATTTAATACTTACTTTTGCCATGAAAGATTATTATATTAAAAGAATCCGGTGATGAAAAACAGTAAAAGGAGCATGGCGAAGTCGCTTAGACTCATCGCCACTGATCGGCAGAGAACCAATATCCTGCGAGTGTGGGAACAGAAGGCCATAGCTTATCTGGTACAGAAGGTACCGGCATGGATAAGCTCGGACGGCCTTACGGCCATTGGCTTTTTAGGTAATCTGATGGTGGCGTCCAGTTTTGTGCTGGGAGCTTACCTGAACCATTACTGGCTGTTGCTGTCGCTACTTGGCTTTGTTATCAACTGGTTGGGAGATTCTCTCGACGGGCGACTGGCATACTACCGGAACAAACCGCGGAAGTGGTATGGATTCTCACTCGATGTTACTGTTGACTGGGTAGGAACCATTCTCATCGGATTGGGATTTTCTATTTTTGTTTCTGGTGTCTGGAAATATGCAGGATTCATTTTCGTGGTGCTTTACGGATGGGAGATGATTACTGCCCAGCTGCGATACAAGATTGGAGGACAGTATTCTATCGACTCGGGCATTTTTGGCCCCACTGAAGTACGCCTGCTATTAGGCACAATCATCACTTTTGAGGTATTTGTCCCGGGCTCCATCCAGTTTCTTGCCTCAGCAGCCTGTTTCTTTCTGCTGATATCCAATATTGTGGAGAGCAAACGACTACTCCTTCTGGCCGATGAGCAGGACAAGGCTGAGCGATTGCTGAAAGAGACAGAGCGCGAATCTCTGCGCAAAGAAAATGCATAACCTTTTCTGAACGTTTGGTGTGATAGTGCCTGCTGAAGTTTCACCGTAAATATATGTCTGTTTCAGCCAAAAAAGCTACCTTTGTGCAAAAATGTAACAATGGCACTATCCATGACGGGATACGGCAAAGCGGTAGCTGTGCTCCCCAACAAAAGAATAACGATTGAAATAAAATCTTTGAACAGCAAGCAATTTGATCTGTTCACCCGTCTCCCTGTCATTTACCGAGAAAGAGAGATCGCTTTGCGCAATACCCTGTCACAGAGACTGGAGCGCGGAAAAGTAGATTTATCGATGAATGTGGAAGTAATATCCAAAGATGTATCCGTAAAGATAGATCACCACGTGGTAGATCAGTATTACCGGGAAATCACAGGGTTGGCCCAAGAATTGAACATTCCTCTTCCGGATGACTGGTTTTCACTGTTAATGCGTCTTCCCGAAGTCATGAAACAGGAGCCGGAAGAGTTGGATGAAGAAGAATGGGAAACCATCGAGATGGCAATAAACCGTGCAGTGGACGAAGTGACCAGCTTTCGCAAACAGGAAGGAGAGATGCTTGCAAAGGTACTGACGGAAAAGATCCAACTCATCCGCTCCCTCCTGGCAGAGGTTGACCCTTTTGAAGCGGAAAGAATGGAGAAGATTAAAAGCCGGATCTATGATGGATTAAATAATCTGGAAGGAATCGAATACGATAAAAGCCGTTTCGAACAGGAGATGATTTATTACATTGAGAAACTTGATGTAAATGAGGAAAAGACCCGGCTCGCCCATCATCTGGATTATTTTATCGAAACACTTGCCGACACCCGTTCTCAGGGAAAGAAACTAGGTTTTATAGCCCAGGAGATAGGGCGTGAAATCAATACACTCGGCTCAAAATCCAACCAATCGGGGATGCAGCGTATTGTGGTGCAAATGAAGGATGAGCTGGAACAGATCAAAGAACAGATATTAAATATATTATAGTGACTGCGGTGGTAAACCATCCGGTATGCTACTTAAAATTTAGACGCAATGGCAAAACTAATCATATTTTCGGCTCCGTCAGGTGCGGGCAAGTCCACGCTCGTCAGGTACCTGCTGGCACAGGAATTAAATCTTCAGTTTTCCATTTCGGCCACCAGCCGCCTTCCCCGGGGTGAAGAGAAAAACGGTGTGGAATACTATTTCCTCTCACCCGATGAATTCCGGGAACGAATTGGGAGAAATGAATTTCTCGAATATGAGGAGGTTTATAAAGACAAGTTCTATGGTACGCTAAAAAGTGAAGTAGACCGCATCCTGGGAGAAGGTAAAAATGTAGTTTTCGATGTAGATTGCATTGGAGGGTTAAACATTAAAAAGATCTATGGCAACCGGGCCTTGAGCATCTTTGTGATGCCCCCCTCGGTGGAGGTATTGCGGGAGCGGCTTGAAAAAAGAGGCACCGACTCGTCGCAGGTGATTGAGAACCGGCTGTCAAAGGCTGAATATGAAATGAGTTTTGCTCCCCGTTTCGATGTGGTGGTGTGCAACGATGATTTCGATCGTGCCAAAGACGAAATATTGAAACTGGTGTCCGATTTTATTCAACAGTAAAAGATGTCATACAAAATGATCCTCCTTTTTTGCACGGCGCTCCTCCTTTCTTTCATGCTGCAGGCCGGAACACTGCAGAAGGAGACCCGTGTCTTCGCAGAAACGGAAGGGACTCCGTTGAGACTTGACATTTACAAAACCGACTCTACAACTATCCTTCCTCAACCTTGTCTGGTATTTGTGTTTGGCGGAGGATTCAAGGAAGGAACGCGAGATGCCAGGCACTACCTCCCCTATTTTCATTATTTTGCCACAAAAGGATTTACCGTGGTCTCCATCGATTATCGACTTGGAATGAAAGGGAAGGAGGCACCGGGCGTACTGAATCACAAACCGTTGCAACAGGCAATAGAAATGGCTGTAACCGATCTGTACGCAGCAACGAACTATCTTCTGGAACATGCCGAAGAACTGAACATTGACCCCTCGCTCATTATCCTTAGCGGATCGAGTGCGGGTGCAATTACGGTATTACAGGCAGACTATAAGGAGCGTAACAATCATCCTGCCGCAGAAATACTACCGGATGACTTCAGGTATGCCGGTGTCGTTTCTTTTGCAGGTGGTATCTTCAGCGAAGAAGGATTACCCTCATACGCGCAACGGCCCGCCCCCACCCTGTTCTTTCATGGAAGCGCCGACAAGCTGGTACCATACGACAATACCCGTTTTTTTAAACTGGGGATGTTTGGATCCAAATCACTTGCGAAACGGTTTAGAAATGAGCGGTATCCTTATATCTTCTATATCATGGAAGATATAGGTCACGAAGTGTCGGAATATCCCATGAGGGATTTTCTGCCAGAGATAGAACAGTTTATCATCCACCTGGTATTCGACCGTAAACAGTGGATGCAGGAGATCCGTTTTAAAGACATGCTTCGCGCATCAGATACATCCAACACTCCTGCAAACTATTACAACTGATATGCAAAGGTACATTGAAAAATATCTACTCCCCATCGCAATGATCCTGGGAATCACCTTTCACAAACCACTTGTTATTTTCTCACCGGTTATCCCTTACCTGCTCTCGCTCATGCTCTTTATCACCTATTGCCGGGTAAGCTGGAGCGACGTCAGGTTGACCAAATTTCACTATATACTGCTGGCCATTCAATACCTAGGCAGTGCGCTGGTTTATCTGGTATTGCGACAGTTTAACGAAGTATTGGCCCAGGCAGCTATGATTTGTGTGCTGACTGCCACAGCCACTTCGGCACCCGTGGTGGCGGGTCTCCTCGGGGGAAGCATTTCTGTGACAGCTGCCTATTCCATTATCAGCAACCTCTCCGTCGCTTTTATTGCTCCCCTTTTTCTTTCCGGCATAGGGGAAAGCAACGTAGAGGTATCTTTTACTTCCTCCTTCTGGCACATCTTGCTGAAGGTGATGCCCATTCTCGTCGTTCCGTTCCTACTGGCCTTCATCTTACAGAAAACTGCTCCCCGCGTACATAAAAGGATCCGGTCTGCCCAGATCATCTCTTTCTATCTGTGGGCAGCCGCACTCACAGTGGTAATAGGTAATGTGACACAATATGTCCGTTCGCAGAATGATGGGAATTACACCCTGGAGGTAATCATCACTATCACGTCGTTACTGATCTGCCTTTTACAGTTCTTTTTCGGCAGAAAGATCGGGAGTCAGTTTGGATGGACTGTTGCCGGCGGACAGGGGTTGGGACAAAAGAATACGGTGCTTGCCATCTGGCTTACACAGACATATCTAAATCCGCTGGCCACTCTTGGTCCAGGAACCTATGTGTTGTGGCAGAACCTGGTAAACTCGTGGCAGATATGGCGGCATGCGAAAAACCGATGAGAAATAGTGTTCGGGAGTCAGCGTTCAAATTAGATAGTGGAAACTTATAAATGACATTTTTTCTTTTAATACAACATAAAACAATTAAATAAACTATTTCAATGAAGAAATTAATCGTGGGTATATTTCTGACAGGGTTACTTTATCCGTTACTTTTGTGTGCACAATCTGAAGAAACAGGCGGTGAATTTTCGATTGACATGAATCTGCGTCCCCGTTTTGAATACCGCAACGGGTACAACTACCCCCGTCTGGAGACAGACGATGCCTCTGCCTTTATCTCCAATCGTGCACGTGTCGGCATGAACTTCGACAATGGTTTCCTCTCGGCTCGTGTTGCAGCGCAGGATATCTCGTTGTGGGGACAGAAAACGCAGAACGACAATGACGGAAGGCGTTTCACTCTGAATGAGGCATGGGCACAAATGAGTCATAAAGGATATTTTGCGAGGATCGGGCGACAGTCACTCAACTATGACGATGGACGCATCCTTTCGGTATCTAACTGGACACCGACAGGTATCTGGCACGATGCCCTGAAACTGGGATATGAAAACGACCTCAATACGCTGCACCTGATACTGGCTTATAACCAGTCGAAGGAGTCAACCAACGACGGCACCTATTACGATGCCGCGGGGGGGCAACCTTATCAGAATATGCAAGCTTTGTGGTATCAGTATCACAATGCTACCGGTTTCACCGCTTCTGCGCTTTTCATCAATCTCGGTTTTGAAACGGGCGATCCCGACATCGTGCCACTTGTTTCCGATAAAGTTTATATGCAGACCATGGGAACAAATGTCGGTTATAAAAGTACACTCTGGCACATTATGGGGACCGCCTATTACCAGATGGGCAGGAATGTAAACAATCAGGAAGTTAGTGCGTATATGCTGGCATTGCGGGGCGGATATACAATTAGCCCACTTTTTTCGCTCTATGGCGGCACCGAGTTCCATCCGGGACAGGATCCCGATTCGGATAAAAAATCATATATGGACCTGCTTTATCGTTCAAACCACACTTTTATGGGATCAATGGACTATTTCAAGGGAAACGATCCATATGGTGTGTTCGATAAATACCTTGGCCTGAAATGGAAGGCAAGTGAAAAGCTGATGCTGGATCTGGGATATCATCACTTTACTTCTCACAAAAACATCGTTGTAGATAATGCTGAGAGAAAGTTACTTGGATCGGAGATCGATCTCACCTTCACCTATCCTGTCCGGAAATATATCATGCTGGAGGGAGGTTATTCTTTTATGCTTGCCACCGATGCAATGCCTATTGCAAAAGGACGTCCCGGCGATCCCGGTGCCTGGCAGGACTGGGCTTATGTGAGCCTCACCATCAATCCCATCCTATTTAAAGGCAGATTTCAGTAATAATTTCATATTTTTTTTAAAATCCGGTCCATGATATAGTTAGTACGAATGGCTGTGGCAGCCATACTAACAGGCAGTTCACTTTTACCATTCAGATAATTCACGATGCTCTGAATCAAATAAAACTGAATATTTTCGGGATTCTCTTCCCTAAACTCCTGTATTCCTTCGGATGTTTCCAAAAGGATAGGCGAAAAATCAAATGTAGAAAATGAAAGTTTTCCTTTTGTGCCGACAATATCGATCTTGTCGGTGCGTGTGTCTTTCGGAGCGACAAAACTCCAGTTTCCAGCACCCAAAACACCGGATTGGCATCTGAAAGCTGTGGTCACTGTATCCTCCGCATCATATAAACCTGCCATATTATTGGAAAAACCCTCTGCATGTTCAATCTCTCCAAAGAGAAAGTCGATCAGATCGAGTTGATGTGAAGCAAGATCGTAGAAATATCCCGCTCCCGCAATATGCTTTTTCACCCGCCAGGGCAGGTTATTCCGGTCGTAATCTGCCGCATAGGGCGGAATAGCAAACCCTATCTGCACGGTTGAGATTTTACCCAATAAACCATCGTCTATCAACTGTTTCACTCTGAGAAAATAAGGCAGTGTCCTGCGATAATAAGCAACAAAGCAGGGAATACCGGTCTCCACAGAAACGCGATTCATCTGAAGACACTCCTCATAGGAGGCAGCCATCGGCTTCTCTACATACACCGGCTTACCGGCCTTCATCGCAGCAATAGCATATTCCGCATGGGAGCCGGGAGGTGTTGCCACATACACTGCGTTTACCTGTGAGTCATTAATCAGCTCCTGCGCATTGTCATACCATTTCCCGATAGCATGCCGTTCGGCATAATCCCTTGCCTTTTCAATATTGCGCCGCATCACGGCTACAACGTCCGATGCCTCCACCTTGCTGAAGGCAGGCCCGCTTTTCTTTTCTGTGACTGATCCACAGCCGATAAATCCCCAATGTACCATGTTGATATGCTGATGTGTTGATGTGTTGATGTGTTGATGTGTTGATGTGTTGATATGCTGATGTGTTGATGTGTTGATGTGTTGATGTACCAAGATCGCTCTACCCGACAAACTTTCACTACCAAAGCCCACCGCTGATCGCTAAAATCCAAGATCTCACTGCTTCTCTTTTCTGTATGAAACGATACCCAATATTCCCAGCGCCACAAAGGCGGCTGCAATATACAAAAAGACAGAAGATGTGTCCTCGGTATGGCCGTAGGAATGCATTCCGCTTAGGAAATAATTCACTCCCAGGAAAGTCATTAACACCGACGAGAAAGCAAATACCGACAACAGGTTGAACCCCCATACACTATACCATTTTTTTACAAGATGCAGGTGGGTGACAACGGAATAAACCACGATCGTAATCAGGGCCCAGGTCTCTTTGGGATCCCAGCCCCAATAGCGGCCCCATGATTCATTAGCCCAGACGGCGCCAAGAAAGGTACCAATGGTCATCAGCGCAAGGCCTACAAGCAATGACAGGTTGTTGATGATACTTAACTCCCTGATACGATAAGAGACAGACTCACTTTTATTTGAAAACGTCATGATAAAGAGGTTGGTGATACCCAGTAAAAAGCTGATTCCAAAAAATCCGTATGCCGCCACAATTACAGCCACATGAAACATTAGCCAGGGCGATTTCAATACAGGTACTAACGTATTGATTTGCGGATCCATCCAGTTGAGCCCCGATACAAAAAGGATTACTCCGCCGAAAAGTGTCGCAAGTGCCAGAGTGAGGCTATTTTTGCCTCCAAAGAGAAGTCCGGCCAGCACTGTTGCCCAGGCTACATAGACCATGGTCTCATAGGAATTGCTCCAAGGTGCATAACCCGAAATATACCAACGTAAGCCCATCCCGGCAGTATGATAAATAAAGAGGGCTACAATAAAAATAATACTTGTAAATATTGCGTTACGAATCCACTCACCTCTTCGCAACATCTGTATAAATGCCAGAATCAAAAGAGTACCGCCGAAAATAAAATAACCTGTTCTGGAACGGCTGAAAATATTCATTTGATTGTAGCGCAATTCGGCCTCTATCTTTCCGGGGTGAATAAGTGAAGCTTTGTCGTTCTGCTGTTGATATCGGATAATATCATTCAGCATTTCATCGGGTTTATCCCAGTCGCCACTCTGCATTGCCCTCCGTACTTCAGACAGATATTGATTGAAGATGCCGGCAATAAACAATGAATCCTGCGGCTTAAATACTGAAAGGTCTTCGCCAGGTGCATACCATGTATGGGAAGGGTCTTCGGGATTGGGAAAGATACCTGGCAGGCTATGGTTGAACAACTGTGACACAATGTTAATCTGCTCATCGAGTTTGATCAGGTCCTTCTCTGCCGCAGTTCGTCCGTTTGCGGGCCGATGATAGATATGTTGCAATTGCTCCAGTAAACGGTAGTTTCCCTTTTGATCGAAAAAATGATAATAAGATGCATAATCTTTCGGGAGATTATACTGCACACTTATTTGCTCATTGGGAATGGCGATAAAGGAAACCTGTGCCCATACCCGGGGCAGTGTCAGCAAGCTAAGCAGGAACTGATCGGAATTTATGAAGTCGAATGTCTGTTCCTTATATATTTTCCGCAATATCTCGGAAGAAAAAGTATTCATTGGCATTACCCTGCCACGAAATTGTACCGGCAAGGCACCAAAGCGGACTGCATGGTCACGAGGAACCGCAATCTCAAGGAGCACATTCTCTATGGACTTATCAGATATATTTGAACTACCTGGCTGCTCAATCCAATCTGCGTTCAAAGAATCTTCCTGTATCACCGGGTTGTCGACCGCGATCTCTCCAAAAGCAACGAACGGCATAACCATCAAAATGCCGCTGAACACCGTTGTTAAGACCTCCTTCCTTACCTCTTTGAGTTGTCGTATCAGTTTCCGGAAACGGGAATTCGGCACAAAAAACATCAACAGAAAACCGGCCAACAGTAGCGCATAACCACTGTAAGTCACATTACGGCCCGTCACATCCTTGTTCACCGAAAGAATTGTTCCCAGTTCATCTTCATCATAGGAGGCCTGAAAGAAACGATACCCCTTCAGATCCAGCACGTTGTTCATAAACACCTTCGCTTCACGAACTTCTCCATCGATGTGTACCCGTAAATTGCTCTCATAGGAAGAAGGACTTAGGGAACCCGGATACCGGTGCAATCTAAAATCGGTGAGCTCCAATACAAAAGGCAATGTTTCCGTTTTAATCCCTTTAGAAGTTTGCATTACCATCTGATTGCTTCTTTCTCCCTCGCGGATATGTACCTGTCCCTCCCTGCCAAAAAGCAGTGTGGTCAGTGCCCCCCCGAGAATCACAATCAGGGCAAAGTGAATGATGATCATTGCCCATTTTCCGCGTTTCAGATAATTATACCGGACAATTACCAGAATGAAATCAACTACCAGGAGAAACTGCAGTAGAATAAAGAGGGGGGAGTAATAGACAAGCATTTTTGCCGCCTCGGTACTCATCATCTTCTCCACAAATGTAGCCAGAGCCAGTCCCGTCGCATAGGTGAGCAACAGTATAATACCGGTTTTATAGGATGATAGGGAATGTATCAGTTTATCCATTGCAGGATCAGGCCTCTTTCCACTGTTTGCGCAGGAGTTCAAGTGCTGCGGGCACCGCTATATTACGATCACCCAGTAAGCCACACTCGAAACTGACATACTTATCGTAACCCAGCATTTTCAACCCCTTAAAACCATCAACATACCGATCCGCTTCACCGTCTTCACCCGGCATCTTACGCCGTTTCCGACTGGCCACATGCACATGCTGCAAATGTATGCCGGCTGAGATAAACGCTCCCATGTCGGAATTCTCCTCCCAGGTCATATGCCAGAAATCACCCATACATTTCACGCCGGGATTGTCAATGTCCCGGCATATGGATGCAGCATCGCCCACCTGGCGAAGGTAAAAGGCTTCCTTGCGGTTAAGCGGCTCCAGAATGACGGTCGTACCATGCTTTTGTGCCAGTGTCCCCATCTCATCGAACTGTTCACAAAGAAAATCACGTGTCTCCTGTGTGTGCGGCATTACCGGCACTTGTCTGTTGAAAGCAGGCACGATGATTACACCTGTAGAGCCAAATTCTCCAGCGGCGATGATCAGCTCAGCCATTGTATCGCGGCATTGCTTGCGGATGGCAGGATCGGTAGAAAGAATAAACCCGTCGAAGCCGGCACATACTGCACTTACTTTGATGTTTCGTCCTCTGAGGGCATCTTTGAACTCCTGTTTTCTCGCGAGCAAAGGCTTGCCATGCGGCTCAAAACCCACCACGCCGTGTGCTTCCATAAAGTCGAACTTCTCTTTCAGGGTGGTACCGGGAGCGGTACCTTCCTGAAAAGAGATATTTAATTTCGCCTTGCCGGAAGCTTTATTTTTTTTCGAACTGGCAGAAGCCACAGAATTAAAGCCTCCTATTGCAAGGACAGCAGAACCGGCAATGGTCGTCTGAATAAATTTTCTTCTGTCTATTGTCATGATTTGGCTTTTTTTGCACTTCCCGGCACGGGCACGGTAAATCCGGACATGTCCATTTTGCCGATGTTCAGGTCTGCAGGCGTATAATCCAACGGTGATGCAGTCATGGTTTCCCATGTTGTCTCCTGTCCCGTATATGCGGACTCACGTCCCATGATGGCTGCCATATTGGAAACTGCTGTTTCAGAAGCCTGCTCGATGGGATTGTTGCTTCGGATGCAGTTAATAAGATTCACATGTTCCAACGTGTAGGGATTGGTCTGCTTGAAATTGGTTTTCTCTGCCTCGCCGTCATACTGCCAGATCACATTGCCTGCCATATCTTTGATTACATGCCCGCCCTTGCTCGACCAGGATCCCTTTGTTCCCTGGATAAACTCGCTCACATTGTTGGCACAGCCGTCAATCTGACGACACATGCTGTGTAGATGAATTCCATTCTCCATGGTAAAATCGATACTGAAATTATCGTACTGATCACCCGTTACACGGCGGTGTCGTGAACCAAAACCGACGGCACTGACCGGCTTCAATCCGGAGAACCACGTAAACACATCGATGTTATGCACATGCTGTTCCACAATATGGTCTCCCGAGAGCCATTTCCAGTTTACCCAGTCACGCACCATAAACTCGAAATCACTCCACTGGGGCTGGCGCTCACGAAACCAGAGCATACTTTGATTCCAATATACCGTTCCACCGGTGATCTCGCCGATAGCACCGTTCATGATCTGCTTGTAGGATTCCACATAGCTACGTTGGTGGTGACGCTGTGTTCCGGTGACCACACTCAGGTTCTTCGCCTTAGCTTGCTTGGCAGTTGCAACAATGGTGCGATATCCGGCTGCATCCACGCAGATTGGTTTTTCCAGAAAAGCATGTTTGTTTTTTTCTACGGCATATTTAAAATGCTCTGCACGAAAAAAGGGAGGGGTGCAATCTATCAACACATCAATATCACTGTCGATCACTTGCTTGTATGCATCCAGGCCCACAAAAAGCTTATCGGCTGGGATATCGATGTTTTTTTCCGATTTTAGTTTCTCGGCCAGTTTATCTACTCTGTCCTGAAAGACGTCGCCCAGCGCCACAATGGTCACACCATTGGCTGCACTCAGGAAGTTCATGGCAGCTCCCGATCCTCGGCCTCCACAACCAACCACGCCCGCTTTTATTTCCTTGCCATCGGCAGCCAAATCAGGAAGCTCCGGTATATAATAGCTACCTGGTTCTTTCAAGGGTACATTGGCATCTTTACTTTTCTCCGATCCGCCACAGGAGGTCAACAGTCCTGCAGAACCCGCTCCGACTACACCGACAGCCCCTGCCAGTGCAGAAGTTTTCAGAAATGATCTTCTGGTTACATTGTTTTCTCGTTTCATACAATTGATTGTTTTAGGATATTATTTGTTTATTGATCGTATGTTATTTAATTTCAGTTGTCAACTTTTAGCTAAGATGGCAGAAACTTGTCCAGGACATCAGTTCAGTTTTTTATGATCAATGAAGTATCCACCTCACACACCACACGGAATCCAATTCCTTTTATATCGGAATACCACCAGATACTCTTGGGTTGTTGCGGATCTGTCTTCAACCAAGCATCGTGCTGTGTATAAGCCCTTGCAGCGCTTCTCACTTCAGATGCATCGGAAGCGTAACTGCCTCCCCTTATTACCCAGTCCTCTCCTTGTGTAACCAACGGATCACGGGTAACACCCGACCGTTTGCCATATGCTTCCGGATCATACTTGTCGGCAGTATATTCCATCACATTTCCCAACATGTTCTTTAAGCCATAAGGATTGGGTAATACAGCAGAAGGGGGTTGTGTGCGGCTGTCGCTATTCATGTCATACACTACATAGGCACTGATACTGTCGGTTTTCGGCTTAAAGATGTTCCGCATGAATCCGTGTGCCGAAAAATCTTTGGGGCTTCCCGGAAAGAAGTATGCAGTCTGGCTGCCCCCGCGGGCCGCATATTCCCATTCAGCCTCGGTGGGCAGACGATATTTTTTTCCTGTTTTTGCCGATAACCACTGACAGAATGTTTCTGCTGCATAATGGGTCATCGTAATGGCCGGCCTGTCACCCTGCCCCCATCCCTGATCGGGATAACCAAAAGGAGGTGTCGGACCTGAAATGGCATCCACACTCATTGCGATGAGATTATTCTCGTAAATCATCTCAGGTGGGGTACGTCCCTCACTCATGGTTTCAGCATAAAATGCCCAAAACTCATTCCAGGTAGTCTCCACTTCAGCCATGAAGAAGGGACTGATTGTGACTTGATGCTGCGGCGACTCGTCCTGATTACGGAAAGGCTCCTTTTCCGGGCTTCCCATCATGAATGTACCTCCCTGAATTGCCCTCATCTGAAATGATACGGGCGTACCGGGAATCTGTTCACGATAATCGGCAAAAGCTGTGACCGGCGTTGATTCCTTATAATAAAGCGAGGTATCTACGGCATAGGATCCCGCCATTCCAGGTATGCCTGTCATCTGACCATGTGCATAACCGGGATTATAGTGTCCCACGTCGAGATGACAACTTATACATTGAAGATCAAGCTTTTCCGCATTTTCATCGTAATAAAGATGTGCAGTGATACCCTCATCGGATATCCCTGCGGGAAAAAGGTTCTGATGACATTTCACACAGGATTTATTTGGAATATATTTTACAGCATTTTCCAGTTCCGATTTCTTATCCCAGTTGAAATCTGTGCTGTCCTTGGTGAGGTATCCCCATACATCACGTACACCCAGTGCCAGTTTGGCCGAATAATGTTCCCAGGTGTTGTCTTTGGGGGGAAGGTGACAATCTACACAATTTACCATTACCCCGCTTCCGTTGTTGACATGTGTCGACAGTTTCCAGCTCTCCTCAGCATGCGGATGTACATGGCACATCATACATGATTCATTGGTGGAAAAATAGACGGATGTCTGATACAAAGCGGCAATAAGTACAATTCCTATGATGATTCCTGCGATCAGGACAAGACCTTTTCTTCCGGATGACTTTGTTTTGGGCCTCCTGTTTTTTTTCGAAAATATTGGCATTATTATTGTTGATAAAAAATATTAAATTATAGCTTTTATTTATATATTAAGGCGTTTTGCCTATAAAAGTACGAAAATTTATAATAAATGAAAAGATAAATATATAAAATGCACCAATGCCCGCATCTCACTTCACTTACTATTTTTTAGCAGGTTTCAGCAAAATTTATTTTTGTTATCAGAATTTTTCTGACGCCAAATAAACTCACAGTGGTTAACAAGCCTTTTTCTTAATAAAATTTCGTCATCGAACCAAATTCATAATTCATTTCTTTTTTTGATCAATTCACGTGCAGCTTCAATAATGCTATCCCTGTTTTTTGCCCTGTCACTATCCTGCATACTTACATAAATATGAGGTTCCACCCCGAACTCAATATGTTCTTTCTCGGCATTAAACATGGGTGAGGCAGAAAAACGGATAGACCAGCCGTTAGGCAATTCGGAAGTAAAGGGCAGTCCGCTTCCGCCTCCGGTTTTATCGCCCATCACTGTAACATTGGGTGCATATTTCATGACACTTACAAACTCGTTTGTGGCACTGTAACAGCCTCTGTTTGTGATCACGACCACTGGTTTCTGATAACGAACACGGTCGGAACTTTCCACGTATTTCGGATAGAACGGGGAAAAGTCGTTGTGTCCGGGTCCTACCTTGTGAGAAATATAACCGATGAGCTTTCGCTCATTAAAAAAACGACTGGTTATTTTTTCCACGTTGGTAAGACTTCCCCCGCCATTATTTCGGACATCAATAATAAGACCGCTACAAATAGCCATTCTGTTCAGCACCTGGTCAAGACTGCTCTCCGACAAATCGTCCGAGAAGCTGCCATAATAGATGTAACCCACGTTATCTTCCTGAATCTTATACCTCATGCCGGATGCAATTCCGAAGTCGGTTCCCAGATAATATTTCTGTACGACGGGGTCGAAGTTGGCAGGATAATTGTCCTGCCATTGCCAATAACGGGTAATATCGTGTGATGCGGCCAGATTCACATGTCCGTCCTTCAGTTCGGCAAGCATCGTCCCCATGAGTTTAAAGAGCGCATCGTTGTTCATGTCCGGTGTGATACGGACACTATAATCCCCATAAATTGAATCCCAATCTATTTTCTTGTATTCAAAGAAACAATAATTACGGTCGAGAATGGTCCACAATGCATCAAAATTGCCACGGGGATGGTTACCGAATTGCATATCAGACACCTCACAACCCTGCAACAAAATAAATAGCAGCAGAAGCAGTCCGGATTGTTTCTTCCACATCATGGAATTTATTTTATTTCCCAACTTGATAGCAGCAAACTATGCGCAGGGGATCTTATTGATTCTTTTTTCGTGACGTCCTCCTTCGAAAGGTGTATTAAGGAAGGTTACCAATATCTCATAAATTTCTTCCTCACTCAGGAAACGACCTGGAATGGAGAGAATATTAGCATCATTGTGTGTTCTGGCGTAGTAAGCTATCTCCTTGCTCCAGCATAATGCCGCCCGCACTCCCTGATGCTTGTTCACAGTCATATTAATTCCATTGCCGGTGCCGCAGATGGCAATACCCGGATAACATTCACCATTTTCCACGGCCGAGGCAAGCGGATGCGCATAGTCGGGATAATCTGTGCTCTCCTTGGAATAGGTTCCAAAATCCCTGTAAGGGATACCTTGTTCCTCCAGAATTTTTATAATGTACTGTTTGCTGTCATAGCCAGCATGATCGGAAGCTATTCCGATGGGTTTCTCTGAATAATCGAATAATGACATATCAATCTGTTTTATTTTTACAATATTCTTTTTACCTGTTCATATACATTTCTTCCCGTATACCCCAGTTTCTCGTCGAGTACATTATAGGGTGCCGAAAATCCGAAGGAGTTCATTCCCCATACCTCTCCATCGGCACCTACAAGTCCCTCAAGTGTTACAGGTAAACCGGCAGTCATTCCGAATTTTCTTTTTCCTTTTGGCAATACATATTCTTGGTAATCTGCTGTTTGACTACGAAATAGCCCTTCGGAAGGAACGGAAACGATGCGTATTTTCACCCCTTCAGCCCTTAGTAAATCCGCGCCTTCCACAAGTGTGGCTACTTCCGATCCTGAAGCCAGTAGAATCACATCGTAATCTTCTTCATCCTGTACAATATAAGCACCCCTGCTAGCCTGAAGTGCCTCTTTGAAGCGTGACTCCCTGGCAGGGAGATCTTTTATGTTCTGGCGGGAAAGGATAAGACCCGTGGGGGTATTCTTATTCTCAAACGCCATTTTCCATGCGACGGTCGTTTCGTTCGCGTCAGCCGGGCGAAGCACAAGCATGGAGTTTTGTCCATGATGGTTTTGTAGTTTTTCCAGCAGACGGATCTGAGCTTCCTGCTCAACCGGTTGATGAGTGGGTCCATCCTCACCCACACGAAATGCATCGTGTGTCCATATAAAAATAACCGGTGTTTCCATTAAGGCCGCCACACGAATGGATGGTTTCATGTAGTCGGAAAATGCGAAAAAGGTACCGCATGCAGGAATTACACCACCGTGCAAACTCATACCGATACAAAGACACGACATGGTAAATTCAGAAACACCTGTCTGCAGAAAGGCACCTGAGAAATCATCCCTTGCAAAGGCTTTTGTATATTTCAAAAAGCCATCAGTCTTGTCGGAATTGGAAAGGTCGGCCGAAGCAACCACCATGTTTTCCACCTGCTGTGCCAGTACACCCAACACTGTGGCGGAAGCTGCGCGAGTGGCGATTCCCGGTTTTTGCTGAATGACGCTCCAATCGATCTCCGGGAGTTCATGAGAGAACCATTTCATTTTCTTTGCAGCCAACTCCGGATTTACACTCTCCCACTCTCTTTCCTTTGCTTTTTTTACAGATACCATTTCCTTCAGTTCCAGCATACGTTTTTCATAGAGTTGCTTCACTTCGGGGAAGATTACAAAAGGATTTGCAGGATCACCACCCAGGTTCTTGATCGTTTGATCAAAATCGGCTCCGGCAGCACTCAGTGGTTGTCCATGGGTGGAAACCTGACATTCGAATGATGAGCAGTCAGCTGCCAGTGCACCACGTCCCATGATCGTATTACCGATGATCAGGGTGGGTTTCTCTTTTTCGGCTTTGGCTTCTGTAAGAGCCCTGCGTATCTCATCCACATTGTTGCCGTCTATGGTAATCACTTTCCACTTCCAGGCCTCATATTTCTTCGCCACATCTTCACTTGTCACTTCGGAGGTGGTTGTCGACAGCTGTATTGCGTTGGAGTCGTAGAACATGATCAGATTGCTCAAACCGAGGTGCCCGGCAATTCTTCCTACTCCCTGCGATATTTCTTCCTGAATACCTCCATCCGAAATAAAGCTGTAAATGGTATGATCCATCACATCATTTCCGAGTCGCGCCTGTAGGAATTTGGCAGCAATAGCTGCACCGGCAGCAAAGGCATGTCCCTGTCCCAGCGGGCCGGAAGTATTCTCTATTCCCCGGCTCAGATCTTTTTCCGGATGTCCCGGCGTGGGACTGCCCCACTGCCGGAATTTCTTTAATTCATCCAATGAAAATTTTCCGCTTAAACAAAGCACCGAGTAGAGCATGGCAGACATGTGACCGGGGTCAAGGAAGAAACGGTCTCTCGACGCCCATGTGGGGTCCTCAGGATCATATTCCAGAAATTCTGAAAATAAGACATTGATAAAATCCGCTCCCCCCATTGCACCTCCCGGGTGTCCGGATTTTGCACGTTCCACCATCGAAGCCGAAAATATGCGGATATTATCGGCTGCTTTGTTCATAATTACTTTTTCATTCATAGATTATTAATTCTGTCATCGGTTATCGATGTAAACTGATAACCGCAAAGATAACTATTTTTTGAAATTATCACCCTTACAAGAATGATATGTTTGCACAATTTAATGACAACGAACCTTCATTCTCTTTCTTTCAATGCATCTGGTGCAAAATGTTACAATTAAATTGCTACTTTTACAGGAAAAAGTAACGCACGATGCCGAATTATGCGTGAAGTGCAACTAACAAACACTATGAGTTTAAGCAACAACAAAATAAAATATATCCGGTCCCTCAAAGAAAAAAAGTTCCGTGATGAGCACCACACCTTTGTGGCTGAAGGTATAAAACTGGTATTCGATTTACTGGAAACCTGCCGTTGTCAGTTCCTGGCGGCAACTCCGGAGATACTGGCTACGTATCCTGAGATAAGGGCTGAAGAGATTGTGGAAGCAAATATAAGTGAACTGAAGAAAGCAACTTTGCTGACCACATGCCCACCGGTTATCGCTGTTTTTCACCAACCGGAAAACAAGCTGGAGGAAATTATATTAAAGGAAAAATTAACACTTGTCCTCGACGGAGTCCAGGATCCCGGCAATGTGGGTACGATCGTACGCATTGCCGACTGGTTTGGCATCGGTCACATTGTCTGTTCACCGGACACTGCCGATCTTTTTAATCCCAAAACGGTACAGGCAACGATGGGTGCTATTGCCCGTGTAAGAGTCAGTTATACAGACATTGCCTTTTTTTTAACAAAAAACAGTCACCTGCCCATTTATGGTACGTTTTTGGACGGCGAAAATATATACACAAAGGAGTTGTCAACAGAGGGGCTGATCGTGATGGGCAGTGAAGGGAAAGGTATCAGGCCGGAGACGGCCAAACGTATCGGCCGGAAACTTTTCATACCCAATTTTCCGCTGAACCGTACAACTTCCGAATCATTGAATGTGGCAGCAGCCACAGCAATTATCTGTTCCGAATTCCGCAGAAGAACTTTTTAATACTGATTTCCGGAAAGGCAAAAAAAATCACGTATTGAAGAAATACGTGATCACCTAAAACAAATCTAAAGAGAATAAACATCTCATAAATAATGAGATATGGGTGGAAAACGGGGCTCGAACCCGCGACCTTCGGAACCACAATCCGACGCTCTAACCAACTGAGCTACAACCACCGTATTGTAATCGGGTGCAAAGATAGTTTTTTTTTATCATTTTCCACCCAAATAAGCCTGTTTTTTTTAAAAAAATATTTTGAAGGCTTTCATGCATAAAAAAATTGTACATTTGAGGTAATATAGATAAAAAAACAGATCATGGGTACTAAAAGAATCAAACTATCCATCCTGGGAATCTCCTTTAGTCAGGTACAGGCAGGGGCATACGCGCTCATCTTCGCCGAAGATACAGGCATACGCCGGCTTCCCATTGTCATCGGGACTCCCGAGGCACAGTCCATCGCCATTGTGATGGAAGGTATCACACCTCCAAGGCCGCTTTCACATGACCTGATCTGTTCCATCTGGGAACAACTGGGTATAGAGCTGGTTGAAGTATTGATTTATAAATTTGAGGATGGCGCTTTTTTTGCCGAACTCTTATTACGTCAAAACGACAACGAATACCGTATCGACTCCCGCACTTCCGATGCAGTAGCACTGGCGATACGTACTCATTCACCCATATACACCACGGAAGAGATTATGCAAAATATGGCCATCGTCTTCGATGAACAATCGCCCTCCGGTTCTCCCGAACCGTTTATTCCGGATGAAGGGGTACAATCGGAAGAAGAACTGTCTGATATTCATCTCGACACGCTGAAACATCGCCTGAAAGATGCCGTGAATGAGGAGAATTACGAGCTGGCAACCCGTTTACGTGATGAAATCAACCGTAGAGAAAATAAATTCTGAAAGAGAATATGTTGAATACGCTCTTCTTCTGCCCTGCTATTGCAACACTTCCGCAACTACCTCCCCAGGAGTCCCAACATTGCGTGAAGGTCCTTCGGATGCGTGAAGGTGATAAATTGACCGTCACCGACGGACAGGGATTTCTCTATGAATGTACGCTCATGGAAGCACACCCGAAACATTGTATCGTGAGCATTGAACATAGGACTGAGATGGCTAAAAACCGGGATTTCCTGCTTCAGATAGGTTTTGCACCCACCAAACAGATGGATCGGAACGAATGGTTTGTGGAAAAAGCCGTCGAAATAGGTATTGATCGGTTTACTCCTCTTTTGAGCTGTTACTCCGAACGGAAGGAACTGAAAAAAGAGCGCCTGGAAAAGATTGCCGTGTCAGCCATGAAACAGTCTCAACAGGCTTTTCTTCCAATTATTGACGAGCTGACCCGCTTTTCTGATTTTATAACCCGTCCCTTTGAAGGGAGAAAATTTATAGCCCACTGCCATAATCTTCCGAAAAAGCCGCTTGCCCAAACATACAGAAAGGGTGAAAATGTGCTGATCCTGATAGGTCCGGAAGGTGATTTTGGCGAAGAAGAGGTCGGCAGTGCCATTGCAAACGGATTTGAGTCTGTGAGTCTTGGGGAAACAAGACTTCGTACCGAGACTGCCTGTCTTGTAGCCACACATACAATTCATGTCCTCAACAACCAGTAATAAAACCGGTGTGATGAAAAGAAATTACTTACTCCTCCTCTCAATGCTTCTTTGCATGGGTTGTAACAAAAGTGTCCAAAAGGATTTGCCGCGCGTTGCCATCGCTGGTATTGCCATTGAGTCGAGCACCTTCTCTCCGGCTATATCCCATGAGGAGGCTTTCCGGTCGCGTACAGGAGAAGAAGTTTTCACTTATTACCCCTTTTTTGCAGCCGATTCAGGCATTGTCAACCGTGCCGTCTGGCTTCCCACCCTGCGCGGGCATGCCATGCCAGGCGGGATTGTCACACGTGAAGCATATGAGTCGCTCGTGGCAAAAACACTTGATATGCTAAAGGAAACACTGCCGCTTGACGGACTTTTCTTTGATATTCACGGAGCGATGAGCGTGCAGGGCCTCGACGATCCCGAAGGTGATTTTCTGATTCGTATTCGTGAGGTAGTTGGCAATCATGTACTGATATCCACTTCGATGGATCTCCATGGCAGTGTATCACCCCGGCTTGCACAGAACAGCGACCTGATTACATGCTACAGGCTGGCACCGCATGAAGATGCCATTGAATCGAAAAAACGGGCGGTAATTAATCTATTGAGCCGCCTGGAAAATGGCAAGGGGAAACCGGCGTATAAAGCCTGGATTCCTGTTCCTATCCTTCTTCCCGGTGAAAAGACAAGTACCCGCATTGAACCGGGAAAAAGTCTATATGCAGGTATCCCTGGCGTCCTGGATGGAGACAACGTGATTGATGCTGCCATCTGGATGTCCTATCCCTGGGCCGACGAACCACGGAACCACGGTGTAGTGATGGCCTATGGTGACGATAAGGAAGCAGTGGCAAAAGCGGCAGAGAAGTTGGCACGTCATTTTTGGAATGTTCGGAAGGATTTCGGATTTGTGGCTCCCACCACATATCTGGATGAAGCACTGGAGAAAGCGTTGGTCAGTAAAAACAAGCCTTTTATTATCAGCGACATGGGTGACAACCCCACCGCCGGTGGTGCCGGTGATGTAACCTGGACACTGCAGGAGTTATTTAAACATTCCGCCTTGCAAAAAAGTGGCAAGACAGTCATCTATGCCTCTATTCCCGGTGCTGACTTTGTTGAGAAGGCAATTGAAGCCGGTATAGGCGCAGAGGTGGAAGGCACTGCCGGTGCAGAAGTGGACAACCGTTTTGCACCTCCCATTCAGTTGAAGGGAATCGTTACGGCAGTAAAAGAAGATAGCACCAACAATGAAGTGGTGGTGAAGAGTGGGAATATCTACACCATTGTCACCGAAAAAAGGAATGCTTACCATTACGAGAAGCAGTTCACCGACCTGGGACTGAATCCGCGGGAAGCTGACATTCTTGTGGTTAAGATCGGGTACCTGGTGCCCGAATTATATGATATGCGGGGAGACTGGCTTATGGCACTCACCCCTGGCGGTGTGGATCAGGACCTGCTAAGGCTCCCGTATAACCGCATAATGCGTCCCATCTTCCCTCTCGATTCCGACATGGAAGATCCGGACCTGAGTGCGCGCTTCATACCTCTTTTAAAATAATATGACAAAAAAAGAACGTTACAAAAAAACTCTCGACTGGTTTAGGGTTAACGCAGAATCGGCAGAGACAGAGTTGCATTATGCAAACAATTATCAATTGCTTGTGGCCGTGATCTTATCCGCTCAATGTACCGACAAGCGGGTGAACATGACCACACCTGCACTCTTTGAAACCTATCCCACGCCGGAGGTGATGGCTGCTGCAACCCCGGAAGCGGTCTACGGATATATCCGATCCTGCTCCTACCCCAACAGCAAGGCAAAAAATCTGGTCGGCATGGCCCGGAAACTGGTTTCCGATTTTGCGGGTCAAGTCCCTACAGATATTGACTCTTTACTCACCCTCCCCGGAGTGGGCCGCAAAACGGCCAATGTAATGCTGGCTGTAGCCTTCGACATGCCGGCGATGCCGGTAGACACGCATGTGTTCCGTGTAGCCAATCGCATCGGTCTGACTGACAATTCCAAAACACCACTTGAGACCGAGCGCGAACTGGTAAAATATATTCCTCGGGAGTTGCTCTCAAAAGCGCATCACTGGCTCATTTTACATGGCCGCTATATCTGCGTGGCGCGGAAACCCAAATGCGAAATCTGCGGACTCAGGGATTGGTGCAAATATTATGCGAAAAATATTATAAAATCATGATACCAGCTTTCCTGTTATCAAAAATCTGAATATTCTGCCGGACGAAGAAATGTGATTACACTGCGTGAAACATTGTTTTTGTATTCCTGACGTGAAGAAAGGTCTTTCCAGTCAGGATCTATCCTGAATGAGGCCCAATGTGCATCTCTGTCTGCCTTATTTTCAAATGTTGTCATATACATCAGATTAGGCATTTGTGATCCCGCAATCACTTCACTGTAAAATACTGCATTGAAGTTCAATTTAGTAAAAATATCAATTTCACCACCTTCATTGAACATATGCACTTTGTTACGGAATAGGCTTTCGCTTGCACTTTCATAACTCCTCAACTCATATACACGTTGATTTTTTGGGGAAGCAAGCTTAGGCAACTTCATGACAGGAGAAAAGGCAAAAGCCTTAAGTAAAATCGTTTCCATGCGCATGTAGGCAGGGGAATTATACTTTACATCCAGGTATTCTTTGCCGGCCAATTTAAATTTTTCATTCTTGAGCAGTTTTCCGTTAATTTTATCAGTCATGCTCAACGTTTTTATCGGAATAAAAACATAGAGGGTCTTATTCTCAGAGGTATCGTTTGCAATTGATTTAAAGACTCCTACAGATTTTATACCCATGTCGTGCAAGGCCGGAATAAGTGCACTCTGAAAATAATTATCCAGTATTTTTTCCTGACTGACTGTATTGTAATGGTACACGGTAAGCTGGTAGAACTCCTGTTTCTCCTTTTTTGGTTTTGACCACAGAAATTGAGGAGTTATCAATAAGGTCATCACAATGGTAAGTAAAGTTTTTGTTTTCATGCAATTATTGTTTATTATTGTATTTGTGTTTAATCGACTTATCACTCGAAAAAGATATTTCACTCAGACAAATTTAAATAAAAGTTTATATATTTAAAACCGGATAATCATTATAAAATAATCCTCCAACTCGCTGCTCATTTCTTTTCTTCATGATCAGTTTTTTAATGGGTTAGAAAAGTAAAAGAGGATGAATCACATACAGGGCGCCTCATCCTCTTCGTAAGACATTACAGATGGCTGTTATCCGGCCGTTGGAAATGCTTTTTGCTTGTTCATTACCAGGTAAATGATTGGCAGTAAGCCAATGGTATTGAAAATAGCCAGACAGACAAACCAGGCCAGATGATTGTTTCGGGCTGCCTTCCAGAGTGCAATCAGCTTCATCACCGAATCGAACAAGGCCAGTATGATGATCACTATGATCAGCCAGACAGGAAGATGGGACAAGCTTTCCATACTCTTAATCAATTCAGGAATGATGGTTACTTCACCGAAAACTTGTATATACAGCGACTGGTATACTTTTCTCCTGGCTTCAGATAGGGTGATGGCCAGTCGGGCTTGTTAGGAGAATCGGGATATTTCTGTGTCTCCAGACAGATAGCATTGCGTTTGGCATACACCGCACCATTCTTTCCGGTTACGGTGCCATCGAGGAAGTTACCGGTATAAACCTGCACGCCCGGTTCATCTGTATAGACGTCCAGAACGATACCCGTTGCGGGAGAATAAACCGTAGCCGCCACCTGCGTCACGTCTCCCCGGGTATTCAGTACCCAGTTGTGATCATAACCATCTCCGTTTTTCAGCTGTGCATAGTCGTAGTTGTCAATCCTTGCACCAATGGCTGCAGGTGTCCTGAAGTCCATCGGCGTACCTTCTACCGGGCTGATCTCACCTGTAGTCATGAAGGTGTCGTCCACCGGCGTGAACGCATCAGCATAAATTGTGAGCGAATCGTTTAGGATGGTGTTGTTGCCGTCGCCGCTCAGGTTGAAGTAGGAATGGTTAGTCAGGTTCACTACAGTCTCCTTGTCGGTTGTGGCTTCATACTGCAGATCAATGGCGTTGTCATCGGTCAATGTCATGGTTACCTTTACGTCGAGATTACCGGGAAAGTTTGCTTCACCATCTTTCGAGAGACAAGTAAACACCACGGTTTGGTCATTAATCTGCTCTGCATTAAAAACTTTCTTGTCGAACCCTTTCGGACCACCGTGCAGAGTATGACCAAAGTTATTTTTCGGCAGTTGATATTCCACACCCTCCACGGTAATCTTCCCGTTGGCAATCCGGTTACCGTAACGGCCAATGGTTGCTCCGAAGTTATTATTCACGTTCACGTAGTCATCGATCTTATCAAATCCGAGCACCACATCTTTCATATTACCTTCTCTGTCGGGGACCATCACAGACACAATGCGTCCTCCATAGTTGGTCAGTGTTACCTCTACGCCATTGGCATTCGTCAGTACATACAGATTGGTGGAATCTCCGTTAACCACTGATTGAAAATTGCTTTTTTTCAGTCCCGAGAGGGTTGCCTGCTCCGCGGGAGCCTCTTTTTGTTTGTTGACACAACCCGCCATGGCAATGACTGCCAGTAACAGGAACAATTGATTCAGTCTCATAATTTTTCAAATTTATATTTAAAGTTTGTACATTTCGTTCATTCTTTTACAAATTTACATGATTTCTTTTTTAAAAGCACATAAACAGTTAAAAATCTCTTCTCCTTGCAGGGGAGAGTTGTGCGAACGCGGAGCATGATACGTTACGAAAGCAGCGGCCGAATTCAAAAGACCGGCTTCACAGCCTCCAGTGAAGGAGTTCCTCCTTCAATATAGGGCCAGTTGTTTTTCCACCTTATCTGATCCATCATCAGCACACGTCCTTTTGGATTATCCACAGACACTGCGTGATAAAAAATCCAGTCTGTGCCCTTTTTATCCTTCACAATTTCAGAATTATGTCCGGTTCCCACAAATTTGGCATTTTTTTGAATCACAATCTCATGATGATTCTCCATCATGGTTCGTCCCAGTTTGTCAGTATAAGGCCCGAAAAGATCTTTTGACCGCCCTACAACAGTGGTATAGGTACTGTTCAGGCCCTTGCAGCAGGATCCGATGGAGGCGAACATATAGTAATAACCATTTCGCTTATGGATATAAACCCCCTCATAAGCTGTACCTGCTACCTGACGCTTTTCAGCTCCCGGCTTCAGAGAAAGGCCATCGGATGAAAGCTCGATAGCGTAAATGCCCCTGAAGCTTCCCCAAAAAAGATATTTCCTGCCTTTCTCTTCAATATAAAACTGATCGATGGAATTTTGCACATCAATTTCATTGCTGCGAAAAAGTTTACCCTGGTCGGTGAAAGGTCCCCCGGGATCGTCTGCGGTAGCCACGCCTATACCACAGGTCCATTCTCCGCCCCAGGCCGACATGGAGTAGTAGAGCACATACTGGCCGTTGATATAATTGATGTCGGGAGCCCATAGTCCGCCACGAGGTTCGAATGTGGGACGCGTTTCATTGGTGAAAGCTTTTCCCACCATTTCCCAGTTAACCAGATCTTTTGAACGATGAATAGGTGTATTCCTCATATCTTCGGTAGCATAGAGATAAAAATAACCATCTCCCGATTTTATGATTGTCGGATCAGGCAGACTATAGTTTATGACAGGATTATTATAGATATTTTCCGTTTCATAAGATTTCTCTATCGCCGTTTTCTGCGTTTTGCACGAGAAAAGGAGTGTAGTGAGGATAAGTAGCAAACAGGCTCCCTCACCTGTCTTGCAGATGAGAGAGCTTTTAAAAAATGTCTTCATTGTAAACAGTGAAAAGGTTAGTCGTTCAAGATATTGCATATCTCCTGATTTACTTTTCTCACTCTTGCTTCCTCAACCTTCACCAGTTTACGGTCATAGGTCATCAGTCCGTTTACTTCTATTTCCACATCGGTTGTCTGGGTATAGACTGCAGCAGAAAATCCCTGGCGGATCAATTGCTTCAGTTCTTCGGCATATTTTACATATTCATCCGTCACCTCCTTAGCGCTGTTGAACTGTACATAACCCCAGTTACGGTTGGGTTCCCAGAGGTGCTCCTTATTGGCCCAGCCTATACCACCATACTCGCCTAACACTGTAGCTCGCTGTGCATCATACAAATAGAGCCGGGGAGCAGGATATTGATGCAGATCGAGCATATCACCCACAGTATAATGGTTTCCACCACTAGCAGGATTTACCAGACGGGATGGATCATATTGTTTTGTCCATTCGGTTATTTCCCGGGTTTTAAATTGTCCCCAGGCCTCGTTAAACGGAACCCATACCCCGATGGAAGGATAAGAGTAAAGATAATCGATGATCTCTTTCCATTCTTTCCGGTAATTGGCTTCCGATTCAGCCGAGCGCACCCGTTCCGTACCCGTGAAATACTGACGCATCTGCCATTCCGGACCTCTGTCACCATTGGGCATGTCCTGCCACACAATCATCCCGTGACGATCACAATGGGTGTACCAGCGTGCCGGTTCCACCTTTACGTGCTTCCGGATCATATTGTATCCAAGTTCTTTTGTTTTGACCACATCATACTCCAATGCTTCATCGGTTGGAGCAGTATAGAGCCCGTCGGGCCACCATCCCTGATCGAGGGGACCAAACTGAAACAGATCCTTGTTATTGAGCTGAAGGCGTACAATCCCTTTGTCGTCACGACTGACAGAGTACTTACGCATGGCAGCGTAACTGTCGACCTTGTCAAGCTGTTTGGATCCACTCCAGAGCAGCACCTCCACATCATACAGGTAAGGGCTGTCGGGCGACCAGAGCTTCACATTCTCCGGCATGATAATCTCCACGGGCTCATTGTTGATAGATTGAGACGAAGCTACCACTTTATCTCCCTCCTTAATTTTCACTTCCACCTTTTGTGCCGGTGCAACCACGCTTGTGAACGCTTCTACTTTCAGTACATTCTTATCAATATCGGGTGTTATTTTAAGGTTCTCTATATATGTTTCGGGAACTGGTTCCAACCAGACCGTCTGCCAGATACCCGTTACAGGTGTATACCAGATACCTTCAGGCTTGTTCACCTGCTTTCCGCGGGGCTGGTATCCCTGGTCAGTAGAATCCCATACTTTCACCATGACGGTATTTTTACCATTGACCAGTGCCGGGGTGATATCAAAGGAAAACGGAGTATAACCGCCGGTGTGTTGTCCGACTTTCACATCGTTTACCCATACGTCGGCTTTCCAGTCTACAGCACCGAAGTGCAGCAGGATTTTGTTATTTTTCCATTTGGAGGGTACAGAAAAATCACGTTGATACCACAGTTCATTGTCACTACCCACACGTTTTTGAACACCTGAAAGACTCGACTCAATAGCGAAAGGTACCAATATGTCTCCTTCAAAACCAGTCGGTTTTTGTTTGCCTACCGACTGGATGGCATATTTCCAGAGTCCGTTAAGATTCTGCCACTCTGCTCGCTCCATGATTGGTCTTGGATATTCAGGCAACACGTTATTCACGTCAATTTCTGTTGCCCAGCGGGTTTTGATTTTGTCACCTGCCGGCTGCCATTGCGCCGTAAGATTGAAAGTCAAAAGTAGTGTAAATAATAAAGTAACAATTGTTCTCATAAAAAATATTATAGGGTTTATATCTTTTCGTGCGATTATTATTTTTTTATTATGGGTGTATGAAACTCGCAATAATCATGTCCTTTGGTATAACTGTTTACACGCTTGTTTCGAATTACGAAAATACCGGTAATTCAAAATCTTTTTCACTAAATATTCGTCAAAAGGTAGCAATTTCTTCTCAAAACTATTTTTGTTCCTGAAAATCTTTCGGAAGAATACCGAATTGCTGCTGAAAGCACTTTGCAAAATAAGAAGGAGAGTTGAATCCTACCATGTAACAAATCTCATTTATTTTGTAGTCATCCTGTTTTAACAGCTGCGTCGCTTTTTTTAGCCGTTCCAACCGGATGTATTCGTTCGGGGTTAAATCCAGTACCCCTTTTACCTTACGGTAAAAGCTGGCCCTGCTCATGTTGAATCGTTCCGCCATGTCTTCCACATTGAAATCTGAGTCGGAGAGGTTATCCTGTATCACTTCATTTAATTTTTTAATAAACGCTTCGTCTGATTTGTTTAAAGCGACGGTAGTTGCGCCAATAAAGGGGTTTTTCCGAAAAGACTCCCTAAGTTTTTCCCTGCTCTGAAGTAAATTTTCTATTCTGGCCAGCAATACTTCCACAGAAAAAGGTTTTTCGAGATAAGCATCAGCACCCAACTCATACCCCTGCACCTTGGATTGAGCCATCACCTTGGCGGTAAGCAGGATAACCGGGATATGACTGAATTCAACATCCGCTTTCACATTTTGTGTGAATTCAAAACCGTCCATCTCCGGCATCATCACATCCGTAACAATAAGATTCACTGTGGATTTTCGGAGTTGTTCCAAGGCCTGCACACCATTTTCTGCTGTCAATACATGATAATGGTCCGAGAGAAATCTTGCTTCAAACTGGAGCAGCTCCACATCATCGTCCACTATTAACAGGGTTGCTTCTTTATTTTGAATTCCGGCCGGCATACCGATTCTGATTTCACTATTTTCCTTTTCCGGACTTAGTATCTCTTCATGTTTTACATCTCTTACCGGCAGTTTCAGTAGAAAGCGGTTGTAACTTTCATCATTTTCAAGTGAAAGGGAACCACCGTGAAGTTCGGCCAACGAACTTGCCAGCGCCAGCCCTATTCCTGTTCCAGTGGCTTTCTTATCCTGGTTGGTACCAATCTGCACAAAGGGCTTGAAGATTTCTTTTTTGTATATCTGGGGAATCACCTCTCCATCATTCTCAATAAGCAAATAAAACTCTCTTTTTTCATTCTCTTTTATCGTTGCCTCCAGTCGGACAAACCGGTCACAATACTTCAGGGCATTGTTTAACAGATTGCTGACGATCTTCAGGAACGCTTCTTTATCCAATTGAACAAATATATCCTGTTCTGGCAGTTCTGTTTCAAGAGTTATCTTATTATGATTTGCCATCGGCTTGAAGAGGAGGATGGTTTCCCTGATCAGTTCCGACACGTTTTGTGTTTGAAGATTTAACAGATATGCCTCAGACTCAGTTTTACGAAAGTCCAAAAGCTGATTGGTCAGATTAAGGAGCCGGGCCGTATTTTTACTCATTATCTGCAAATTTTCTTTCATGTTGTCCGACACTTTTTCTCTCATTAATACATGATCGAGCGGTGCCTTAATCAGCGTAAGAGGTGTACGGATTTCATGAGCTACATTGGTAAAGAAATTTATTTTTGACTGATATAGTTCCCGTTCTTTCTGTTGTTCAAATAGTTGCATTTGATTTTGTTGGATCCTATGGTTCCGTATTTTAAAAAAACGGAAAATTGCCCAACCACTCAATAAGAATAAAACAATATATATAAAATATGCCCAGCTACTCATCCAGAATGGAGGTCGAATTTTAATAACAAGTGTTTTTATATTTTCCGCCTGTTCATTTTCTTCGACGCTAAGCTTCACGGTAAGCTGATATTTTCCGGGGTTCAAGTTAGAATAAACGATGTCTTGTTTACCTTTACCGTCAATCCACTCTTTATCAAACCCCTCAAGCCTGTACAAAATATGGCTGCCGTTCAGATTAGAATAATTCAGTAATGCATATTCCAGTCTAAAAGAGTTTTTATTATAAGGCAAAGTCAGTTCATCTTCGTAAAGGATACTTTTTTCCAATATTGATTTTTCCCCTCCCGGACCTATCAGTTCATTGTTAATATACAATTCCGTGAACACAATAGGTGTATCAAGTTTAGGTTCTCTAAAAGTTGAAGGATTAAAACGGACCATACCATCTATTGAACCAAAATAAATTGTTCCGTCGGAGGTTTTATAACTGGATTTATAATTGAATTGATTGGTTCTCAAACCACTATCAACGGTATAATTCCTAAACATTCCAGACTGTGGATTATATCGTACCAGTCCGTAGTTGGTCGAAAGCCATAAATTATTTTCATCATCTTCCACGATCTGGTACACTACATTGTTGGGCATCCCATGGGTGGTGTCAAATGTAGTAAATGTTTCATCATTTTTATTAAAAAGACAGAATCCACCACCTTGCGTTGTAATCCACAACCTTCTTTTACTATCTTCAAAAACACTGGTTACCGTATTATACGGCAGGGAGTTTGAATCATCCGGCTTGTTCATATAAATAGTCCATTCCGATGTACCAGGTTCATATCTGAAAAGTCCATCCGAAAAAGTGGCTATCCATATATTTCCGTCGCTGTCTTCAAAAATATCATGTATGGCAATACCTTTCAATTCATCAATCCTTGTAAAGTCATTCGATTGATAATTATAGATATTTAATCCTGATAAAGTTCCAATCCATAATATATTCCGACTACTTTTACAGATGGCAAAAGTGCTATTATGACTGATAGAGTTTGTATCATTGGTAAATGTATATGTTACCAGTTTCCCTGTTTTGAGATTGTATCTGTTCAACCCTTTTGAGAAGGTACTTATCCACAAAAAATCACCATCCTGATATAAGGCATGAATGTTAGTATAGAGCGATTGTAAAGGCCCGGGGAGTGGCTGAAAGGAACTTGTGGACGGATTGAACAAGTGAAGGCCGTTATCTTCCGTTCCAATCCAGATATTCTCATCATCTGCAGGAAAAAACTCCCTCACCCTTGATCCTTTCATATCATTTGCCTGAGGAATCGGATAAAACAATTCAAATTTGTTTAATTGCTCCGAATAATAATCTACACCTCCGAAATATGATCCCACCCATACACCTCCTTCCCGATCCTTACATATGGAATATATTGCATTGTCGGATAATGAAGTAGCGATTAAATTGTCGTGACGCAGATTAACTACCGTTCCTTCAAGCGTATTTAATATATACACACCCGATTCAGTCCCCACCCAGAAGGTCTGGCTATCAATCCTTTTCACTGTACGTGCAAAGATAGGTTCACCTGAAGAATCGGTGTCCAGCAAAATACGACAAGTCTTGTTAATCGTATTTATACTTATCAGTCCTTTATTGGATGTGGGCACAATCAACTGGTTGTTTTCATCGGAAATTACATTTCGTATTTCGCCCAATCCATAAAAAAAGTCCGGGTCATCCTTTATTTGAAATTCCGATGTTTGCTTAGATTCCTTATCGATACGAATCATGGGAAGTCCGTAAGGGAAAACCCATATATCATTATTCTTTCCCACACATAAACCTATCATTCTCATTCCACCGGGAACAGTTTTGACAGGATATAAGATGAGGTCTTTCGTTTCGAAGTTATAATGAAAAACACCTTTTTCTTCAACCGATATCCATATATCTCCCTCAGAATCGGACACGAGATCACTAATCCATCCATCTATGGATTCATTATTTCCGGTAACAACGCGGAACCGTTCAAATTTCTCCATGAGGGGGTTATAAATATAGATTCCTCCCTCTGTTGCAACCCAGATATTGCCATTTTTATCTTCGAGAATATGATGAAAAACATTATTTTTAAGATCTCCATCGGGTGAAAATTTAAATATCTTAAATGCCTTACCATCAAAACGGCTTAATCCATCCTTGGTGCCAAACCACATAAACCCCGTTTTATCCTGGAGTATGCAACGAACTGTATTCTGAGACAATCCGTTATTGATATTATAGTGTTTAAAAGAGTAGTTGGGATAGGAATATAAATTAACATACCCTAAGAGCAATACTGCTGACAGGAGTAAGTATCTGAATTGCCCCATTCTATTTTTCATTCAATTTGTCTTCAAGCATCTTCAGGAAATAGCCTCCCACAACAGAACGGGCTTTGAAACCCACCCGTTTGCCTTCGACAGTATCGTGCCAATCGCTCAAAGGTACACGAGACGGTGTTTCATCTGCATATTTGTAAACCAAATCGGCCAAAGCTTCAAAGTCATTGCTGTTCCCGGTAAGTGTCGCAGTCCATAAAATCCAGTCGGACTTTGTATAAGTAGCACGATTGTCAAGAGGCAGTCCAAACTCGTTTTGTCTGGTTTTATAAAAAGCCATCTCTTTTGTCGCTATTTCCGGATCAAAGATATTAAATTTTAGCAATTTATCCCAAACTAAATTGTATTTCTGACTCCAGGTGCCCGATCTATCAAAAGTAAGTTTATAATGATCGCCATCATCTGCCATTTTTTCCCACTTTGCAGCCATTTCTTCTGCAACCTTCATGTATCTGCCGGAGACATCTGTTTTTCCCAACATCGCTGCCAGCTTCCCATAGGAAGCTATACCCATGATTGCCTTAATAGAGAGATTGGCATTGTGGGCAAAGTGTCCGGCAAAATCGTCGGTACATAACTGGTTGGCAGGATCGAGCCCTTCCTTCACCAGATAATCGGTCCATGTAGTCAGTACTTCCCAATGTTTTTCAGCATACCCGGCATTGCCTTCTACCTCAGCGAGTGCCGCTGTCAGGATCAGCATATTCCCGGATTCCTCCACGGGCATATCGCCTCCGTAAGTTTGACCATTAGCCAGGGGGTAAGTTCCCACATCGTGTGCTGCAAAAGGCTTGGTCCATTTTCCACTTTCACTGTAATAAAAGATATGGTTCATCAATCCTTTTACCAGCTCCGGATTATAAATAAGGAAAAGCGGTGATGAGGGATAGGTTATATCCACTGTTCCTATGGAACCGTTGCTGTTATTCTCTTTCGAGAAAAACAACAGGGTTCCATCTTCTTCTTTCACCAATTTATGGGCTGATATCGCCTGACGATAAGCCAGGGCACACAACTCTGCGTATTTTACACCTCCCGCTTTTTCTGCATCCGCCATCATGGCCCGGTTAAAATTGTCGCAACGTTCCATAATCAGAGAATAGTCGGTCTCTGCGCTTTGAAATGTCTGAAGGATGTCGGTTTTACCATCGTGAGTCCAGTAGGCTTTCAGATTTTTCTCAAAATACTGAATCGAATAGATATCATCGTAACCTAGCATAATAAAACCGGATTTCTTATCAGAGCCAACCTTTCCCAGGTTTCTACTATACCCAAGAGCTGTCATCTTTTTTGTCATATCTCCGGAAAGCTTTTCGGCCGGTGTTTCAGAAATTTGTCCTGTGGTCTGAAATTCCTTCTTGATAGTCCAGTAATCGCCGAAGCTCAAAGTAGAATTTTCGTCACGATGACCTGCAAGATAAAAATACCCCCAATCGATACGAACATTGTCGCCTTTCTTTTCCAGGACAGGTTGTTGCGTGGTGCCTGTCTTAAGAAAAAGAAGTTTCTCTTTTTCAATTTTTTCGAAACCAACAGGCTGACTATCATCATTTACTGCCCATTGTGGCGTAGCTTCCAAATATATCTGCACTTCGTGCGACATATTGTCTTTAGACTTTACCTGATATGAAACGTAGCTCACAGGACGTGAAAGCAAATCCAGATCGTCCATCAGCAAGGGGGTCGTGAAGATCACATCCAGTTCAACCGGACCACAATCAAAGGTATATATGGTTTGCGTGGGCAGCACGCTGGCTGTTTTCTGAACAGCTGTCTGAATAAATGAAGTTTTATTATCTTCTTTTTCATAAAGGCCAAAGTCAACATATCCCCCTCCGGTTCTATTATGACAGTGAGCTGTGATGATATTTTTTCCTTTTTTCAGCGTAGCCTTCACTTCTTCTGAAAGCTCTTCCACTACGTTATATTTCCAGGAATAACCGGTTTTCACAACCTGAACTCCGTTAATATACAACTCAAAAATATCATCATGAGAATAATGTAAAATGATGGTCTTGCCGGCCACATCCTCTTCAAGATCGAATGTACGTCTCACCCAGATATCCTTGGTTTGCCACAGGGTAGACAAAGAGGGTTCGTTGGGCGTACCAAACGCAGAAGTTCCGGTTTTCCATCCGGTATCATTAAAATCGATGTTTTTCCATTCCTCCCCATTTGGTTGTTCGAATGTATATTTACCCGTCCACTTTTCTTCTCGAACAGTTGAAAGAAATGGTTTTAGGGGCAAGTTTTCTTTTCCCAGGAAACGATAGGTCTCTCCATCTACCCTTAGAGCACCCAGCAAAGGGAACTCTTTTCCGGTCCAGTGACGGACCTGATCGTCGTACAAGTTGTTTGTATACGACCAGCCGCTGAAATAAGGGTCTACAGTTACCAACGGGTAGGCCGGTGCCCTGAGTCCGGTGGTGAGATCTGCAGGAATCACGGGAATCTCTTTATTCTTACTGGTACAAGAGATTGCAAATAAGCATATCAACAGTATAGAAAAAACGGGTAAATTAATTTTAGTCATTTTTTGATCATTAAAAGTATATCAATTTTCTGTGTCACTTTCTCTATTTCTGGAATTCAATAAAATTATCCATAAAAGAATAATTAAACTGGGTTTGTTTTAATAGCGTATCTTGTTCGATGGTCCGGTTTGCAAACAAGCCATTTAGTATCCAGGGATCACTGGTACTCTTAAAATCCTGATTATAGGGAAAACTTTGCCGAATAGCATATGTCGCTACCAGGAACCGGGGATTTCCAGTCATCAAAGTATATGCCTCGTGCAGGTAATGTTTTCTCGATTCAAACCAGTGACTATTCTTTAAAAAAGCATACCACTCACTCATTGGGCGGGGATGTTTCAATGCATAATCAATGTACTGGTAATTTTTCCATGCCGGATCAATTTGCCACGCCATGGCAAAGGTTTCTGAAACAGCATCTGTCAGATGAGATTTCCAATATTTCATCAAAGAAAATTCAGTTACGATAATCTTTTGGTTCTCCCGAATCCTGTTGCTCACAAAACTTAACGCCGCTGGTATATGTTCCATTTCAGAATGATGGATATGTATATCGATACCCGCAATACCCGGCTCTTCTTCAACAAAGGAAAGCAAGCTGTTTACAGCTGCGGTTTGCCAGGTTTCCTCATACAAATTATTGAAAGCACCAACAAAAATCGGAACATCCCGATCGGGATGACCGTCACGAAACTGCATCACCACTCGGGCTACCGCTTTATAAAAATCAACCACACGCTGGTCACGTTCGGCAACTTTTGTTTCAATGAACGGTTCATTTCCAATCACCAACAAGTCGGTACTATACCAAACCTGTTCCAAAAGCTTATTCAAAAAAATCATATAAGCCTTAAAATCCGTACTATTCTCTGCCGGTAGGGACTCATTACGTTCCCGGAAGTTCCATTTGATGTTCAGGATGGTTTTGTATCCTTCCTTTTGGAGTGAAAGATAATCCTTGATCCTTTCATCTGAATGCAGTCCCTTGGTCGAATCGTATAATTGAAAGAAGTCGATAAATCCTCTCACCCAGGTGGTCTTCGTTCGTCTCAAATCATTGAAATTGATAAACTGCAATTGCTCATTGTAGTTTACCCCAAGTGCCATGGACCAGGTCGAAAGGTCCACCGTATCAAACGGAATATTCCGGGCCGGTTTTTCCGAAAGAGCCTGTTCTTCCGTTACCGGAAACATATCATTGCCTGAACAGGAAATTACAAATAACAAGACAACGACAAAAATGGAAATCCTTTTCTTAATACAGTGCCTTATTTTCATTTTATTAAAATTTCTGATTCTCATCAGGACCGGGAACGGCATAGGCAGGATCCTTTGCCCGTATATAGAGTTCTCCGTTTTTAAGAAACTTCACCTCTAAAGGGACAATGGTTGTTCCCTGCAGATTAACTGTTTGCGCTGTTGCTGAAAGATCGACATCTTGAATCCCCTTGCTGCTAACAGGAGGAACATCTCCATTATAAAATGCCGTACACCACCATTTTCCATCCTTTGTCTGAAAAGGGGTGCCATGTCCGAGAAATCTGCCTGCAAACCGTCTTGGGCCGTAAGGTCCTACTATTTTATCGGCTACAGTATAATAGAGGTTATAAGATCCCTTTCTACCAGTATCGGTGGACCAGGCCGTTCCAAACAAAACATATTTACCTCCGATTTTTTTAATAGTGCATCCCTCATGCCCTATACGACTTATTGTACTTCCGGGATTCTTCGGATCCGGGCGGCTCCCGGACGGCTCAATAAAGACGGGCTCTGTCTCAAAACGAGTTAAATCGCTGCTTATCTGAGCGATATATGCATTTGCCCAAATGGCATACCATGTTCCATCATCATCCCTGAATAAGGAAGGATCATGCTTTTTATCAAAATTTTTGCCCATTGTATGAATCCATGGTCCTTTTACATCGCTACCATCGGAGAGTACAAAACTGCTATTTACCTGAGGGCAATGAACAAGTATCCATTTATTCCGGTTTTCATCCCAATGTATTTCAGGAGCCCATATAAAATTCTTGTTTGGACTCTTTACTCCTGCTCTATTTTCATCATCATAATGATACGTATCCTTTGTCGTAAAAGATACGCCCTGGTATTCCCAGTCGATGAGATTACGGCTACGCCAGATCTGAACGGTTGCACCAACAATACTTCCTTCAAAAAGACCCTTATTGTATGGATCTCTGTTCTCACGGGGATCCCCGGGATTGGGCGTGGTGCCGGTCAAATAATAAAAACCATCTGGCGCATAAACGATATAAGGGTCGCGGATCCAGTGCTTTTTAATATAAAGAGCGCGGTCATGTGACATGAGACCGGATTCTATTTCGGACCCGGACATTACCTGGGGTGTCTGGGCTTCAGCTTTTACAAATGAAACTGTCAAGAATACGAATAAAAACAGCTTCGATAATCTTATTGGGTTTAGTTTATACATACTTTTCTTATTTTTTAAAGAATACGAACCTACTTATAATAAGATTACTTCATAAAGTGATAATATTTTTTTTTGTAAGCTGATTGTGTGTCTACGGAAATTCCCGGATCATTTTGTTTTTTCATCCATTTTTCAAGTTCCCGGTAAAGTTTCTTCCTGATTCTGGCATATTCCCGACTGTTAGCCAGATTATTGAATTGATCCGGGTCATCTTTGACAGAATAAAGTTCATCGGCTGGCCTGTGATAAAACCGATCGACCAGAAAACGTTCCCTCTCACTTCTCCCTCCTGCACTTTTCCATGATTGCCACCAATTTTCATTATGTGCCGCAGCCTCTAGATGCTTTTCAAAGTATGTGCTGTCGGGAAGTAAATTCCGGATATAATGATACTCTTCGCTGATAATAGTTCTTATAGGATAGGGCTTTCCTTCGGGTACATTATTGTGCATACAGTAAACATATTCCCGGTGATTATCCTTTTTGCCGAGTAAAACCTTTAGAAAGCTTTTACCCGACAAATTCTTTTTTGCTTTTCCTCCGGCAACATCTATCAAAGTAGGCGTAATATCGGCATATTGAACCAGTGCATCTGTCTTTGCACCACCATCAATTACTCCAGGCCATTTAACGATTAATCCCGTGTGTACGCCTATATCCCAATTGGTCCACTTTCCCCCGCTAAATTGCCAGCCTTGCTCCGTAGATAGCATCACGATTGTATTTTCAGCTAATCCTGTCTCCTCAAGCGTTTTAAGAACCTCCCCTACTTGCCTGTCGAAATACGTTATTTCTGCCAGATAGCGCGAATATGCCTCCCGCACCTCAGGCGTATCTCCCAATGTAGGAGGAAGAATCAATTTTTCGGGCGGATATGCAGACGCATCACCTAAAGTCCAGGGAGCGTGCGGGCTTGTTGAGCATACGAAAAGACAGAAAGGCTGGTTTCTGTCTTTTTCCATAAATGATTTTATTCCTGAAAGATCTTCTTTTTTCTCCTTGGCCAATACACAATTCTCTTCAAATCCCGGAACAGCAATATAAGGGAAAACATCCCGTGGCTGTACATGCTTTTTCCCTGTCAAACCCACTCTGTATCCCAGATCGTTCAGGTAATGAAAAACACTCTTCGTCCCGGGTCTCGACTGAGAATGGTTCCATACACATCCACTTTCCAGGGGATATAATCCTGTATACAACTCATGCCGGCACGGTACGGACATGGACATCCCCACATAAGCCCTGTTAAACATGATGCCCTCTTCCGACAATTTATCAATATTGGGAGTCCGGGCATTTTTACCTCCATAGCATCCGATTTCATTATAGGTACAGTCGTCAGCCATAATAAACAGAACGTTTGGCCTGTTACTTTTCACATTTCCAGGGGCTGAAGATAAAAAAAAGACATTACTCAAATAACTCAATAACGTAAAAAAAATTAATCTTATTTTTTTCATAGCTTCGCTTATTTAGTCATTTCATGGTCTCGGAATAACCTTGCAACGTTTCTCCCAATTGAGATAACGTTGTTCCATTTCCACTACTTTCCTTGGATACTTATCAGAGAGGTCAAACATTTCACTTCTATCCTTATTCAAATCATATAACTCCCATTTCTCACTTTTTGCGGGCATTACAATTTTCCACCCTGACTGGTCAATTAAAGCTTTTTCATTGAAATGCTCAAAACATATTTCACGATGTGGACGTGCTCTTTTCCCGGTTTTAAAAACAGACAATAAACTTTTCCCCTCGTAAGGAATAATCTGATTTTCATTATATACCGCCGGATATTTTGCATTGGAGATATCCAAACAGGTTGCCATAATATCAATAATATGACCATAACTCCCGTTGATTGTACCCTGTTCCTCTTTTATCATTTTCGGCCAGTGTGCAATGAAAGGTGTACAAATACCCCCTTCATACGTTTTAGCTTTCCAGAAACGGAAGGGAGTATTTACTACATTTGCCCACGCTGGCCCAATGGATGCAAATGTATTTTGAGGCCCCGGAAATACATTTTTTTCCCTCGGGTAAATGATTGGCTCGCCATTGCGCATTTCTGCAGGTCGATCATTTTCTCCTGGTGAATAGTTCTCGCACTTTTCATTACTGGCCCCGTTATCAGACAGGAAGAGTATTAATGTATTTTCGATTTCTCCGGTTTTTTGCAGGGCATCCAATACTTTTCCAATTTCCTTATCCATTCTGTCAACCATTGCTGCATGTACCGCCATAGCGCGCGCATCCCAATCTTTTTCCGGATTTTCAGACCAGCTATCATTAAATTGACGGGGAGAAAGAAAATTCTCCAGCTTCCCAAAAAGTTTCATTTTTTTCATACGATCGAAGCGGTCATTTCTGATAGCTTCCCAACCCGCCTTATACTTATCCTCATACTTGGCTATATCTTCAGGTAAAGCATGAAGTGGCCAATGTGGAGCGTGGAAGGATAAATAAAGGAAAAAAGGCTTCTCATTCTTCGCGTATCTGTTGACATATGACACGGCACTATCAGCCATGGCAATGGTTGCATAATAATTATCAGGAACAGTCTTCACGGCTTTGTCTCCATTGACCAGGCTAAAAGGATCAAAGTAATTAATCACGCCATAAATTGTTCCATAAAAGTCCTGAAAACCTCTATTTACCGGATAGTTATTTTTGGGAGCAAATTCATCATAATAGACCTGATGCGATAGCCACTGCCGTTGATCCTCCCTCAATGGTGTTTCAGCCACATGCCACTTCCCCACCATGCCTGTTTGATATCCTGATTCTTTTAACATTTCAGCAATAGTAACGCCATTATGAGTCATAGTACCTCTATACCCTGGTTTATGGCTGTCAAATGTCATTCTGCCAATGCCTGCCTGATGTGGATATAACCCGGTCAATAAGGAAGCACGCGTTGGGCAGCTACGGCCGGCATTATAAAAATGAGTAAATCGAATTCCCTTCATGGCTAAACGGTCCAAGTTTGGTGTTTCAATTTCACTCCCGTAACAGCCGAGATCTGAATAGCCAAGATCATCAGCTAATATGAGAATAATATTAGGCCTGGAATCATTCTTCGCCTGACTTTTTCCGGAACATGCGAATAAAACGCCACCCAACAATAAAATGTGTTTGGGTTTTATTTCGGGTAAATTAAATATAATCTTTTGCATAAGTTTTTAATTCTTTTTTCTTTGTGCACTCTCTAATTCCTGTATCCTTGACCAATCCGTTTCTACCATAGAATTTTGTGCCCATTTATACCACATTTTTTTCATTTCTTCCACTTTGTCGGGCATTTGTTTTGAGAGATCGAGCATTTCTGTCCTGTCTCTCCTCACGTTATATAACTCCCAATTTTCAGGTTTTTTGTCATCCCATGCCATTACCAGTTTATAATCTCCTAACCGAACAGCCCTGTTACCCTCATGTTCCCAAAAAACAGGTTCTTTATGCACAGGCTTATCCTTTCCCCTTAACTGGCTCATAAAGCTTTTTCCCTGCAACGGATGAATACTGTTCCCCTTATATTTCCTTGGGTAGCGGGTTTTTGCGAGGTCAACACAGGTAGCCATAATGTCGGGAAGGTAAGCAAATACCCCGAGTATACTTCCCTCATTTTTTTCAGGGATACCACCAGGCCATGAAACTATACAAGGTGTAGATATTCCCCCTTCATGCACCCAGTGCTTGTACCTTCTTAAGGGAGTATTTGAAGCATTGGCCCAGGCTTGTCCATAGGTAAGGAAATAACCTTCTTTGGTTTCAAGTTGAGTAGCCGGTCCTCCTCCCAGCATACCTCCTTCTGCACATGCTCCGTTATCGTTAAGAAAAATGATGATTGTATTCTCTGCCAAATTATTTGATTCCAGATAGTTCATCAATCTTCCGATATTCGTATCCATCTGTTCAACCTGGGCAGCATAGATAGCCATACGCAAATCCATCTCTTTTTTCTTATCTTCATCCAGACTTTCCCAACTTTTTGAATCGTCAGGTGAAAACAAGTCGCCTGGTTTTACCAACCCCATATCCACCATCCGGCGATATCTTTCTTGTCTCAACACACTCCACCCTTTCATATATTTGCCTTTGTATTTATCTACAATTTCCTGCGGCGCCTGTATAGGCCAATGAGGAGCATTATAGGCCAAATAAAGGAAAAAAGGCCGGTCACTATCCGTTTCACGGGCTTCCCTGATAAAATCTACAGCATAATCTGTAAAAGCATTTGTGGTATAATAATCCGGATCGCTTATGGTCATCTCCTCATTGTTAAGAGTAATACCCCTTGGGTGTGTCGGCTTGAAAAAGTTGGTAGCTCCCGCCAGAATTCCGTAAAACCGGTCGAATCCCCTTTGTAATGGCCATTGTTCTTTCTTATGCATGCCAAGGTGCCATTTCCCAGTCATCAAGGTAGTATATCCGGCTTCTTTCAATACCTCCGCGATGGTTACACTGTTCCTGTTCAGAAAGCCGCGATAACCGGGAAGGTTAATATCGAAAGCGACAGGATTCTCCGGATCATTTGTCATATGCCCTATTCCCGTCTGATGAGGATGAAGTCCCGTCATCAGAGAGGCCCGTGTAGGGCAGCTCCGGCCCGAATTGTAAAACTGAGAGAATCTCACCCCTTTACGGGCCAACGCATCGAGATGGGGTGTACTGATCTCTCCTCCGTAACATCCAAGATCAGAATATCCCATGTCGTCCGACATGATCAGAATAATATTGGGTCTTTGGGAAAACCCGTTCATTGAACAGGTCACCGCAATTGAAATTGTTGATATTTTTGTAATATTCATCTTATGTTGAATGTAAAATCTATTCTTCTCCTATCTGTCCCCTGGAATTCCGGAACTGATGCTCGGTGGCTTTCATTTCTGTCGGCTGCCCCTCATCTCCACACGCCTTCATCCACTGCTTCAGAACCTGATCCATTCTTTTGACAATAGAAGCATTTTCGGGCAAATCAGCAATATTCTCCATACAATAACTGTCATTCTCTATATCATATAACTCAATGGCCGGCCTATGCTGATACCTATGGGTTATCATCGCTGCAAACGGATCGTTTTCAGCCACCTCTTTCCATCGCTTGAATAATTTACCTGCAGTCTCCGTATTCTGGAAAGTCATTTCCGGTGTAAGATTTACGATATAGCGATATTTCTTGTCTGCAACCGCGCGGATACCGAAATACTCACTCCCGCCGAAAATTCCACGTGTGGTATGAATAGAGAATGTATACTGCTTATGTTCGGTCTTTTTGTTGGTCAGTACGCCAAGGAAGCTTTTCCCGTCCAGTTCACCTTGCGCCTTTGCTCCTGCCATTTCCAGGAATGTAGGTAAAATATCCACATACTCCACAATGGCATCGGAGGTTGTACTGGATTGAACAACTCCGGGCCACCTTACGATACAGGCCGATTTCACTCCTGGTTCGTAAAGAGTCCATTTGGCAAATGGCAGACTATTTCCCTGTTCACTTAAAAAAACTACCGCCGAATTATCCCTGACCTTTTTTTCATCCAAAATTTTAAGCAATTTACCGAATTCAGCATCCATATAATTTATTTCAGCCAAATAATCACAGAACTTTTCTCTCGTTTCCGGAATATCGACATAAAATGGAGGTAATTTAATTTTTTCCGGATTAAACTGACTGGGATTTCCCTTATTCCATGGCGTATGCGGTTGCCTCGACATGACAAACAGGCAAAAGGGAGTACCTTCCGACCGACATTCACTGATAAAGTTGTCAATTGCGTCGAAGTTCAGGTCACCTCCTTTCGAGGTATCCACATACAAATCCCAATCAAAAACAGAAGAAGGTGCTACATGTGATTTTCCTATTAGTGCTACTTTATAACCTGCGGGCTTTAAATGCTGAACGATGCTTAAGGTTCCCTCTCTTGCCATTGTATGATTGGGATATGCACCTGTTTTCACCGGCCATAAGCCGGTTAGCAGGTTATGCCTGGTTGGAGAACTCATCGGAGCCGCCTCGTACGCTTTCGTAAATCGCATTCCTTCACTGGCAAAGTTATCGATGTGGGGCGTTTTGGAATCAACACTCCCGTAACAGCCTATGTCGTAATGAGAGCAATCATCCGCCATAAACAATACCAGATTGGGTTTATGGGATTTTTGTGCAGACAATGAAAATATCGATAGTCCGGTGATAGCTACAGTATAAACAGATTTTCGTATCATAAGGGAAGAAATCAGAATTAATAAATCACATTAAAGAATTCTTTATTAGGCGTATCTATCAGTTATCTTTACCTGCCGAATAGCCCGGATTCTGTACACATAGTGAATTGGCATTTATCTCAGTCTGCGGGATCGGAAAAAGCTTATGATGATCGGCGGCATGTGCAATACCCCTTGCTTTGGCTGAACTTATAAACTTATCCATCGGGATAAGATTCCGACGACGAATCTTTCTCCCGATGAATTCTAATTTAAAGTGCCCACGATGATATCGCAAGCAATAAAGATTGCAACATCGATCTCACATTTTTACGGGTAAGGATTTTATACTTACTTTAAATTTGGCAGACTATTTCTCCACCCTATGGCCTGATTTTGTAAATCTTCAGTAATCTCCGGATATTTATCTTTGACATTGTTTCTTTCGAACTGATCTTCTTTTAAATTAAATAACATAACATCAGATCCGTTTTGATTCACCAAAAGTTTCCAATCCCCGTTACGAATTGCCACATTTGGACTCGCATCGGCACCCATTGCTTTCGGGAACGCCTGGCTGTCATTTCTTTTATATTCCCAAAATATTGATTTCTCCCTGTCTTGTGGTGCACCTAACATAGCTTTGCTCATATCTTCACCATCACTGTCGAATTGTTTTGGAACATGAGTATCCGTGATAGCACAAAGGCTGTGAAACATATCAAGGGCACTAATTACGGTTGTGGTGTCTATTTTTCCAACGGGTACATTGGCTTTTGGTCCCCATACAATAAACGGCATCCTGATTCCTCCTTCAAATAAGGAAGCTTTTTGACCTCTCAACCCATTATTTCTTATGTGTTGAAAGCTCGGGGCTGCTCCGTTATCGCTCGTAAAAATAACGATCGTATTTTTGTCGAGCCCTTCATCCTTTAAAGAACTCAACAAGCGTCCTATCTGATAGTCATATTCTTTCAGTACGGTTTTTAAATTCTCTTTACTGTTTGTACCTTTAGGAGCTAAATCCATTTCCTCTTTATTCCCAATCCATGGGGTATGTACATCATCAGGCCATAAATTTATAAAGCATGGTTTCCCTTTATTTTCCTTTAAAAATTCCAGAGTTTTATCAACAAAATAGGCAGTCCTGTTCCATCTCTTCACGCTATCTTCTTTTGACCATATCCAATCGGTAGCCGTTAATAAAGGATCAGGATCGGGACTTTCATATGTACTTGAATAGGTGTCATATCCATACTCTTTTATGGAAGGGGCATCATATACATCACGTCCTCCACCTAAATGCCATTTACCAAAGTGAGCAGTCTTATATCCTCCTTCTTTCAATGCTCGCGGCAAGGTGGGTGCTTTCACTGTAAGATAATCGACCATCTCTGCATCTTTATTTCCAGCCCTAGTCTGGAGATAACTTGTAATATTCCAGTTTGCAGGATGTTTTCCGGTAAGCAAACCGGCTCGGGAAGGGGAACTGACTGGCGAAGCAGAATAATATTGAGTAAAAAAGATACCTTCCTGTGCCATTTTGTCAATGTGGGGAGTCGGGAGTATTTGTCCGCCGTAAATACTCAAATCTCCTATTCCCATATCATCAGAAAGAATGAAAATTATATTGGGCCGTTCGTAATTAATATTTTCTCCTGTAGTACAGGCCGAAGTAACAAATGAGGCCCCTAACAGATAAAACAAGGATCTATTTTTCATACGATTAAAATATCTTTTTACATTATGGTGTATGAAACATTTGCGTTAAGCTAAATGAGCAAAGTCAAGTTTACTTGATCTTTGCCATAGCGAGCAAATGACTAACTTTAGTGAATTGAGCGAAGCGAAATCGCCGACTTCCATTGAAAATGATAGCCGGAGGCAACCTTTCGCTTTTAATCATCACATTGGATGTAATTAGTTTTGACTATGTCGATTGCAAAGCAATTCATGCTCGTTTCATATGACTTAAAATTGTTAATTTTCAATGGTATCATATGGGAACTCGTATTAATCATGCAAGATCATGATTAATACGAGTTTCATATGATCTCAAATTAATTCGTCATTATAGTTTTTGTTGATAATGTAATTTGATGGTAACTTGTGTTTTCGATCCACTTTTCATTTACGTCCTCAATGGTTCCGCTTGTTTTTGTTAATGAAGAAGGATGAATAAGTCCCTTTTTTCCATTTGCAGTTTTAAAAAGATATATTTTATCTTTCTCGATCTTGATTACATCTTTTTGAGGATCTGGCAATGAGTTAATTAACTCAGCATTTACCTGCGTTATATTCATATACTGATCTTTGGTTAAATCAGTCAGTTCAAATTTGGCAGACTGCAGTCCACTCATCGTTAATAGTTTGTAATCTTGTCTTTTGGAAGGATTGACGAATGAAGGAATAATGGTTTGGCTTGCATCATCGACAATATCACCCAGGGAAAAATCAATTTCATCTTTGTACTTACCATCTTTTCTCATATAAACCCTTCCGGAATACCAGGATGCAAAGTAAGGTCCGTAATAATTTTCTACGGTCTCTATATTCACCGGTTTCGAAAAAATCACACTTGGTGTTATCTTCACAAGCAAATTTTTCTCAAATACATTGCCTGAAATATCTGTTACAATAATTTTTATACATTTGTTTTCCGTCAAATTATCAATTGTATATTCTTTCTCATAATTGGTAACCCCATCCTCAAAAAATTTAGACTCTTCTTCTATCAATGTTCCGGCAGCACCTGTTTCGGCATTTGCATCATAAATTTCAAAAGAACTGATTTTTGCTTCATTACTTGCTCTCACGCCGATCGTTGTAGTGTATGACATCACTCCCTTATCCACAGTGTGAATATTGCTTTCATCGACTCCCTTAAACTGAATAACCACTTCAGGAGTATAATCGACAGTAAAATTGTCATCGCTGCACGAAACACCAAAAAAGATAATAGCAAATATTGATAAAACTATTTTTTTCATGATTGTATATTATTTATTATATTAATAACCTGGATTTTGAAATATTAAAGGGCTGTTGTTGACTTCATTATTTGGGAGTGGAGCCAAATTCATACGCTCGTTGTAATTTCTTTTATCAAGAACTTTACGTGTGAAATTACCATTTTCAATTGCAATCCCTATTGCCGGTTTGTTCATCACATCGTTGGCAATTTTCCATCTTCTTATATCAAAGAAGCGATGTTCTTCAAAACACAATTCAACTCGACGTTCTTTACGAATTCTCTCTCTTAGTGTATTCTGAGTATAGTCAGAAGCATTTATCGGATTTATTATGCCGGCTCTTTTTCTTATACGGTTTAACTGTTCCACAGCTTTTGTTCTCGCGGCCTGCGTATCTGAAGCTTCATTAACTGCTTCTGCATAATTAAGGAGGACTTCCGCATATCTCATCATGATAAAATTCATAGAAGTTTGGCCTCCGGTACGATGATCTATTCTATCATCCAGAAATTTTACCAAAAAATATCCGCTACCCCAGTTGTTTGGAGTTGTAATATCAACTTTAGCGGGTTTATTATTCACTTTTGGCCATGTCATCCCGTGATGCAGAATGGTTTGATAAAACCTTGGGTCTCTGTTTTTGTAAGGATCCTGTTCGTTGTAACCGGAATTCGGGTTTATGACAGGACTATAATCTGAATTATATCCTACAATAGGCTCTGAGCCATCGGCCATATCGTAACTATCTACAAGCCACTGTGTGGGGACAGTTGTAAGTTCTTTATTCACATTCCAGGGATTAAAGGCCGGAAATAAATTGTAAAGATCATTATCAGGAGCACGAAGGTAAACTAAAATATTTTCGGGATTACTCCTTTCATTAAAATATCTCGTATAACTTTTTTCCGGTTCATCAGAATGAATATACAATGAATGAAGACCTTTGGCCTCTGAATAATTAATAACATCCATCGCCGCCTCGGCAGCCTCTTCCCATTTAACGCCCGACGATTCATATAACGAACTGGCAGCGTATAGCAAGGTACGTGCCTTGTAAGCCATGGCTGCTGTTCTCGTAGCACGACCATAGTCACTACCTTCCCATTTATCGGGCAACTTGCCTTCCATTGATAACGTATCAAATTCGTTCACTATGAATTCTACAGTATTCGCCAGTGATTCGCGTCTGGTATCTTCAAATGCAAAAGGATCTGACGGTTCTGTTGATATCACAAGTGGCCCAAACCAACGAAATAATTCATGATAATAGTAAGCCCTTAAAAAGCGGGCTTGATTGGCACTACTTGTTTTTTCCGAATCTGTTAATGGTGATTTGTTCACGTTTGCCAAGAATATATTGGCATTGCGAATTGCAGTATAATAAAATGTCCACGGATGAGTACCAACTACGGGATTCGTAGTTCCGGTAATAGCTCCGGCAATATAACGCTGGATTCCCGGCACAAGTCCTGCATTTCTTGTAGTATTGCCGGCTCCGTCATCGGTGGCATTATCAAGCATTGCAACCTGAACGTTCATGGACATTAAACGAGAAAAACTACCACTGTTATTATTTTCAACTTCTCTCATTCTTCCATACAGGTCATATAGCGCACTGCGCGTATTTTCAGTATCACTAAAAACCTTCTCCAGCGTTAACTCATCAAGATCCGTATCATCGAGCAAACCTTCGTTGCTACATCCTATAACCAAGATAAGTGAAAGTATATAAAATATTTTCTTAATCATATTTGCGAAATTAAAAATTAATTTTAAATCCAAAATTAATAATGTTCTGTTGAGGATAAAATTGTCCAACATTCCTGTCGGGATTTGACTCAGGATCAATTCTTTTTACATTATCCCACGTAAACAAGTTATATGCATTTGCATAAAGATAGATTGAATTCATCGGAGTACGTGATACTGTACGCTTTGGAACATTATATCCGATCTGGATATTTTTCAATCTTAGATATTTACCATCTCTAAGCCAGAAATCCGAAAGAAAATAATTCTGATGGTTGCCGTCAGATTTTTGTAAAAAACGCGGATAAGTAGCAGTAGAAGCAGTTTCAGGTGTCCATCTGAAAAGATGTTCCTCAAAATAATTTCCCCAGCTGTTGTCCCAACCTACATCACCTGCCATATAAACGGAACTGTGCGATGCACCCTGAAACAAGACACTTAAGTCAAATCCCTTATAATTCAATCCGGTCGACAAAGAATATGTTCTTTGAGGTAAATTACTGTATCCGATTGGAGTCTGATCATTTTGATCAATGATACCATCTCCATTTATATCTTTATACTTAATGTCTCCGGGAGCTAAATTGGACAATCCAAACTGCTGGGGTGAAGCGGCTATTTCCTCATAAGAATTAAAAAAACCATCAAAATTATATCCAATAAACTGACCCACTGATTGTCCCGTCAGATACATATAATCAAACGGTTTTCTGGCTTCACTCATCTCAATAATCTTGTTCTTGGCGTAAGAATAGGTAACTTTAGCAAAATAATTAAAATCTTTTTTCCTGTTGCTTTGCCATCCTAATTCCAGTTCATAACCGCTGTTAGTTACCTCACCTAAATTTTCCGGGGCCAGACTTGTTACACCCGAGGCTATGATGTAGCGGGCAGGTTCTGTTAATATATCTTTGCGTTGCTCCTTAAAAATATCTGCTGAAAAAGACAATTTAGAATCAAGCCATTTGGTATCCACGCCTACATTATATTTTGTAGCCGTTTCCCATGTAATATTTTCGTTTGCCATTCTCCCCTCTCTTAATCCGACAACTTTAGGATTGGGTGTTTCTCCAAATGAGTAGGATTCTCCATTCACATATGTTGATTTATAATAATATGAAAAACCACCAAGCCTGTCGTTTCCTACCTGCCCTAATGAGGTTCTTAATTTCATGAAATTAAGAACTTCAGATTGTGGCATAAAACTTTCATTTGTTATCACCCAACCTAATGACGCAGCAGGGAAAAGATGGTATCTCCTGCCTTTGGCAAAGCGATTGGAACCGTTATAACCCATGTTGATTTCAGCAAGATATCTGTTGTCATAATCATAATTAATACGCCCTATCAATGCCTGATAGACATGTGGAACATAGGAATACTGTCCTCCCGGAGATGATGTGGAAGTAAAATTAGTTAACACCACACCGGAAAGGCTGTGGACATCCTCTATGATTCCTGAATATCTGAGTGCCACCTCCATATATTGATCGTATATAGCTGCCGCATTCCCTGAACCCTGAAATGGCAATACTCCAGCAAGGCCCTGCAAATATGAATTGTCTACCGGATTATAGGAATAAAGATAAGGTCTCTGTTGCATACCCCGCCAATTGCTCCAATTCACATCAAATGCATATCTCCCATCCAGAGACAATCCTTTGAAAATCTTACGAAGATTATAATCAAAATTAAGGGTGGTTTCTAACTGGTTGTCATAATCGGAACGAAAACCTGTATGAGCTATGGTGACCAGTGGATTCTGTCTCCATACACCAATAGCACCAGCAAAACTACCATTGGGATTCATAAGAGGAAAAGCCTGGGGAGCATTTCTGTAAAAAGAGGCAAACAGTCGCAATCCTTCCGCATTACTATCCAGTCCGTCATACGTAGCCGGCCGGTTTTGCTTTCTGTAGAGGTAAGAGATATTTACTCCCACTTTCAGATCCTCAGATAATGAAATATCGATGTTAGAACGTGCAGTCAACCGGTTATAATAATAGGAAGCATCATAACCCTGGTCTTTTAATGCTGCATCGACCTGGGGTGACAGTTCCAGTAAATTTTTTATAACAGGCCTTTTTCTCAATTCGCTTACTCTGGATTCAAACATGCCCTGTTGGGTGAAATAACCAACGGAAACAAAATATTTGGTTATATTGTTACCACCCGAAATATTGATGTTATATTTTTGCTGGGTACCAGGTTTTGTAAATGTTTCTATAAAATCATTATCAGGATGAGTAAAAGGGCTTAATTGCGTTCTATATAAATAGTTATCATATTCAGACACTGGAAAATTACTGGTGTTGGACAACTTCGAAGGATCGAGTCCCATATTTATCGTACCCTCCCGTTGGAAAAGAGAGGTAGTTTCCGCATTCAATGCCTTTGTTAATCTGTTGTAATTTGTAATTCCATATTCAGCGGTAAATCCAATTTTAGACTTTCCTACAGCCCCTCTTTTGGTAGTAATAAGAATAACTCCGTTGGCGCCCCTTACTCCATAAACTGCTGTTGCGGAGGCATCTTTCAATACGGATACACTTTCAATGTCTTCCGCGTTAATTTGATTAAAAGCACGTTCAACACCATCAACCAACGTCAAAGGTTCAGAATTATTAAATGTCGCTGTTCCTCTGATAAATAGCTGTGAACCATCGTCGCCCGGGCGGCCGCTTACCTGGCGTGTTACCAGACCGGGAATACGGCCAGCCAAAGAGTTCGTAACACTCGAAACAGGGGTATTGCTTATCTCTTCTGATGTTACATTTGAAATAGCACCAGTTACAGAAACCTTTTTTTGAGTTCCATAGCCAATAACAACGACTTCCTCTAACCCTATGGTCTCTTCTCTTAAGGTAACATCAATATTTACCTTACCTGCCACATTTATTTCTTCGGTAATAAATCCGATCATGGATAACTGAAGAACGGGTTCTTTGGTGTTATCTATCTTTAGCTCAAAATGGCCATCTAAATCTGTTACCGTACCATTCAACGTATTTTTCTGCATGACCGTTACACCAATTAGTACGTCCCCGGTTGCATCTTTCACCACCCCGTTTATCTTGGTTTGTGAAAATATAACTGTTGAACAGCAAATAAAAACTAAAATTAAAACTATATTTCTCATATATTAAAAATTATCATATTTTACCATCCGGGATTTTGAACAATTTGTGGTGAAATCTTTATTTCATTCAAAGGAATTGGATGCAAATACATATGAGGGCTGAATTTGCGTAAATCATCAACTGTGAAATTGCTATAATCCAAGGTATTACCATTTTGTATTATACTGATTCCAGTAACAGGCTGATTCAATCTATCTCCATCCATCCAACGTCTTACGTCGAAATAACGCTGTTCTTCAAAAGATAATTCTATTCTGCGTTCATTTTTGATTTTCTCACGCATCGATTCTTTTGTAGTTACACCATTCAGGAACTGGTCATCTGACTTGAATCCTGCACGGGAACGAACAGTAAGAACCGCATCTTTTGCTGTAAGCCCAAAATTATTCGGATCGGTATCCGGTCCATAAGCTTCGTTCATAGCTTCTGCGTATAATAAAAGAACGTCGGCCAAACGAATAATGGGGAAAAGATGAAATGTATTACCCGGATTAGCCAGAGAGAAATTAATATTAAAGTCTAAAAACTTTTTCAGATAATATCCTGTATTGGTAGATCTGTCAATGACTGCATTAAGGGCATCAGATGTTGCATCCTCTCCAAGTTTTGTATATATTTTCCCTAATTTACCATATGTAGAACCATTATAGCCGACGATAACGTTAAAACGAGGATCTCTGTTGTTATACTGGACTGACAAGTCATCCCTTACATACGCTGACCCGTTGACCATAGTAAATGCATCCACAAACTCCTGTGTAGGTACTGTACCACCTCCCAAATTTCTGGATAGACTGGGAGGATATTGCCGGTTTTCCAGACCATTTGATTTAGAGGCACCCACAAATACTATATATTCACTGTTTGGCGAAGTAGTAAATAACTTTTCATAATTGGCATGTAACGAATAAACATTTGAACCACTTTGATTCTTGAGGTTTATGACCTCTGCACAGGCAGCCGCAGCAATAGCCCAACGATTGGACACCTCTGCTTCGTTACTGTTTACATGTCCGATTAACTTGTTTGAATTTCCTGACTGATTAAAAAGAGGGCTCGCTGAAAAAATAAGCGTTTTTGCTTTAATAGCCAGTGCCGCACCTTTTGTCATTCTTCCATATCCCCCACTTCCGCCAATTGGAGTCACATCCAAATACTTTATTGCAGAATCACACAGGTTGACAATATGAGCAACACAATCTGAATATGAGCTCCTCTCAATGACATTTAATTCCGGATCACCCAATGCATAATATTTATCAATAATAGGATACCCGCCGTAGTGCTTCAAAAGGTCAAATTCAAACAATGCCCTTAAACCATACATCTCTCCAATATAGGTGTTTTTGATTCCAATAACCTCTTCTGGCGTTGTTTTGTTAAGTACCAATTCTATCTCGGTAAGATATTTTTGCGCGAATATGGCTTGTCTTATACCCTGGTAAGAATTATTCCAGGAGCTCTGAACCGGGCTGTTCGATCTTACATATCCTCTCGACAATCTATGAATTGACGAACTATTTATAGTGGACATTCCGTCATCCGTTGCAGCATCAAGAAACGAACCTGAAATTGAATTAAATCCACCTCTTATATAACTATAAGCCTGATTTACCGGTCTGACATAATTGGCTTCCATCGAAAAAACATCCTCCGGTTGTGACCAGTCATAAGGAGTCTCATCCAGATAATTACATCCGGTGAACAAAGATGAAGTTATCGCCAATAAAAATATCTTATGTATAATATTAAATTTCATGTGTTTATTTTTTATTTTTTACATTATAGTCACGTGGAACTCGCAATAATCATGTACTTTGTGTGTAACTGATTTACATGCTCGTTTCATATGCTGTTTTTTAAAATTTTACAGATAAACCAAAACTTATATTTCTTGTTAGTGGCATGGTATCAGAATTGCCTCTGTCTTCCGGATCAAGAGGTAAATCATCATTATACCAAGCATATAGATTATATCCATTGACGAACAAACGCAAACCGGATATGGAAGATCGTCCCAGCAAGTGCGTCGGCAGGTCGTAATAAACTTCCACATTTTTAAGACGGAGATACTTTGAATCTCTAATCCAGAATGAAGAACTCTGTGAATTATTCACATTGGAATACAACCTTGAAATATTTGGCAGTGGGTTTGATTGATCTTCCGCGGTCCAGTAATCCAATTGATGTTCGTAAATTGTTCCGTTTGAGAAGAAGGGATAGGCCACTTTCCCACTCAGATAGGTCGTCACATCCCCAGCTCCCTGAAATAAAATATTGAAACCGATATTTTTATAGGTTAACCCGGCATTAATACCATAAAAAATTCGAGGGACATCGCCATATCCAATTACAACTTGATCATTTCTGTCGATAATACCATCCCCGTTGATATCTTCATAACGAATATCACCCGGTTGCACATCAGAAAAGGTTTGAGTTGGAGAAGCTGCAATCTCTTCATAAGATTCAAATAATCCAATGGCATTGTATCCCCTTCTTATTCCACGTGGGTATCCGGCACTCAGGAGCCATGGGTATTGTTCATCCACCTCTCCGGTCTTGTCAATCATATTCTCGTAGAATGAATATGTTGCACCTAAGTTATAACCGATATCTCCAAAATTTGAATTCCAGGAAAGCGCCATTTCGTATCCGCTGGAATGCATTTTGCCAATATTTTCTTCTATGGTGGCTACAGTTCCCAAAAGTGAAGTCACCTTATTATTCGGCATATACATGTCATCTCTGTCATCATAGAAATAATCGAAAGTAAAGTGTAGGCGATTATTAAATAGTGCAAGACTGGTTCCAGCGTTAAATTGCCTTGCTTTCTCCCAGGTCAGATTAGGGTTTGCAATAATGTCTTCAACATATCCACCCTGGTTTTGCATATTATTTCCGAAATTGTAGATATTATTGGTGGAATTTAATCGTCCCATATAATAAAACTCAGATATACCCTTCTGATTTCCTACAATACCGTAAGAACTTCTTAACTTGAAAAATGAAACATACTCTTGTAATGACTCGAAGAATTCTTCATTTGAAATAGTCCAACCTGCAGCAACAGAAGGGAAAAAGCCAAATCTGTTGTCAGGGGCAAATTTATAAACACCTTGATAGGAGCCAATTAAATCTATTGAATACTTATTGCTGTAATCATAATTCAACCAAGCACCTATTGTTTGATAACGACTGGGAATGGATTTTTGATTTGTAAACTCGTATTGATTATAAAAAGCAAAAGCAGAAATAGCATGATCATCGATCTTTTTGTCATATGACAATTGCAGGTCTAAAGATGTTTTACTTTGACTGTTTTGGTTTGTAACCGAGTTTCTCATACGCTGATCGTTACCGGTGCGACGTAAAACATCAGGATTATTTAAATCTACAAGTTGATAATAAGCATAATCTTTAGTTCTGTTTGTCAATGCAGAAGTATAACTATCCATTGACAAAACAGCGCTGGCCTTTAATCCTTTAGCAATAAAAGGGAGATCCTGAGTTAATTTTACTCTAAAAGATCCGTAGACCTGATTAAACAGAGCATATCCATTTCTGTTCAGCATTGCCCATGGGTTAGATACCAATCCATTACCTGCTGGAAGTTTTTTATTGATACTTTGTATTAAATTTCCATCTTGATCGATATATTCCCCATTATCAAAATAATATGGAGGAAAAGCATTGGCCGGTGTCGTAATCAGTGAATTGTACAGACCATAAGAATCTCCACCAGGACGATTCTGTTTATCATACCATCCATACAAATCCAGGTTCAATAATGTAGTTGGAGTAACATCAACCTGCAGGTTTGATCTTAAATTAAATCTGTTGGTTGTATTATTTGTATTATAGGTGAATTCATTATCCGGAATGAACATCCCGTTTTGCGTTAAAAAACCACCATTAATAAAATATTTGGTTTTATTGGTGCCACCCGTTACATTCAAATTATATTTCTGCACCCAGGAAGATGATTTAAAATAATCGTCCAACCAATTTACATCAGGATAAATTTCATCATTTACTCCATTCCTGTTTCGGTATTGTTCAATATAATACAGAGAATACATATTTGATTCTCCGGAGCCGTCATATTTTAAGGCCTCGTTGTAGTGCCTGGCATACTCGAGTGCACCAAGGGGTTTCAAAAGACCGATTGGTTTTTGATTAATTAATTGCACAGTCAAATCCACAACAGTTTTTCCTTGTCTCCCCTTTTTAGTATTGACAAGAATAATCCCGTTTGCAGCTCTGGTTCCATATAATGCACTTGCCAGTGCATCTTTCAAAACTGTAACGCTCTCTATTTCGTGAGAGGATAAAACGCCAAAATCTCTTTCCTGCCCATCAACCAATACAAGCACCCCTTCTGCATTGGTACGGATTCCCCTGAGCCAGAAATTTGAACTTTCATTGACTGTTCCCCCTGAGGTCTGATAGGAAAAATAACCAGGAACAAGTCCGGATAACAGATTAGTCAAATTGGTTACGGGCAAGTTCTTATAATCATCCATTTTTATTGTAAAAGAAGCACCGTTAAAATTGGCGAAAGGAACATCTTTAAATGGAAGATTCAATGTATCCTTGTCCTGTTGAGCGCTTATTACAAAAGAAGAATTAATTAATAATATCAAAAGCCCGAATAATACTCTTTTTTTTCTCATTATTATCAATGTTTTATTCCAGTATAGAAATATTTCTTTATGAATCTCATTAAATATCAAAGTTGCACGATAATTCACACCTTTTCCTTTATTTTCCCTGCTTACAAAAAGGCACTGATGTGATTATCAATAGTAAATACAAGTTTAAGTGAACATATTTTAAAATATTTATTTAATCATTGTTAGTGGATAGAACAGGGACGAAGGAAGTGAAAATTTCATAAAATAAATGCCAGAAAGATCTCAAAAAATGCCACAATCTATTCAGATCTTAACTTTAGTAAACATTTTCACCAATTATCGTTACAAATTACAAAATACTTTTCCTCTAACTTATCAAATCTGCAACAGGATCAAATTAAAATTCAATATCCATAGCTACACCCTTATCACCCTGTTGCGCCATCCATTTTTCAAGTTCACTCTTCATGACAGAGATCCTGCTAGCATATTCTTTATTGTCCGCAAGATTGTTCATCTCCCAGGAATCATTTTTCAAATCATAAAATTCTACGGCAGGACGTTTCATATATCGCTCCGTTAATTCTTTTGCGACCACACTTGTTTTAGCACTTTCAAGCCAGCTTGCCCATGCCGAACGCTTATTTTTCACATTCATCAGATGTTTCTCAAAATAGTCCACATCCGGAGTAAGATTTATAATTAATTTGTACCTTTTATCCTGAATACTTCTGATTGGATATGCTGTTCCTTCGGGAATATTATTGTGAATACCGTAAGTCCAGTTCCGATGATCGTCATGTTCCCCATACAATACTTTCAGAAAGCTGCGTCCGTCAATATCATCAACAGCTTCGCCTCCACCAAAATCTATTAATGTTGGTAAAATATCCTCATATTGAACGAGTGCATCGCTGGTAGTTTTTGATTTTATCTTATGGGGATAGCGGGCTATAAAGGCACTATTCTGACCATACCGATAACAAGTCCACTTTCCAAACGGGAATTGTGGTCCCTGTTCTCCCAGAAAGATAACAAGTGTATTATCAAGTGTATTGGTTTTTTCAAGAACCTGCAAAACAGCACCAACCTCTTCATCCAACGCTTTAACTTCAGCAAGATAATTCCGGAATAAATTGCGGGTTATTGCATTATCCACAGTATTGGGTGGTAACACAATTTTATCAGCATCTATTTCTTCAGGATTCCCCCATGTCCATGGAGCATGAGGATGAATGCTGCATACAAAAAGACAAAAGGGTTTATTATCACGTTCGATAAACTCTTCAATCCCGTCAGTAGAATAATTTGCCGTACTGGAAACACAATTCACCTCAAAACCAGGTATTTCTTCAAAGTCATAAACTGATTTAGGCGTGGTGTGTTGCTTACCGGTTCTGCCCACTCTGTATCCTATATCTGGTAAATAGTGCGTCACACTTTTGATATTGGAATACGACGTCTTATGATTCTGAAAAGAACCATGTCTGGCAGGATATAGTCCGGTATATAGTGATGCACGTATGGGCACACTCATTGTTGCAGAGGCATAATTATTTCCCAACAAAATACCCTCGTTGGCAAGCCTGTCAATATTTGTAGTTTTAACATTCTTCCCGCCATAGCAACTCAACTCATTTGTAGCCAGGTCATCGGCCATGATTACTACAATATTGGGTTTCTTTTGAATATCATTTTCCGCTTTGGTCACCTCACACGAAAAAGTCAAAGGAACGCCTGGTATTAACAGAGATAAAAATTTTATTGACTTCATTGTACTTTTATTTAAGGGATTATACACCTATTAATTATAAAATTTTAAATTTGCAGATAAGCAATATAAGTTGCCTATCTGCAAATTAAAAATCCAGTTATCTTAAATAGATAATACTAGGCTATCTGCTAATAGCCAAATAATCCATAATCAAATACGGCATTTTGTTCAAAAGGACCACACTCTACCGCAAGAGTATTCTCTCCCTGTCTCAACAACGAGACAAATTCACTTATATTGATATCTTCATAGTGTCTTTTGCCTATTATCTTTTTATCTACCACCAGGCTACCGTTGAGATAAACCTTTACATCACCATAGGCAAGAATATGAAGGTAAATTCCTTCAGGGAGGTCATTCAGAGTAAAATGGCTTAGCGAGTATACCGGTTTCTCTTTGAGCACACTTACAGGACCATTTACTTTTTGAAACTTATTTGCATTTCGGCTCGTTTGCCAGTTATCTTCGGGTTGAACATGAGAAATATAGAGCTGTTGAGCATCAATTTCCGAATCAGCAATAAGTTTCTTCACGTCTCTTGTATCTGTTCCGTACAAAGGATGATGCAATATTCTTAATAGCTCAGGATCTATTTTGATCACTTTTCTGTCGTAAGTTAAAAGTCCGTTTACCTCACCTTCCACGTCTGTAGTCTGAGTATATACGGCGGCTGACAATCCATTATATCTTAATGGATACAGATTATGCATTAATTTTGTATACTCTTTTATCAGATCCGGAGAATTTGTATATGTCCGGTATCCCCAGTTTCGCATGGAAGGATCCCACAAATGATTTTCCACAGGAAGTCCTAATCCTCCGAATTCACCCAGCACAACCACACGACCGGGGTTCTGGGCAGCAGGTTCCATACCGGGACCCGGATATTGATGAGAGTCGATCATATGACCGCATTTTCTGTCTGTCCAGCCGCTAACGCCGTTAATTATTCGTGTTTTATCATATTGCATACTCCAGTCCACAACCCGTTTTGTATCGTATTGTCCCCATCCTTCATTGAAAATTACCCAGGTAACAATACTTGGAAAAAATTTCAACTGGTCGATCATTGTTTTCAATTCGTACTCGAACTGCACGGCAGATTCATGAGGTCGGTTCCAATCGTGCGGGGCATCCCAGTTTACATGTTGCTCCGATCTTTTGGCTGTTTCAAAACCTGAGACCATATCTTGCCAGAGAAGTATTCCAAGAGAATCGGCATAATAATAATAAAGCCATGGCTCTACTTTTATGTGTTTCCTCAACATATTGAAGCCCATATCCTTTAGTACTTCCATATCATAACGCATGGCTTCTGCAGAAGGTGGAGTCAGTAATCCATCAGGCCACCAGCCCTGATCCAGTGTTCCATATTGAAATAATGTCTTATTGTTAAGCTGTATTCTTTGATATCCTTGTTGATCTTTTACAATTGAAACCTTACGCATGGCAAAATATGAATCCACCACATCAAAGATCTTGTTATTTTTCTGTAATGACACCTCTAACCTGTAAAGGTCGGGTGATTCTGGTGTCCACAATTTCGGTTCCGCAATATTTAGTACAATTTCCTCAGAAGCAGAATAATTCTTATTCAACACCAACCGGTCACCGTCAAAAACTTTTACAGAGAGCATCTCACCCCCTTTTGTCCCGATCAGGTCAGTATTTAATATAACCTGGCTTTTATCAATATCCGAGACAGGATATAAAGAATTTATACGGATTTTATTCACAGGTTCAAGCCAAACAGTTTGCCAGATTCCACTAACAGGCGTATACCAGATTCCACGTGGGTCGAGCACCTGTTTTCCTCTTGCCTGACTATCCGTATCTGTAGGATCCCAGACCGATACAACTACTTCCTGTACACCCTTTCCCAGGTATTTTGTAATATCATATGAAAAAGCAGTGGAGCCTCCTTTGTGTATGCCAATTTGCTTTCCATTGACCCATACCGTTGTTTCCCAGTCTACAGCCTGAAAATGCAATAAAATATTTTGTCCGTTCCACTCTTTGGGTAACTCAAAAGTTTTTCTATACCATATCTTCTGATCGGGCTGAAGAATTTTCCCTACGCCGGACAAGGCGGATTCAACTGCAAAAGGAACTAATATTTCCCCCTGGAAATCCTTAGGTCTTGCCGCCTCTTTAGAAACGATAGCATAGTCCCACATACCGTTTAGATTTTTCCACTCACCTCTTTTTAATTGTGGGCGGGGGTATTCGGTCCATGCATTTTCAGGGGTAACCTTTTCTCCCCAGGTTGTCATAATTTTACCTTTTACAGGCTCATAAGACCGGGCCTCAAGATGAGCACTTATACCCAGTACTATTCCTAACAAAATTAGAGTAACTCTTCTATACATTTTAATAATTTATTTTGAATTGTTTAATTTCTTTCAACAATCTATATCGAATTTCACTTTCTTTATTCAGGATTTGTTATCCTGACCCTTCTAATTTTAAAGGGTAGCTGAGGTAAAAAATCTCTGAGTTTCACCACCGCCATTCATTTATATATAATCCATTGTCCTGTACATCACGAATTCTGTTCCGGAAAATGAGGTCTTCCAATACTTCACATACCGTTCCATCGGGCAAAGTATACTTGTATGACAGATGAAAAGTTCTGTTTTCAGCATCGTAGGTACAGTCGCCATTAGAGTGTACTGCAACGGGCGAATCCGGATGTGGCGAAATTGTTACGGCACCACTGCCGTTCGTCGGGACTTGCAGTAAAAAGATAAAATCTTTTGCCGGATCCGCACTATTCTTTTGGTCGTAGCGCACTGCGAAAGAGGTAGGCCCGTATGTCTGTAAAAAGCGAATACTATTTGTTTCAGTAGAAATGTTTTTGTAATTCACCACGTCATCTGTTGTACCATTTTTCCGCTTGGTAACACTCCCTGAGTAGTTGTAATATCCATGCTGTTTGGCAAAGTAGCTGACAGAGATACGAATATGGTTGGTAGCTTCAGGAATTGAATCCACATCGGGAGATGAAATGATTCGGAGTGGTAATATATATTCCCCTGTCAGCGATTTAGGATCTTTCAGAAAGGCAGTCGAGTCAATGATAATAGGCAGGTAACCTTTTAATTTACCTTTGGGTATCACAATTTGCGAAGCATGTCCAAGAGTGTAATATGAAGGGGGCAATACCGATTTATTGCTTGAGGTTACCAGCGAAGGGTCTACTACATATTCCACAATCCGGTCTTTCTTATTGTCGATCATACCAGCAAAAGTAATGCCTGCTTCAATTTGCAAACCTTCCCCTACTACTATGTTCCGGTTATAGTCCTGATAGACGAACAATGCCGAAGTATATGGGTAAATATCTTCTCCATCCTCAAAGCTGCAGGATACCAGAAATAAAATGGCAAAAGTGACAGCAATACCGTAAAGGGCTGAAAAATAAAGATTTTTCATATTTCTCATCTGTTTATATTTATTCAATTTTCAAGTAATTCAAATCGTAAACTTATTCCCATCCCGCATTTTGTACCAGCGAGGCATTGTATAACTCCATGTATGGGATTGGTTGCCAAGGGGACTTGAAATCTCTCTTTTCAAGTAAAATACGTTCATAAGAGAAAGTTCCGTCATTATTTTTTGTTATTTTCGTGCCATATATCTCTACATTGAGGGCATCAGGTTTTCCGTCGGGTATCCAGCGACGCAGATCATAATATCGATGTTCTTCAAAACTCAGATCCAACCGCCTCTCGTTGCGTATATAATCCCGGAACTTATTCTGATCGTTTCCGATAACATTATTTAAATATTGATTGCCAGCCCCATATTTCAGATGTAGTTTCTCGAGTACTGCTTTGGCTGTGAAACCAAATTGATGAGGATCTCCAGTCACTCCCCATGCTTCATTGGCTGCTTCCGCAAAGTTGAGATACAACTCAGGTTTGCCAAGGATAATGCGTGTCCGCTGGGTGGCTGCCGCCGTTGCTCCAGGTATCAGTGATACAGTTTTCGGACGCAATAACTTACGCAGGTAATACGAAGTGCGGGATGTATTTCTCAAGGGACTGTAAGCATCAGTCCCGCTTGTATGGCTTTCTATAGTATAATAATTGCCAGGTCCCATTTTAGAACCATTAAAAGCAACATACAGCGCCAATCTGGGATCTCTGTTGTCATAAGGTTTATTTTCATCATAGACTGAACTTTCTGTGATTGGATAACCATTTTTATCTGGAAAAGCATCTACAAAGTTCTGAGAAGGATTGTTAAGTGCGGCGCCATACATAGATGGAGGATAGTTCTCGTTTTCATATAGTTTGTTTCCGGTCAATACAGCGGCCCGGAAAAATAAATCTCGTCCGTTACTATTCCAGTCCTTATTTTGTAACTGACTAAAATAATATGCATTACCAATATCTTCCGTAGCACTGGAGACAGGTGCATTCACAAGATTCTGAAAACCTCCCTCTACTGATCTGATGGCTTCACCAGCAGCAATAGCAGCATCTTCCCACAGTTTGACATCGTTTACCGGATTAAAAGCAGGGCTGGCTGCATACAGCAATACCCTAGCCTTTAACGCCCGTGCACTGATGCCAGAGGCTCGTCCATTCATACTGGCACCAATTACGCGATCGGTACCTTTGTATTCAACCGGCAGATATTTTATCGCGGTGTCGCAGTCATTGATAATGGCTTTAACGCAATCGGCATATGACGCACGAGGAATTTTCAAATCATCGGTCACTTCCAACACACGGTCACCTACAAGAGGAATACCAAGTATCTCGTTATTCGCGGTTGTTCCTCCGAAATTTCTCAATAATTCAGAATAATAATAGGCACGCAGAAAAAAAGTTTCCCCATAGAGTCTCCAATATTCCCGTACATTGTCAATACTATCTTGTCTGGTAGCAATTTTGTAGAAGCGCACAGGCGTGGGGATAGCAGCTTCAGGATTAAACTCCATTTTTGAAAGGAATTGGTTCAAACGACGGATCTGTCTATAACCATCCACCCAATTATTTAATGGATTACGATCAGGGCTTAGAGCACCTGTCGCGCAGAGATAGTAATCACCGGAAAGATTACGGGACACTGAATTGTCGGTCATATTGTCCATTGCAATATCATAACTGTCCGTCAACGCATCATAAGCGTCCATCAGCGGTCCGCAAAAATAGGCGGCATTAGCAAACACAGCGTCTTCACTCATCGTATTGTCTGTCTGAGGTTCCAAAAAGTCGGAACAGGAATACAAACAGATCATCATTGCCGATAAAACTGATAAATATCTATTTTTCATCATTCTGCTTTTAAAAGATTAAAAAGATACGGATACTCCTCCGGTTATTGTTTTTCCCAGGGGAAAATTTCCTACTCCAGCGTCCAGGTTTTCAGGGTCAAGATCTTTTATTCTCGAGATGGTAAAAAGGTTGGTACCTCTGACAAACACTTTCACCTTCCCGATATTGATTCTTTCCGTAAGCATGTAAGGCAGGGTATAACCCAATTCCACATTTCTCAATTTGAAGTAACTTCCATCCACTACCCAATAGTCAGAGGTAATAAAATTATTGTTCCTGTATTCAGGACTAAGTACCGGGTGGGGATTTCCGTTAGGTAATCCATCAATCAACACATTGGAGTATTTTCGATCACCATAAATTTGATAATATTTATTGTCCAATATACGATCGAAACCACTCAAGCCGTACCCTAACACATCTAGATTGAAGCCTTTATATTCAACACCGAAAGTAATACCATATTCCATAGATGGCGTAGTATTTCCAATCACTTCTCGGTCACCGCTATTCACCGTGCCATCTTTATTTGTGTCAACATATTTGAGGTCTCCGACATTCACACGACCAAAACTCTGTCTTGGCGAATTACTAATATCCGAGGGATCTGTGAAAACTCCAGAATACCGATATCCAAGCACATCTCCCACTCTCTTGATTTTACGCAATCCCTTCAATTCTTCAGGATAATCGGGTTCGGCTTCGATTAGTATTTCGCTTGTTCCATAAGTGAGATTGGCGCCGGCAGAAAATTTTAAATCTCCCACTCTTCTTTCATACATCGCTTCGGCCTCCCATCCCGTACTTTTATATTTCTTAAAATTTTGCATCATCAGTACGGCGTTTTTTCCGCTAACACCCGGCGTCATGTCGGAAAGATTTGACAATACGCCATCGAGCGTTTTTGCAAAATAACCCACAGATGCCCTGACTGAACGAAATAACAGAAAATCAATACCGGCGTTCAGTTCATATGTTTTTTGAAAACCTACATTTGGATTACCTGTTTGGATTTCTCTGGCAATATTATTGAAGCCAGATACTCCATTATATGATCCTCCTGGTTCCCACAAATCGCGGTAAAGATAGGTGGAAAACAAACCATCAGAGTTATAAGAGGTAGAGCCCAAAATACCATAGGAAGTCCTTAATTTCAAATAATCCAGCCAGGTTATTTCACGCATAAACGGTTCTTCACTCATAATCCAACCAGCTCCGAAGGTTGGGAAAATACCAAATCGTTTTGATGGAGCAAACGAAGCAACGCCCACACGGTTTAAACTGACTTCGGCTGTATACCGATCATTGTACATATAGTTCACCATTCCACCCAAATTCAACCGTTTCAGATCCTGGGCCTGCGTATTGTATTCTTTCCGTTGCTGGAAATACACCAAATGCGAATTGATGTCATGTTTTCCGAATATCCTGTTGTAAGTAGCCACCACATTGAAAGCATAGTTTCGGTTCGTGTTAGCGCCACTCCGCGACATGCTTGTAGCCCGTGTTTCCTGCCCCCAGGAGGTATAGGATACCGGATAATCAGAATTTCCGGTCGCCAGCGGCTCCCATACCACATACGTTGCGTCCTGTGTGGATGTGAAGTAATTATACATGTCAAATGTAAACATGGGTTTTATAGACAATCCTTGTATCCATTTATTCAGATCGATGTTCAACATGAAATCGCTTTGGATATAAGAATATTCACGTTCAGCATAACCACCATTCATTAATGCTCCGTAGGGATTGTTGCGATTAATGGAGGTACCGCCCAGCACATATTCTTTTTCAGGTTGTCCAATATTTTCACCCGGAATAAAAATGGGAAATTCATTCGGACGTGTATCGGACAGCATATTAAAAAATCTCTGGGTAGACAGATTGGGCCATGATTTATTTTGTAAGGCAGCATTAAATCCGGCAGAGAAAGTGATAAAATTCAAAATCTCATTATCCACGTTGCCTCTGATGGTGAACACCCTGTCACGGTTAGGATAATTGGTATATTTTTCCAGGCCGCCATTGGTCTGGTAACCTACATGTGTAAAAAATCTCGTTTTTTCATTTCCTCCTGAATACTGCATGTTGGCACGAGTAATGGTCATTTGTCGGTTGAGGAACATGTCATAAAAATCAATGTTGGGATAAAGAATCGCATCCTCGCCAGTTCTGTATTTTTCTATGTCATGAAACAGAGGATCCATTCCGTTAGCCACTGCTGCAGCATTGTACATGGTTGCATAGTCGTACGCATCAAGATATTTAGGCAGACGGGACGGTTGTTGAATACCAGATTGAACATTAACGCGAGCGCTGTTCTCAAAGGCTTTTCCCCGGCGTGTGCGAATCATGAGTATACCACTGGCATCTATACCTCCATAAAGTGATTTCAGCGAGGCATCTTTCAACAGCTCTACACTTTCAATTGTCTCAGGTTCAATATAGTCCAATGAACGTTCTACCCCATCCACCATGACTAACAGATCACCTTGTTGACTTCTGAGCCATGTGTTGGCATTCGTAAAACCTGGTACCAACGTGTTGTCCATAGTGAATAAACCGTTGAGTCTCCCGCCGAGTGAATTAAGAAGAAACATGGTAGGGTTTTTTTCCAAATCGCTACCATCTACTTTTGACCATGAACCCACGGTGCGACGCTCCGTTGTCTTTCCAAAGAGAGTATAAAGGGTATTTTCTTCTCCGTTGAAATCTAACTCCTTTCTGAGAGCGACTTTACTGGCCTTATCAACGGAGCGAATCTCTGTTGCGTAGCCTTTGGCCGACACTTTTAACATGTCGTCAGAAGGCAATTGCAAAGTGATCCGTCCGTTTTTTCCGGTTGTGTATATATTCCGTTTTTTTGAGGACGAGACAACAGCAAACGGTATGGCGTTACCTGATTCGTCAATGACTTCTATCTCTACTGTTGCGTAAGAATTACTTTTTTGTGCAACAGCAGGTATTGATCCCAACGTAATAAGAAAGAGGAGAATTAACAATATTTTTGATTCATTCATTTTCTATCAATTTTAGATATTATACTCATGTTACCAACCAGGGTTCTGTTTAAAGTTTGGTCCGATACGGGTATCGTCGAGTTTAATAACAAACAGGTTGTGTCGGTTTTCATAAATCCGTCTCATATACAATTGTTTTTCGAATTTGAATCCCGTGGGATAGAGAGTTGTACTGTAACCGGGTGCCAATTTGGTAATTTTCATCATCCAAATGTCCCTATTTTCAGGTTGCGTTCCGATAAGCCAACGTCTCAGATCGAAAAGCCGATGCTCTTCAAAGCAAAATTCTACACGACGCTCATTGCGAACCCTTGTCCTGAAATCATTCTGATTCAAGAATTTTGCATTCACATCGGGCATTTTGGCCCGGGAACGCACCACGTTGACCGCTCCTGCAGCAGAATATCGGCTTTGCCCGTGTATTGAGCCTGGACTGCCCCAAGCTTCGTTGGCAGCTTCTGCAAAGTTCAGGTATACCTCAGCTAGCCGTATATAGGACCACACCTGCGGCAATACCGCATTCCATGTCTTACCCATCCATTTCCGGGCGTAGTATCCGGTCTGGGTATAACCCATATCGGGAATCCCTTGAGCAGTAATTTTACAGTCGGTACTACCTGTTATGCCCTTTCCTTCTTCTTCCTGCCATATCTTTAATGTTCGGTTCATTACGCTGGCGTTGTTGTACAGGATATTGAAATAAAAACGCGGATCACGACCGACATAAGGATTCTGTTCCAAATGTCCTGATGCAGGATCACTGATGGGCAAACCCGTAGATTGCATTTCAAAACAGTCTACCAGTTGCTGACTGGCGGCTACACCGTATTTTCCCGACAAAGTTCCGGGAGGACGAACAGTGTTAGTATAGGCATCGGAACCCCAGGTTATTTGTGCCCTCCGTCCCAAAAGAATTTCGGTAAGATATTTAGTGGGATCATTGTCTTTGAAGAGGTAATGATAACCATCATCACCATTTAGGGATGCGCCCCATTCCACCAACGAGTACCCTGCATCTTCAGCCGCCTTAAGTGCTTCATCAGAAGCGATAGCTGCTTCTTCCCAAAGGTTTTTACCATTACCGTTTTCAGTTCGGGCCTGGTCACTGGCCGCATAAAGAAGAATACGTGACTTGAGAGATAGTGCGGCTATGCGCGTAGGATGTTGGAATTCTGTTTCGGGAATGACATTTTTTAAAAACATAGCCGCTGAATCACAATCCTTTGCTGCCAAAATATAGGTTTCTTGCATGGAAGGTCGTGGCAGGTCCATATTGGCGGAAGCATCGAGAGGTTCAAAGAGATAAGGCATCCCACCCCAACGGCGCGTCAAATCCATATAGGCCAAAGCGCGATAGAAATAACACATTCCAAGTATTTTATTTCTGCTCGTCTCACTCCCCGGATAATGGCTGATATTCCGAATACCGGTGTTGGCCACACGGATGTGTTTCCACATCTGTTCCCACGTAGCATTGTTAGCCATGGGTGCATCACCGTTATTACGCAGAGAATAATAATTGCCCTGTTGTGCCTGTACTGAAGGTACACCCGAAAAAGTGGGTGTCGATATTGAATTATCGGTAATATCGTCCCAACTACCAAAAGGCTTTACTCCGTTCTGCAAGTGGAGAAAAAACGGGTTAACGACCAAATACTCACAATAGTTCAGATAGTTAGTAGAATCCTTAAACACCTTGTCAAAATCGTACCCGTCAGCCTCGGGCATCTTATCAAGATAGTTGCTCTCGCATGCCGTGATGATTAACATCAATACAGCAAGCATCTTCGTATATTGTCCTTTCATAAAATTTTCTCAATTTATATTTGATTAGAAAGAAATTTGTAATCCCAATGAAAATCTCCTCAGGAGAGGATAATATCCGTACACAAGCCGTCCATTGCTTCCATCGCTTCCCTCCGGATCTGCCAACGGATAATTGGGAGCCCATGTGAAAATATTGTTTCCGCGTAGATAAACAGACAGTTTATCAAGACTCATTTCACTTACCCATTTTTTCGGCACAGTATATGTCAAACCTATTGATTTTAGACGGATGTAGGAAGCGTCAAATATATTGGTACTTCTGGTCGCTCCGTCACTTATATTATTGTGTGTTCGATTGGCATCGAAATGATAGGCAGGAAAAAAGGCGTCCCGATTGCCAGGAGACCAAACATCGGTCTGGTATTCAAAAACGTGATTGGTTAGCCTATGAAGTGGCCATGAGTACGCATCTACCACTACCTTACTGAAATGGCTGACACCCTGGAGAAGAAAATCGAAATCGAAGTTATGAAAACTGAAACCACCGCCCAAACTATAATTGTATAACGGATAGTTGGTAGAGTAACCCAATGCCACTCTGTCATTTTCGTCAATAACTCCATCACCGTTGAAATCTACCCACTGAGAATCACCCAATCCCATTAATCCTCCACCGAAACGGGCACTGTTCATTTGTTCATTCACATTTTGTATCATGCCGGTGGAAACGTATCCAAATTCCGTAAAAATACGATGTCCGGCCTGTTTTTGGTAGCTTGGCTTGTAGATAGGTTCGTCACGTGAAATTATGCGGTTGTCACTGAAACTCACAGATGGTTTCACCCAATAGAAGAAATCACCCGTAGTACGCTGATATTTCAATTCTACCTCATACCCATGAGTTTTGGTTTGACCAAGGTTCTGTTGTTTCATTCCCACACCAAACCAAGCCGGCACCGACTGTCTGTCCAACAATATCTGGTCACGGTTTTCCTTAAAAAAATCGACAGTAAGGACAAACATATTGTTTTTCAAAAAAGACATTTCCATGCCAATATCCTGTTTGACTGCTCTTTCCCACTTTGCGTTAATATTGGCTGCATTTTCCTCAATAATTGGAGTATTGTACGCATTGTTGGTATTCAGACCAGGCCAGTATTTATCATTGCCGTAAACGGATTTTTGATTGACGTAAGAGGAAGTATACAGCCAGCGATTGGAAGAAGCGTCGCTACCTACTTCGCCATACGAAGCTCTTATTTTGAATCTGTTCATCACCGGTTTGAAAAAAGTGAAAAAATCCTCATTGTGTAGATTCCATCCCAAGGCATAGGATGGAAAGAGACCATAACGGTTTTCGGGTGCGAACTGTTCCGAGCCATTATAGGCAAGGTTTACCTCCATCAGATAACGGGAGGCATAGTCGTAAGTAACACGGCCAATAAGGCCTTCTTCGAAACGGGGATACTCCACATTGCCCTGTCTTTTTCGGCGCTGTCCCAACACCAGTCCAGTCACGGAATGTTTGTCGAAAGTGCGCGCATAGTCGACCGACGCCTCAAAGTACCAACTTCTGAAGGGGGTACCATTGACTGATTCTCCCAAATAATTGACTGGCGTAGCGGCCTCTTCCGAATCAATCGTGCCTCCACGACCCTTGTAGCGTGTCCACGTGGCATCGGTGTTCAGATACCAGGTAATCGCATCATACGACCATTCCCTAACATATGCCATGTTATGTGTATAAGCTACTTTTGCATTTGCCGAAAGTCCTTTTGTAAGGAAGTCCAACTTCTGTTTCAGGTGAATCGTAGCATTCAGGTCTGTTTGTTTCACGGTACGTTGTCCGCTGTAATTATTGGCTACCATTGGGTTCTCGGAATTAGGGAAACCTGTTCCGGCTATTCTGTAACCCACTTCATCAGGACGGGCAAAATCGGGATATTGTTCTAAAACTTCAGCTGGATATTCGGCAGGTGACACCATTGGGCCCAACATATAAATGGGTCTGTACAAACGTTGAGCACTTGTTTCATAGGGACTGTTCCTAACGCCTATAAAGCCTCCTGCATCTAACGAAAGAACTGTAGATTTTGTCAGATCCGTATCAATATTGAAACGATAGTTATATCGGTTAAATCTCCATGTCGGATCATAAGTTGGCTGTTTTTTTGTCTTGATAATATCGTCATCATATAAATAACTTATTGATGCGAAGACTCTTGCAAAATCGGTACCACCCGTGATATTTACGTTATATTTATTGGAAAACCCAACATCTTTAAGCATCAATTCCTGCCAGTTGGTATTTGGATAAATATACGGCATATCCTGTGTACGGTAATGCTCGGTTATTTCGTTGGAAAGCAGATTTCCCCAATTGTTGTCGTTTTTATAGGCTTCGTTCATTACCAATGCAGTTGCATAACTACTCAACGGCGCAATGACATTGATCGGCTGTTTTGCAATTACTTCAGCGCTTGCACTCACTTTGACATCTCCCTTTGTACCTCGCTTGGTAGTAATGAGGATTACTCCGTTTGCACCTCTCACTCCGAAGACCGCCGTGGCTGAGGCATCTTTTAATACCGAAAGGGTCTCAATTTCATTTGGATCAATATTATTGAAATCCCTTTCAACACCATCGACCAACACCAAAGGGTCACTCTGTACCCAGGAGGATATGCCCCGAATGTATATTTTCCCGGCTTCCGCTCCGGGCTGACCCGAATTTTGCACGATACTGACACCCGGAACCTGCCCTGCCAGCGCATTGGTAACATTCGAAGAAGTCATCTTCAACATATCGTCGCCTTTCACCTGCGAGATCGCAGCTACCGCACTTTCCTTCGTTTGAATACCATACCCCACCACAACTACTTCTTCCAGTAAATTTTCATTTTCAGACATTACCACATCAACAACTTTTCTGTTGCCGACAGCAATTTCCTGTGTTACAAATCCTATATAGGAAAATACCAGCGTTGAATTTGGAGGTATATTACTCAGAGAAAAACCGCCATTGATATCCGTCACCGTACCGGCCGAAATTCCCTTGATTTGGATAGTAACCCCGATAAGAGGTTCTCCTTTATCGTCTCTCACAGTTCCGCTCACAGCAATACTCTGAGCAAAAATTCCAATGGAAAATACCCATAGACAAACGGGTAATAATCCTTTCCAAAATTTAAATAAAATTTTACTTTTCATTCTTAAGTATACATTTAAAGGACATTGCGGTTGATTTTTTTAAAAAAAGTCGTTCATTTTTCTCTTCTTTCAATATACTTACCAACATCCTTCATTTTTTTCAATTGTGTTTTTAATTCTCCGTTTGTTGACAAGAATATCATAATTTTCATATTTAAGACTATTTCTATTATTTTTAATTGTTTGTTAAATTTATAATGATCATTGGTTTTTTCAGGAATACAAATAAAATCAAAAACTATAATGCGATTAATTCAAAAATAAAACTGATCCATGATTATTATACGTAGTTTTTCTTAATAATAATTAGTTCAAAGTAATTGAATTTAGTCCGCAAGAAATACTATTTTCATCTCAAAATATAATAAAAATTTATCAAATTATTTTCATATTCACTTATCTATTCGTCTTCCAATTTTAAAGAGTCTCCAAGCAATAATATTCCAACTTATTATACCAAATAAGACATTTCATTTATGAATCCGACATATCTATCTAAGCCATTATTTCCACTTAATCAGAAATAATAGGAAACAGATACAAATATGGTCATACAATTTACCTTACAGGTGGTCTTTTGGCTTCCGGATGTCTTGCAAGGATCTTTTTAAGTTGTTCAACAATTTTGGGTTGGGTGTTGGCAATATTTTTTGTTTCGAGCGGATCCACGTCATAATCATACAACTCATACACTACATCGGCATTATCATTCCAGTTTTTCCACTCTACCAACCTGTATCTTTCTGTTCGGATAGCTCGTCCGATATATCCTCCATGGGGGTAGGTGTGATATGCATGGTCCCTGATTTTTTTGTCGGGATCTTTCAAAACAGGCAATAAACTTATTCCATCGATAGGTTGAGAAACTGCTGGTTCACCAAGCCCTGCCAGTGCTGTCAGAGTGGGATAAATATCTACCGTCTCTGTCAATTGACCGGTAGAGCTGCCCGGTTTACCAATTCCCGGTGCAACAACGATAAGAGGTATGGTGTTGGCTTGTTCATAGTTCGTATGTTTCGTCCAGTATCCATGATCTCCCAAATGCCATCCATGATCTCCCCAAAGGACAATGATTGTGTTTTCAAACATATCCAATCGTTTCAGTTCATCAATTACTCTTCCCAACTGAGCATCCATGTAGCTCATTGAGGCATAATAACCATGAATGAGTTTACGGGTCAATGAATCGGGGAAAACATACTGTCCTGCCGGTATAGGTTTGAATTGATCTATTTCTCCTCCTCTCTTAATAGCCATCTTTGGTGCATTTTCGGGATCTTTTTCATACTGAGGCATAGGAAGGTTATCCGGATTGTACATATCCCAATATTTTTTTGGAGCACAAAATGGAAGATGCGGCCGTGCAAATCCCAAAGCCATAAAAAAGGGCTGATTCGGATTCTTATTCAGTTCCCGTAATCTGTCGATCGCATGCGTAGCGATTCTTCCATCACCATATGCCTCGTCGAGGACATCGGGTGATTCCCATGCTGCACCCCGGGGTAACTCTCTGTTAGGTGGCAGCTGGGGAACATGCATTCGGGTATTTTCAAAAAAAGCTTCCTCACGGGTTAACTCACGACCGGTACTTTCAGGCAAAAGGTATTCCACAATTTTTTCTGCATGATGGGGAATACTCCATGAAGCCTTATCATTTGTATTGCCGTGTCCCACATGAAAAACCTTACCGATGGCTTCTGTGTGATAGCCTGCATTCATAAAAAACTGCGGCAAAGTTGTTGCGTCAGGATACACATCCCGAAATTCAAATCCAAAGTTATATAATCCTGAAGTAGTGGAACGTACACCGGTCAATAGATTGTAACGTGAAGCGACACTCACAGCCTGATTACAATAGGCTCTACTAAATCTGACTCCTTCATCGGCCAATCTGTCAATATTCGGACTTATGGCAACATTGTCTCCATAACATCCCAGATTAGGTTTTAAATCGTCAACTAAAATCATCAGGATATTTTTCGGCTTTTCCTGACTGTTCTGTTGTGCCTTTAGCATGCCTGAACTTATTCCTACCCCACTGATGAGGAATGCAACATTGATTCGTTTTAAATAATTCATTATATCTAAAAATGTGGTTTATATGAATTTAGCAGTTAAATATCGCTTCATATTCAACAATTTTTCACATGTCGTTAAACATATAATTGTGTTCATTCTTCTTAAAATGATATCTCCTGCGTGGAAGAGGCAAAGGATCTCCTGTTGCAATCTCCCATTTCAGCAACTCCTGAAGCAGATTGGTCTTTGTTTGACTATATTTCTTTATTTCAAATAGATTTTTCAGTTCCAGAGGATCTCTTCTTAAATTGTAAAGCTGACCGTTACCTTCCATATCAAAAATAAGCTTCCAATCTCCTTTACGTACCATTTTAGTAAACCCGCTTTGAGTCCAGCTGTTCAGCTCATCAAAAAAATACTTGTTTTTTGTAATCGCTCCTTCAGTCAGGTAATCCGTGTCATCTTTTTTTGTATAGAACTGTCCCCCATATCCATGCTCCACATAAATACTTTCAAACTCCTTTTCAGGATAGGGTTTACCCTGTAACAGGGGCCACAAGCTCCTGCCCTGTGCTCCTGCGGGGATAGGCACATTAATAATCTCGCAAATTGTCGGAAAAATATCCACCATGGAGACGTGTGCATTGTGAGGTCTGCCCGAGGTTTTTATACCCGGGCCACTCCACTGCATAGGAATGCGGGAAGCTATTTCATCTAATCCGGCTCCTTTTTTCATGAGGCCATATTCACCCACATAGTCTCCATGATCGGAAATAAAAATAAATATCGTATTATCATACAAATCCTGGTTTTTCAGGTTGTCCGTAAAACGTCTTATCTGATCATCAATCATGCGCATCATTCCCAGATAAATTGAATGTAGTTCGTCCAGCTGCTGCGAATAACCCACGTGACCAAGCTCCATCATTTCGGCAAGTGTTTCATAACGTTCTCCCTTCATTCTGCGATCTTTTGCAGATGTTTGAAGTGACGGCAACTTATCTCTGAACATAGAAAAATAGGGTTCACAGGTCTGGTAAGGATTATGAGGTTCGGCAAACGACAACCAGAGCATGAAAGGCTGGCCTTTTACATGCTTAATCCATTCAGTGGCTTCATCCACCATACGGTAAACCGGTTGGCTCTCTATTCCACCCGGTGCAGGTTCGAAAGAGGCATACAGTTGTGTTTCCTTCAGGAATCTGTCAAATGCATCCCCTTTTTCAGTTCCCGAGCTGCCCACCTTTCCTCCGTGATTGTATTCAGACCAATAGTCAAGCCTGTCACTTCTCAGATAAGAGTGATTTTTGCCGACAAGTGCCGTAGCATAGCCCTTCTCTTCAAGAACATGAAACATATCTTTTTCAAAGTAGGCATCCACTTCGTTCTGATTGTTCCTCACATGGGTGGCTTTAGGAAACCTTCCCGTCAGTAAAGAGGTACGTGCCGGTACGCTTGCAGGACTGGATGTGTAAGCCTTATTAAACCATGTTCCGTTTGAAGCCAGTTCATCAACAAAAGGCATTGTATCAATCGGATATCCTTCTCTAGCGAGAAAATCGGCTCTTTGCTGATCGGTCATGATAAGCACAATATTGGGACTCTTTTCTTTTGCCTGGAGAGATGAGATTGCTATACAGGTACCTACACAATAGGGAAAAATAGTTCTGTGTTTCATTCTTTATTAATTTTTCAGTTCTGCTCCTGTGGAACAACAGCGCCTACGTCTTCACGCCATGCATCCAGCTTCTTTAAAAGCTGGTCTGTAATATCGGGATATTGAGTAACAAGATTGTCAGACTCCCCTATATCTTTTTTTAAATTATACAATTCAAGTGTGCGCGAATCATAAAATTGAATGAGTTTCCAATCACCTGAACGTATTGCAGCCGAAGACCGTCCACCCAGAAAATGGGGTTTATCGAGTGGATAATGCCAATATAATGCACGTTCTTGCACCCTGTTCGTTTTACCGGTCCAGAGAGACCAGAGCGAGACTCCGTCAGGTTTCTGGAAAAGTTCATTTTCATCTGCATTCAGCATTTCACAAAAGGTGGGAAGATAGTCGTAGGTGACCACACTCTCATCAATTACCTTACCTCTTGGGATTTCAGGAGGATAATAAACGATCTTGGCAATTCGCAGGCCGCCTTCGTATTGTGAGCTCTTTCCATCACGCAAGGGAGCGTTCGAAGTAACATTGGTTTCACCCCCATTATCACTGGTGAAGACAATCAGTGTATTGTTCAACAATCCCTTTTCTTCTAATTTCCTGATAATATTGCCTACACCCTCATCCACTTCACGCAATTGTGCTGCCAGATGCGGATTATTGTTGTTTGCCCGGTAATCGGCAGGCCATTTTTTATAGGGATCATTATCAGGGTTATCTTTTGATGGAGCACTTGTCCCTGCTCCCGGTTTACTTCTGAAATAGTCCACATCCTCCGGTTTACCTTGCAACTGGGTGTGCACCGCATAATGGCTCAGATATAAGAAAAAGGGCTCATTATCGTTCTGCCTGTCTATAAAACGTATTGCTTCTTCGTTCATTCGGTCTACAAGGAACTCTCTGTCTCCTTCAAGTAACTTTTCAATATCCTTATTAAAATGATATGGATGAAACCAGGTTCCATTGGCAATTCCTTCATTTTCCGACATGATCACTTCGTCAAAGCCATGCTTGTCGGGTGATGACTCGTATGGTGCGCCTGCCCGGCTATATCCTGTCTGGTGCCACTTTCCGATGATGGCTGTGTGATATCCCTGACTTTTGAACATTTCAGCCATAGTTGTATATTCTTCATTGAGATGCTTTGTATCATCGGGCCTCAAATAATCGATGATACCGGTACGTGGCGGATACAATCCTGTCATAAGCGCTGCACGCGTAGGAGAACTAACTGTTTGTGCTGCATAGGCATTCGTAAACCGTATACCATTTCTTGCAAGCTCATCAATATTGGGTGTTTCATTGAAGGTGTTCCCGTAACACCCCAATTCAGAATACCCCAGGTCATCTGCCAATATAAAAATAACATTCGGTTTTTTCTGATCAGTCTCACAGGATGTCATTAAAATGGAACCCATGCTGAATACAGTAAATGACATCATTAATTCTTTCGTCGAAACTTTCATAATTATATAGATATTTTATTTATGAATTTCGGAAGAAGGTACCACAAGATCTTCAGAGACAGCTTCCGGCCGACCAAACACAGGAAAACCATCAGATGTCCATACAAATTTCTGAATTCTTGGACTTCTTTTTCCACCACAACCATCTCCGGAATTATCATTGGCATGATAAAGCAACCAATCTTCCTTCCCATCGGGAGATTTAAAAAAACCATTATGCCCTGGGGCATAAACCCCATTCTCTATGTTTTTTGTAAACACGGGGGTGTTATGCTTTGTCCATGCGTCGGGATTCAACGGATTGGCATTCTCTTTAAGGGTCAGCAGTCCAAGCTTGTATTCATCCGTCCAGCATCCGCTTGCAGAATAAACCAGGAAAATCTTTCCTTGTTTGTTCTTTAAAATTACGGGTCCTTCATTCACCAACCCATTTTTCTCCCATTCATATGTGGGTTCTGAAATCATGACCCGTTCTCCTTCCAATGACCATGGATTCACCATTTTTGCAATATACAACTGCTGCCTCCCTGTATTGGACTTGTGATCAAAGGTGCGCCATCCGGACCAGATAAAATACTTGTTTTCACCCATATCAAGTACCGTACCATCAATAGCCCAATGATCGGTTGCATCGGCAATTTTACCTTTCAGTACCCAGTTTTGATTCATTGGTGATGAAGATTTATTCTCCAACACAAACATACGCCGATTCTCATTCAGGCTATTTTCTTTTCCAGAATCAAATGTGGCAGCAAAATAGAGATACCACTTTCCATCAAGAAAATGCAGCTCAGGAGCCCATATTTGTTTGGAGTAGTCCTGATTCTCCACAGGTTGCCAAACTATGAGCGGATTGGATGAAGAGAGATCTTCCATCTTTTGTGTCGACCGCAGTTCAATATTTCTCCCATTTGTTTGTGTATAGTAATAAAATCCATCTTTTTGTAAAACCCACGGATCCGCACCTTTTGAGAGAATCGGATTATTAAATGTTTTTGCTTCTTCAGGCTGTTTTGCCTCTTCAGTGGCGGGTGTGTTTTGCACACAGGCAAGCAATGAAAGTGAGATCAAATAAAGAAATGTAGACATACTCTTCATTATAAAAAATCGCAATTGAATTTCGGTTTATTTTACTATTTGTGGCGTGGTTGTTGGCCCATAAACTACAAATTTATCAGATTTATCTTTGCCGTCACTTTCAAATCCGCACCGGTCGAGGCATGTTGTTCTTGGTTGCACTGATTCGCCACTTTTATGCGAATGATACACGATATACATTTGTCCCGATGCAGCTTTAAAAAAGGAATGATGCCCCGTGCCAAATATATTTTTCCCATCTCCTACCAGCACTGGATTCCCTTTATACTTCTGGAATGGCCCCAAAGGAGATTTTGATAGAGCATAACCCACTGCATAATCTTTGCTCTGGTAATGGTTGGCCGAATAAAACAGATAATACATACCATTGTGTTTGAGCATAAAAGGTCCTTCCGCTACTCTGGCAACAGGTTCGCTTTTAGTTTTTTCCCAATCTTGGGTAACACCAAAACATTTCACAAGAGTCTCTTCCTTTATTCCTGAAAGATCATCCTTCATTTCGGCAGCCCATATCTCATTTCCTCCTGTAAAACGGACAAAAAAAAGATATTTCCTCCCATCTTCATCGATAAACAGGTGCGGATCTATTTCCGGCGTAGCGGGATGCAACGGTTTCTTCTCCTTCTGAATAAAAGGACCGAGAGGCGAATCACTTTCCGCGATGGCTATCCGGCTTTCAACTGTATAAAACATTACAAATTTACCATCGAGAAAATAAACCTCCGGAGCCCAGAAACCCTTATTCCCCCATACATTAGACGAGTCAAGCGCAAATCCACCGGTTGCGCCTACAGCCTTTGACCATTCCGCCAGATTATCTGACTGATAAACCCTTATACCTCTGTTTGCCCCTCCTGTACCATATAAATAGTAAGTATCGTTGTGAAACAATATATAAGGATCCGCACAATCGGGCACCAAACCTTTGGAATTATCAAAGTACAATTGCCGGGAATCATCCTTCATTGATACCTGGTTATTATACACAGCCGGTTCAGCGTAAACTCCATGATTACCACATCGAGCAGTCAGCAAAAATATGAATATGCAAGTCAAATATTTTATCAAATTATTCATATGATTATTTTATTGTTTTATTTCGGTATATGGAACCTTTGATGTTAAAAATAATCATTCCCTTCGGGTTTTTAATGATCACTTTAATCATGTCGGTCTCATATGATTAAAATGTTTTTTCCAATGGTGTCATATGAAACTCGCTTTAGTCATGATCTCGTGTGATAATGATTTTGACAAAGTCGATTACTTCGTAATTCATGCTCGTTTCATACAATTATTTTGTTTTCTTTTTATCTATGCAGAGAACTCGCTTTAATCGTGATTTTTGTGTGTAAATGGATCTCGGACACATATCATTGTTTATCTTTTTAATGTTTTACCTAAACAGTAAAACAAAATAGGATTCAAGGAAGAGCTATCCGATATGCACTCTTTCCGTAATGAAGATTTCCAAACATATCTTTAACTTTAATTTCAACAGAATGCTCCCCAATATCTAAGTCAGAAGGTAAAAGAGCTTTCCACAAATGACTACATTGCCTTGCTTCAACCGGGCGCCTTCCCGGAATTACTTTATTTGTAAAATCCCATTGATGTAGCCGATGCAAGTAACTGGGATCAAACTCGATGGTATAGCTCATTGGAATCCATTCATTTTTATCCACACGAAACATAACCTCGTCATTTTCATTACCCATAAAAAAATTAACGTATATATTTGAAAGTGACTTTTTTGCATGCCCCATAACTTTTGGATGGTAAATATTCATTTGATAATCCATATCATGCCCTGCGGCTTTATATGTAATATTGTATCGATTATTATCAATCCGGAGTAAAGCATAACCTTGAGGAGTTCCATCTGCCATAACTGAGAAGGGTATGCCCAAGCTATCTAACTCTCCCCGATACCAAGAGCCACACGTTGTGCCAATATTAAAATGATGGTGGGGCTTGTCTTGAGTCCATCCATGCTCTTTATTCATTAACTTATTATTCTGAATATGAGAATGTGCTGATATGCTTAACGTATAAGGATAATCCTCTAGTAATGAAAAAAGTCGTTCTCTGTCCGCATCACGAAAGATATCCCGGTCAACATATCCCTCCCAGATAGGAATATGAAAGGATAAAACTATCAAATGGTCTTCAGGTACATATTTTAAATCATTTTCAACAAAAGTGAACTGTTTTTCGGTGAAACCTCCCCAGTAGCCTTTGTTCGCAGGATTACGCGGATCAGGTCTGAGGATATTCTTGAGTATAATAAAATGTGCCTTCCCCATGTTAAACGAATAGGAAGAAGGACCAAAAACGCGTTCAAAAGATTCATCGGAAAGTGAATCTGCGCTCACATCAAAATTCATATCGTGATTGCCAATCACATTATACCATGGAATACCCACATTACGAATGATTTCGTTATATGGTTCAAATAAATCGGGATTATCTCCCGATAAATCTCCCATACTTATTCCAAACGAAAAGTTTGTAGCACTAGAAAGTTCCGAGACTATTCGTTGGTCAAAAAATTCCAGTTCTTCTTTACTATATGGCTGAGGATCACCGAATAATAAAACATCAAATTGGTTAACTCCAGGCACAGGGTATAATGCAAAGTCGACTGATTCAGGAATCATACCCGTAGAATCAACCCCTCTGTAATTTAATCCCGGCGATCCCAAAGGTTTATGAATATAGTAAAATAAGGGAAGATTCTGTTCATTAAATGGTGTAGAATAGCCTGCAGGTTTTATTACAAAGATTATATCATCTTGCGAAAGAGGTAATGTATATTCTCCATTCTCATCTGTAAGAACAACATCTGCTCCATTGGAGACAGGAACCTGAAAAATACCCGGTTCATCTTTGTCTCTCATTTGATTTCCATTCAGATCATTATATACAACCCCTTTTACGAAATCCTGAGAGGAAATAGATATTCCTGCGGAAAAGAATAAAAATAAAATTAACAGCGACTTCATATTTTTTATATTTATTGCTAATCCAATCAATCCTCGGTCACTTTCCACTCTTTGGGTGTAACAAAGCCTTCCTGTCCATAACCATAATCCGGCAATGGACGTGGGGGTTGAATGGTATCATATGCCTGCACAAAACTTTTAAGTCCCGCTGCTTTTTCCTTGTTTGCATCTATTACATTCGTTTGCTCAAAAGGGTCCGTATCAATTCTGAAAAGCATATCCGAGTCCATTTTCATTTTAGGATTATGCCCTTTTTCAATAAATTTCCACTCGTTAGATACCACGGCACCCAATCCCAGATATAAATTTCTCTCGATAGTCTTTTTCTCCCCCGTTAAAACAGGTAGCATGCTTATACCATCAAATTCTGCCGTGGACTGTTGCTTCAAAATATCCATAATGGTCGGCATTACATCCACGTAACCCATTGCCTGATCAATGGTTCTCTGTCCTGTCAGTTTTGCAGGCCAGCTCAAAAGAGCAGGTACCCGGACTCCACCTTCAAATTCTAGAAACTTTCTTCCTCTCAATTCCCCGCTAGACCCGACATCCGGACCATTGTCACTAAAGAACAGAAAAAGAGTGTTATCAAATTCACCTGTATCTTTCAGCGTTTGAATTATTTGTCCTATACCTCTGTCCAAAGCCGTAACCATGGCAGCGAAGGTCTGTTCCTGGTTGTTTCCCCGTCCTGTTTTGTCACCTTTTCCAAAGCGCGGTTTCGACGGATCAAAACCATATAGCAATAAATCCTCATCTTTGGCTTGTAAAGGTGCATGAGGCGCATTAAACGCCACGTACATAAAAAAGGGATTGTCTTCACTGGCATAATCCTTTATACACTCAACAGCATGTCCTGCGATCAGATCCGTACTGTATCCCTTGTCATAGGAAGATTCCCAGTCGTTATGCCAATCGAGCTCCCCTTCTCTTTCATGTGAAAAATAATCAATGGCACCATTCAGATGACCATAGAAATGCGTAAAACCTTTATTCAGCGGGTAATATTTTTTCCGGGAATGTCCCAGATGCCATTTACCAATGACTGTACGATGCTTATATCCGGCTCTTTCCAATTCCTGCGGTAAAAATATTTCGTTTGGTTCAATACCATAATCCCGCCAGGGAGGAATTACCACATGCCGCACTCCCATTCTGTTCGGATATCTGCCCGTCAGCGTCCCTGCCCGGGTAGGCGTTGAAACAGGAGCAACGTAAAATCTGTTTAATGTAATAGCTGCATCTGCCAACTTATCCAGATTGGGCGTCTTGATGGAGCTTCCATGAAATCCTACATCTCCCCAACCCAAATCATCAGCAAGAATAATTACAATGTTGGGATGCTTGATGCTATCTGTCGTCTTTCCCGAGCAACTCACTGTCACAGTTGTAAAAAGCGCCACAGATGCGGATATTTTCAATGAGCTATTCAAACATGTATTTAAAATCATAAGTTATATAAATTACTAAAGTTTGAAGTATGATATTTATTCTACTGTTTAGATTGCAGCTTCTGATTGTCGATCCTTCTCTTTTGCCAGATATGTTCCTCATTCTTTCTGCTGGCTCGTGCACGGACACCATACTCACGGGCATCCAAAGGAAATACCTGAATTCGATTTGCCCATACCATCCATTGATCAAACATTTTCTTTGTCAAGTCAGGATATTGTGCCGAAAGGTCATTGGTTTCAGAACGATCGGCTTCGATATCATACAATTCCAATTTTCCAATAGAGGGGTCGTTGCCTTCTTTTGTCTTCGCAACCAATTTCCATTTCCCATCACGCATTCCTATATTTGCCTCATGTTCCCAATAAATAGGTTTCCTCCGGTTATCCAATAGCTGAAAAGTAGGTACCAGACTTTGTCCCTCCAACGGTTGTATCTTTTTATTCCTGTTTATCAATTTGGCATAATCAGCCTTACCCAATTCCACCGCCGTAGCCATCACGTCGACAAGATGAGCCGGTTTACGGTAAAATTTACCATTATACTTACTATCGATACCATTGGGCCAGTGTACCACAAAGGGGGTGGCTATTCCTCCTTCATGAATCCAGTGTTTAAACATTTGAAAAGGAGTATTGCTTGCGTTTGCCCAGGCCAGTCCGTAAGACTCAAAGGAAGCATCGGTACCCCCTATTTCTCCAGTCTTGTCGTCATGGGATATCATTTCGGCACAAGCCCCATTGTCAGATAAAAACATGATTACTGTATTTTCCAACTGATGGGTCCTTTCAAGCTCTGCAATGATTCTACCAATACCCTGATCCATTATATCAATTTGAGCAGCATACACCTCCATGCGGCGGGCTAATTCCGGCCTCAACCTTTTCGGTATGGTATACCAGGCAGCTGCGTCTTCATTGCGTTCTGTTAAAACCGTGTTTTCCGGAATGATTCCCAACTTTTTCATTCGCTCGTATCTCTCCTGTCGCAGTGCATCCCAACCTTTATCATATTTACCCTTATATTTGGCAATATCTTTCTCTAAAGCGTGTAGAGGCCAGTGCGGGGCAGTATAGGCAACATACAAAAAGAAAGGTCGGCCCTCTTTCTCCGTTTGATTTTTGCGGATAAAATTTACTGCCGAGTCACTGATTGCATTCGTATAATAGAAGGGTTGTTCGGGTTTAATAATTTTATTTCCTACAGTCAGACCATGCGTGGTAAAAAAGCTTCCTCCACCCGGTATGGTACCGAAAAAACGATCGAATCCGCGTTGCAATGGCCAGTTATGTTTATCAGCGCTCTGCGTTTCATCATAATCCCTCGTCAAATGCCACTTTCCACTCATATAGGTATTATATCCGGCTGTCTTCAATACTTCGGCGATTGTGAGGCTACGGTCATTCAACTCTCCCTGATATTGGGGAGTACCCAAGTTGGCCACGGTCATCCATCCCATTCCTGCCTGATGAGGGTAAAGACCTGTCATTAAAGACGCCCTTGTTGGACAACTCCTACCCGCGTTATAGAACTGGGTATACCTGATTCCATGATTGGCCAGACGGTCGATGTTCGGGGTTTCGATCTCTCCACCGTAACAACCGATATCGGAGTAACCCATATCGTCTGCCATAATGAGGATTATATTGGGTTTTTCACCCGATTGGGCCAGCATGGGTAATGTACAGATGCCGGAGAGGGTGATCGGTATGTATCTGCTGATTTTCATATTATTACACTGTTATATTTCAATTTCATTTGTTTATATTGGCGAATTCTCTAAAGGAATGGCTAAACCATCTCAAAGCTTCAAATTTAAGCCGCTCTGCCGTGTTTTTATATTGATCTGCAACATTATTTTGTTCCAGAGGATCGTCTTCCATGTTATACAATTCAACCTCCGATCCATCAATAAATACCAGTAGTTTCCATTCCTGCCAGCGGACAGCAACCTGCGGCATAAGACCATTCTCCTTGCCGGTGGCTGTTTGTTTTCTGCGTGAAAATTCCCAGAAAACCGGCTTATTTCTTTCTGAATTTTTATTTTTCAGAATCACATCGCTCCTATCCTCTCCATCTTGCGGAAAATCAGTAGAGATTCTTGATTTTGTAATGCTGCAGAGAGTCGGGAATATATCTACGGAAGCGAGCACTGAATTCTCATTTACCTGATTGGGAGTAATCACCGATGGCCAGCGAACAATGAATGGCATTCGTATTCCTCCTTCATACAAAGTTCCTTTCTTTCCCCTTAGACCTTTTGTCCGTTCTACGCCGTAGCTGGGATTTGGTCCGTTGTCGCTTGAAAATATGATCAAAGTATTGTTATCCACGCCCAATGATTTCAGTCCTTGCATCAAACGGCCTATTTGCTTGTCATACTCTTTCAGGACAAACCGGAATGATTCAACTTTCTCCCAATCGTTCTTATCCGTACTCAATTGTTGAGGGTTTGGAACAAAAGGGGTGTGTACATCATCGGGCCATAAATTTATATAACAAGGTTTATCTCTGTTCTTTTTGAGGAATTCGAGTGTTTTATCGACATAATATGCAGTTCTGTTCCATCGCTTTATGCTGTCCTGATCGCTCCATATCCAGTTGGATGCCGTGATCATTTTATCCGGATCGGGACTCTCCCAGGTAGATACGTACTCATCGAAACCGTAATTATAAATGGATGGGGCATTGTCCACATCGCGTCCACCTCCCATGTGCCATTTTCCAAAATGGGCAGTCCTGTATCCGTTGTCACGTAAAGTTCTTGCCAAAGATGGGGCACGATCCGATAAAAAATCATTTTGAATATTCTTTCGGTTTCCCTCTCTTGTCTGCAAAAAGGAACGTATTCCCCAACGAGTGGGATACATGCCCGTAGTGATGCCTACCCGTGAGGGGGAACTTATGGGCGCCGCAGTATAATATTGGGTAAATCTGATTCCTTCTTCGGCAAGCCTGTCTATATTTTCGGTTTTTACAAAATCTCCTCCGTAGCACGACAAATCTGCATATCCCATATCATCCGTATATATAATGATGATATTGGGCTTCTCCTGTGCCATCGATAAAAAAGTCCCTCCCAGCAAAAGCGACATTGTAACCGGGTAATGCTTCATGATTGAATTTCTTATTAAATTACTGACAATTATAATCTACGCTCCTAAAGGGGAGTCAGTGCATACGATTTAAAATAACCATACTGCAAATTAATAAAAAAGTATCAAAGATGAGTACCAAAAACATGTCAAAAAATAACACGAATTACTCAAAAGTCATTCCTTGATAAAATGAAAACTCATTTTCGTTTAACAGGTAGCGGCGTTTATTTTTTGACAGGCATTTGAGCATTCACACGCAATTTCCACGCTTCAAGATT